>Ga0098035_1001084_pt1 | contig 13357 bp, 11 predicted proteins | sample 3_EtaG_FD_75046 | JGI IMG/M metagenome (GOLD analysis project Ga0098035, IMG submission 75046) | Marine viral communities from the Subarctic Pacific Ocean - 3_ETSP_OMZ_AT15126 metaG | ecosystem: Environmental > Aquatic > Marine > Oceanic | place: Pacific Ocean | collected 2015-01-07
ATGTTCGCATTGATTTTGGTTACTGGGTTTTTGAAGGGGACTGGACCCCGGCGCAGCGGCCGTCCTGGAACTATCGCAAGGAAGATGGCGGTGGCGTCATCCTCGATATGATGTGCCATTGGCGCTATGTCATCGACAATCTGTTTGGCGATGTGAGTTCAGTAGTTTGTCGGGGCGCCATCCATATACCGGAACGCTGGGACGAAAACGGCGAGCGCTATGATGCGACGGCGGACGATGCTGCTTATGCAATTGTCGAGCTAAAAAACGGGGCGATTGTCCAGATCGCCAGCAGCTGGTGTACGCGCGTTCGACGTGATGACCTGGTCACTTTCCATGTCAATGGGACGCATGGCTCAGCTGTTGCGGGCCTCACCGATTGCCGCATCCAGCCGCGCGAGACAACGCCGAAGCCGGTCTGGAACCCGGATGAGAAGCAAACCATGAATTTCTTTGATGACTGGCAGTTAATCCCGGAACGTGAGCCGTTCAACAATGCCTTCAAGGCACAGTGGGAATTGTTCCTCAAGCATGTGGTTCTTGATACGCCTTTCCGCTGGACATTGCGCGAGGCGTGTAAAGGGGTGCAATTCGCCGAACTCGCCCTCAAGAGCTGGGACGAAAAGCGGTTTGTTGATGTTCCGGAAATGGAGAAATAAGCCGATGGCCAGCCTGATCCTGCCGACAATGGATGGAAAGACAGTGCGCTACGATCTTACGGGCACTCCGGTGCAGCAGCCAGCTATATCCGGCGCCCGTAACCGTATTGCCTATGCCGCCGCGCATGTGGTCGCCGATCCTTTTGCGGACAATGACCCTTGGTTAAAGCCGGCAATCGACTGGGATCGAACGATCGCCTATCGGCGGCATCTCTGGGATCTTGGCTTCGGTGTGGCGGAGGCCATGGATACAGCACAGCGCGGTGGCGGCTTGCATTGGGCGGAAAGCCTGGATCTTGTCCGCCATGCGCTGGAAGCGGCCGGACCAGAAGACAAAATAGCCTGTGGTTGCGGAACCGATCATCTTGATCCTGCAGATGCGCGTTCACTTGACGACGTTATCGCCGCTTATGAGCACCAGATTGAAGCCATCGAAAAGCTCGGCGGTAAGTTGATCCTCATGGCGAGCCGGGCGTTGACGAAGGTTGCAAAAGGACCGGAGGACTACGCAAAAGTTTACGATCGGTTGCTCTCTCAGGTCCGCGAGCCAGTGATGATTCATTGGCTTGGGGATATGTTCGACCCAGCGCTGAAGGGTTATTGGGGGTCGGAAAATCTGGATGCCGCAATGGAAACCTGTCTTGGTATTCTGGCGAATAATGCCGCGAAAGTGGAGGGGATTAAAATCTCGCTTCTTGATGATCAAAAGGAAATCAAGATGCGGCGGAAATTACCGGACGGCGTGCAGATGTATACGGGAGATGATTTCAATTACCCGGCGCTCATCAAGGGCGATGACCAGGGATACAGCCATGCGCTCCTTGGTATTTTTGATGTGATCGCGCCGGTTGCCGCGGCCGCGCTTGATCATCTCGCTGCGGAAGAGATGGCAGAATATGACAGGTTATTTGCACCGACCGTGCCGCTATCGCGTCATATTTTCAAGGCGCCAACCAATTTTTATAAGACAGGTGTTGTTTTTATGGCCTATCTAAACGGCAATCAGGATCATTTTACCATGATAGGCGGCCAGGAAAGTGCCCGGTCAACGCAGCATCTGGCGGAACTGTTCCGGCTGGCCGATAAAGCCGGCCTGTTTGCCGACCCCGAAATGGCAGCGGCACGCTGCGCATCAGTAATGACGGTTCGGGGAATTTCACAATGATAAAAGCCCGCCCGATCACGGATTATTCCCGATTGTCGATCAATACGGCGACGACCCGTGGAAAATGGACACTGTCGCAGGCAATCGACGGATATGCCCGGGCGGGTATCGGTGGGATTTCGCCCTGGCGGGACCAGATCGCGGAAATGGGACTCGCCAACGCGGCAAAGGCCATTAAGGAGGCGGAACTCACGGTTACCGGTGTCTGTCGCGGCGGTATGTTCCCTTGGAAGGATGAGGCGGGCCGTCTGGCCATGCTCGATGACAATCGGCGAGCAATAGAAGAAGTGGCAACGTTAGATGCGGCGTGCCTGGTTCTTGTTGTGGGCGGTTTACCGGAAGGATCCAAGGATCTGGCCGGCGCCCATGCAATGGTGGAAGAGGCAATAAACACACTGTTGCCCGAAGCGCGCGCTGCGGGTGTGGCGATGGCAATTGAGCCCTTGCATCCCATGTATGCCGCGGATCGCGCCTGCGTCAATACCGTGCGACACGCGCTTGATATTTGCGATCGGGCGGGCGAGGGGATTGGCGTTGCGCTCGATGTCTATCATATCTGGTGGGATACGGAATTACGAAACCAGATCAAGCGGGCGGGCAAGGAACGGTTGCTGGCCTTCCATATCTGTGACTGGCTTGTTCCGACCCGGGACCTGCTAATGGATCGTGGGATGATGGGAGACGGTATTATCGACATCCCGTTGCTGCGGGGATGGGTTGAGGAAACAGGCTATGAGGGTTTTCACGAGGTTGAGATATTTTCCGAACTCGACTGGTGGAAACGCGATCCCGAGGAAGTCTTGGAAATCTGCAAAGAGCGTTCACTGACCGCCGTTTAAAGCATTCCCGGCGCCAGACTTTCAGTTCCAGAGCGTGAGATATCTGGTGCGTTACAAATCGGCGTCCGGAATAGTTGGCCAATCCCTGTCCTCAAGAAAAGCCATTTTAAGATGTGGTCTCATATACGCCAGCCCATAATTCGAATAGGTGAAAAATAATCTTGACAATTATATCGCCGCTCTTCAAATTTATACTTAGCTATCTAAGAATATTAATTAGGGCCGCGCCACCGATGGGCTATGCCGGGAAATCACGCAGAGTAATACGTGCGGATAAATCGGGCCGGGAACAGGGAAAATTATAACGATGAGATTGCTTTCAAAAACCTATTGGCATGGAACGCAAATTCGGTTTCGTGACCCAGTCGAGGATGTTACTGGTATTAGCGTCGCCCTGGATGCAGCGGATGGGACAAGACTTCGGGGTGTTTACTGGACATCTGATAGTAATCCACGCCCAAAAGTGGCGGTCATTGCGGCACATCCAAGAGGTGACTTCTCGGAGCATCATGCCTTTCCCGCATTTTTGAAGGCCGGTTATGCCTGCATGGGTGCGAATATGCGCAACGTCAACAATGATTCTGATTGCCAGCATGAAAAGCTCGTCGTTGATATCGCTGCCTATATGCAGTGGCTCAAGGAAAATGGTGTGGAGAAAATTATCCTGCTCGGAAACTCGGGCGGGGGATCTCTGTTTTCCTTCTATCAGTCTCAGGCAAAAGCCGCACCGGATGACCGGATCAAATTCACCCCTGGCGGACGGCCAACCGGGTTGAACAAGATGGCGCTTATTCCGGGAGATGCCATAATTTACATGGCAGCTCATACAGGGCAGGGTTTGATCATAAATGAAGTAATTGATCCGTCTGTCGTCGATGAGCATGACCCGCTTAAGACGAACCCTGAATTCGATATGTATGACCCGGAAAACGGCTTCAAACCCGCGCCTGAGTGGGTAAAGTATTCCCCGGAATTTATCGAGAAATTCAGGAAGGCTCAGCTGGCACGCGTCCAACGGCTCGATGCTGTTGCGCATGACTGGATCAATCTCTCGAAGGACGCCGCGAAAATTCATGGTAGCGAAGGCTTCGAGGATTTGCCAGCCGAAATACAGCGCCGCGTTATGGAGAGGGAAGCGTTCGAGCCTGTCATGGTTATTTATCGGACAATGGCGAATCTGCATTATGCCGATAATACGCTGGATCCATCTCCCCGCCCGTATGGCTCGCTAATCAGTCCGCGACCGGACCTAATGAATTTCCAGCGTTTCGGCTTTGCCCGCGTTATGACTCCGCATGGTTGGTTGTCAACCTGGTCAGGGCTGTCTTCAAATGCAAGCATTCCAAAAACGGGCCCGTCAATAACGGAACCGGCGGTCGTAATACAGGCCGGCAAGGACCTGGATGTCTTTCCGGAAACCCATTCAAAACTGACCTTCAACACCATTCAGTCGGCGGATAAGGAATATTGGGATATTCCCGAAGCGCTTCATTATTTCGAACCGGATGAAGGTGATAATGGAAATGAAACCCTGAACAGGGTCATGGAACGTCTCGTCACGTGGGTTCGCGAACGTTTTCCAATCTAGGATCAGGGGAATTTGAAATGGGTCGATTAGCAGGTAAAACAGCAATTATCACTGGCGCAGGGAGTGGAATTGGTTTCTCCACCGCAGCTCTCTTTGCAAATGAAGGTGCAAATGTTGTCATTTGTGATATCAGCGAAGAGAGCTGCGAGTGCGCGTATAAAGAAATTACTACGGCAAACGGCAGTGCTTTATCGCAGCCTATGGATGTGACTAAAGAAGGTGATTGGCAAGACGTATTCGCGCGGGCGGTTGAAAAATTCGGTCAAGTGGATGTTATCATGAACTGCGCGGGTGTCGGTGACCAGTCTCCTATCGAGGAGACAACGGTTGATATTTTCGACAAGATTTGCGACGTCAATTTGAAAGGTGTTTTTCTCGGTTGCAAACACGCAATCTTGCACATGAAGAACCGGCCGGCGGACCTTCCTTCCGCTTCCATAATCAATGTGTCTTCCACTGCCGGTTTCGTTGGTACAGCGCGGTCGGGAATTTATACCATGACCAAAGGGGGCGTCCGGCTTTTTTCGAAGTCGGTGGCCGTGGAGGTGTCGGAGTTCGGGTATAATATCCGGTGCAATTCCCTGCATCCCGGCGGCACGGAAACACCGATGTTTGACAACTCGCTTGCGCAAAGAAATGTATCGAAAGAGGCATTCAGTGAAATTGTAAAGCGGCGGAATCTTCTGGGCCGTCGCGCCAAGCCTGTTGAAATTGCCAACGGTGCCTTGTTCCTTGCAAGTGATGAATCGTCATTCATGACAGGGACTGAATTGGCCCTCGATGGCGGGTATGCAGCACGATGATCTAGCGTTTTCTAATAGGTCTATTGCGAGTTTGACCCTCGACGGAATTTTTCTCCAGCCAGTATTTATTTTTTCCTCCCAGAATTATGAATATAGATGGCGTTATAAAAATTCTGTCGGGGGTCATTCATTTTATGCTCTGAAGCTGTAAAATTAGATATCTAACTTGACTATTATTAGATATCTAATTAATTTTTCCTTTATATAAAAATATTCGCGTTGAACGCAGTAACCGGGGAGAAAATTTCATAATGGTATATCAGCCAGTGCTTCTGGAAAAGAAAGACGGAGTTGCTCTTGTCACACTGAACAGGCCCGATGCAGGAAACGCAAGTGATGCGGAAATGGCAAGAGAGCTCATTGCGCTCTGGCCGACCCTGAAAGCGGATGAGGATGTTCGCGCTGTTGTTTTGACAGGTGCCGGTACACGCCATTTCTGTACCGGCGCAGACATGAAGCTGGCGTCTGACAAGGGGGATACGGGTTTTGATGCCTGGGGAGATATTCCGGAAGATTTCTTTAAACCGGTGATTTGTGCCGTAAACGGCGTCGTTGCCGGTGGTGGCTGGCATTTCATGTGGCAGGCGGACTTCGCGATCGCATCGGAAAGCGCGACGTTTCTGGAACCCCATGTCAGCGTCGGCTGGGTACCTTTGCGTGAAATGCTGGGAATGGCCCTTCGCGTGCCGCAGGGGCCGATCCGCCGGATGGCTTACATGGGGACGGCGGAACGGATGGATGCAAAACGTGCCTATGAACTCGGGATTGTGACGGAAGTCGTTCCGGCGGATGAATTGGTCAATCATGCCATGGAGCTTGCGACAATCATTGCAAAGCAGGCGCCACTGGCGGTTCAAGCGACGAAAGAAACGTTTCAGCGTGCGTTTGACCTGCGTTATGCGTGGCGGCCCTTGTATGATCACATGCATGAAAAGCGTATCCAGGTTGACTGGGAAAGTGAGGATGGCAAGGAGGGGCCGCGTGCCTTTGCCGAAAAACGCGCTCCGGTCTGGAAGGGCCGGTAGGCATGGCGCGTGAGCTCCCAATGTCTGAAAATGCGGGCCTGCTTTCTAATTTGCGTGTTCTCGATATTTCCAGTTACATCGCAGCGCCGGCCGCGGCGATGATCCTGGGTGACTTTGGGGCGGATGTCATAAAAATAGAGCCTCCGGGTTCAGGCGATCCCTACCGTGTCTTTCAGAATTCCCCTGGCAATCCGGCATGCGACATTGCCTATGGTTGGCAAATGGACAACCGCAACAAGCGAAGCCTGGCACTTGACCTGGCGGGGGGTGCCGGCCGGACGGCTTTTAAACGAATGGTCGGACTTGCAGATGTCGTCATTGTCAATATGCCGCTCAAAAGCCGGGCGAAGCTGTCACTGACTTATGAAGATTTGAAATGCCTTAACCCTCGGCTGATATACGCGTCCCTGACGGCTTATGGTGAGCAGGGTCCAGAAGCTGACCGGTCCGGATTTGATCATACTGCCTTATGGGCACGGACGGGCATGATGGACACTGTGAGGCCCGCTCCGAATTCACCGCCGTCCCGGTCTGCTCTTGGTATGGGGGACCATGCATCGGGCATGACATTATTCGGGGCCATCATGATGGCCTTATACAGACGAGAGGTTACGGGAGAGGGATCATCGGTGCAGACCAACCTGATGGCGAACGGCCTCTGGTGCAACGCAGTGCAGGTGCAGGCCATGTTGTGCGGCGCTGAATATGCCTATCGGCCGGCACGTGAGCAGGCGGATAACGCCCTGCATAATCTTTACAAGACGTCCGATGACCGCTGGTTCCATCTTGTGGTCATACCCGAGAAAAAGCGCTGGCCGGTTCTGTTGCAGGTGATCGATCGGGAGGATCTCTCGACCGATACTCGGTTTGACACAGTCGCAAAACGGCACGCGAACGCCTCCGATTTGGTGAAGGTTCTGGATGAGGTTTTTCTCTGCCAGACGATGCAGCATTGGCAGGCAAAACTTGATGCGGCGGGCATCCCGCTAGGTGTTGTCCAGAGGCTGCGTGATATTCCCGAGGACCGGCAGATGAACGAGAGCGATGCCTTAACGCCCTTGCACGGACTTGAGGGGCAGACAGATCGCACCGTTAACAGCCCGATTTGGGTTGCAGAGATGCCGAAACGGCCCGCACAAAGAGCACCGGAGCATGGGGAACATAGTGAAGAGATTCTGGAAGAGTTTGGGTTCTCGCAGGACGAGATCAATGGATTGCTGCAAGACGGGACGGTTCAGTCAATTAAGAAACGGGAACAGGGCATCAGCTAGACCGGAAGGTTCCGCGATTGGGGAGTAAGGTGAGCATGGATTTGGGATGGACTGAGGAGCAAATGGCGATACGGGACGCCATCGATAGAAAGTGCCGCAAATACGGTGATAGCTATTGGCTGGACCGGGACAGGGATGGCCGGTTTCCGGAGGAGTTCGTAAAAGACATCGCGGAGGATGGCTGGCTCGGCATAGCCATGCCCGAAGAATTTGGCGGTGCCGGCCTGGGCCTGACAGAAGCCTGTATCATGATGCAGACCATAACCCAATCCGGGGCCGGTTATACGGGCGGTGGCGGCGTTCATATCAATATTTTCGGTCCCAGCCCGATCGTTGCCTATGGAACAACGGAGCAAAAGCAACGCATGCTGCCGCCCCTTATTCGAGGGGAAGACCGATGCTGCTTTGGGGTGACGGAGCCCAATGCCGGACTGGATACGTCATCTATCGAAACCCGCGCGGAATGGGACGGGGAAAAATATATCGTCAATGGTCGAAAAATGTGGACGTCCACCGCACAGACAGCGAATAAAATTCTGCTGCTAGCCCGGACGACGCCGCGCGACCAGGCAGATAAACCAACTGGCGGGATGTCGCTTTTTTATACAGATCTCGACCGGAATTATGTTGATGTCCAGCGTATCGAAAAAATGGGCAGGAAAGCTGTTGATTCCAATGCGGTCTTCATAGATGGATTGCCTGTTTCAAAAGATGATCTTATCGGCGAAGAAGGGAAGGGGTTTAAGTATATTCTTCACGGAATGAATGCGGAGCGCATACTTATCGGTGCGGAAACAGTCGGTTTCGGCCGTGCGGGATTACGCAAGGCGGTTGAATACGCGAAAGAGAGGGTGGTTTTTGGCAGGCAAATCGGCATGAACCAGGGAATTCAACATCCCTTGGCCGACGCGTGGGCACAGCTCGAGGCGGCAAATCTGATGTGTTTTCAGGCCGCCAAGCTCTACGATGCCGGAAAGCCTTGTGGCGCCGAAGCAAATGCGGCGAAATATCTTGCGGCTGAAGCAGGTTTTAAGGCCTGTGAGAGAGCGGTACTGACGCATGGGGGAATGGGTTACGCCAAAGAATTCCATGTTGAACGATACTTCCGGGAAATATTTCTTGCGCGCATAGCACCCGTTAGTCGGGAAATGATCTTGAACTACATCGGGGAGCATGTTCTGGGCCTGCCGAAGTCTTACTGAGCCAATCAGAAAGCGGGTTTAGAGTAACCTTGACAATAATTAGATATCTAATAATAATTTGATCGGGATGTCAGGAAATGGGGAATAAAACTGAGAGGCAACGGCGAATTTCGGGAGCAACAATAACCGCCCGCTCTTTGACGTGCCAACAAAACCAAGAGGGAGGAATTCTATGAAACTATTTAAAAAATGCTCGGTCGCCCTGGCGGCGCTCGCGATATCCGGCGCGGTTACACTTTCATCATCCGCCGAGGCAGAAACAATGCTGCGATGGTCTGATGGCCAACCGAACCGGGGCGTGAACTCTGAAACCTTGCAATGGATGGCGAGTGAGCTTGAAAAACGTAGTAATGGAGACCTCGGCGTTGAATTCCATTGGGGCGGGGCGCTGTTTAAATCGAAGTCTGCCGTCAAGGGCGTAGGGACCCGGTCCGCTGATATTGCGACCATTATTGCGGCATATACACCAAAAGAACTCGTCGCCTACAGTGTCGGGGATATTCCACTTCCAAACTCTGACGTCTGGGTCGGCATGCGGGCCATGTATGAACTGGCCACCACACACCCGGCTCTTAAAAAGATGTTTGATGATCTTAACCTGGTGTATCTAACAAATCTGTCGACCAGTGCGATTGAAATCCTGTGTAAAGACAAGTTCATCAATACTCTGGATGATTTAAAGGGTGTAAAAATGCGGGCTGTCGGCCCCTATGGTCGTATATTCAAGGACCTTGGTGCCGATGTCGCGCGGTTGAGTCAGGCGAAAGTCTATAACGCGCTGGACTCTGGAATTGTAGAGTGTAACCAGAACTATATGTACTCAATCGAAGTCTTCAAGCAGAATGACGTTGCAAAGAAGCTGACGAAGCTTGATTGGGGGCAACATCTTGCCTTTGGCGTGGTGATGAACAAGGAGACATACGAGGGATTATCCGACGCAAACCGTCAGGTGTTGCTGGAAGTATCCTCTGATTTCATTGATCAGTTTGCGCGTCGGATTCAGGAAGCGAATATCAAGGCACTTGAAAGAATGACGAGCGGGGATAGCCCGCTGGAAGTTGCGGAAATGGATCCGAATGAAAAGGCCAAGCTGGAAAAAATGGGATTTGATACTGTCCCGAACTGGATTGAACGGGCAAATGATGCCGGTCTTCCAGGGCAGGATATTTTCGATAGCTACATGGCACTAGTCGCGAAATATGAAAAAATTCGTGATGAAAAAGGCTATCCGTGGAACAACTAGATCTCCCGAATGAGCGATCGCAGGGCCATCGAGGTGTGGACCCTGCGTTCCTCGTCTGGCTTGAAAATGCCGGCGTGGTCGTCTCATCCATTACAATCGTCATACTGGCCGGTGTGATCACCACTTCCGTGGTCGGAAGAACTTTCTTCGGTTCCATGATTCCGGACGACCTGGTTATTTCCGGGGAGTTGATGGTGACACTGGTCGCTCTTCCATGGGCGTATATTACGGCGGAGCGCGGCCATATCGCCGTGGAATTGTTTACCAACTGGGTATCAGACCGGGCGCGTATAAAGCTGGACATTCTTGCCGCTGTTGTCGGGCTCGCGATGATAGGTCCGCTAACCTGGGCGACCGGAATCGCGCTTTGGCAGGCGATTGACTATGGCAGCTATTTTGACGGCGAGTTCTTCCTGCCTGAATGGCCAGGCCGGTCAATGTTCTTTCTTGGGTTTTTTATGATGCTTATCAGGCTTTTCCTCATTCTGGCGGAAGACATTGCGCGCCTGATTTATAACGGCAAGACAGAAAAAGGGCGCAAGTAATGGATCCGTTCTTACTCGGCATTTGCGGTTTTGCGATTGTTATTATCCTACTCGCGCTAAGGGTTCCGATTGCATTCTGCCTTGGCTCCGTCGCGGTAGCCTGTACGTTTTTGTTCTACGCCTGGCCCCATGGGGGTGAGTTCAACGGATCGGCGGGGTGGCGCTCTGCAACCACCATCCTGACATCTAACAGCTATGATTTTGTCCATTCGTTCGAGTTGACGATGGTGCCGTTGTTCATCCTTCTGAGCCAGGTCGCCTATCATGCCGGCATAACGACGGACATTTATAATTCCGCGCGTGTCTGGCTTGCACGCGTGCCGGGCGGGTTGGCGATCGCGTCAATCCTTGGCTGTGGTGGGTTCTCGGCCATTACGGGATCAAGTGTAGCCTGCGCGGCCGCGATGGGCAGGATTTGCACACCGGAGATGCTGAAAGCCGGATACGGTCAAAGGCTCGCGACCTCTTCTGTCGCAGTGGGGGGCACTCTGGGCTCTCTGATTCCACCAAGCGTGCCCTTTATTCTCTATGGAATATTCACAGAGACATCCATCAGCAAACTTTTCCTCGCCGGTATCTTGCCCGGTATAATTTCGCTGATCGGCTATATTATCGTTGTATTGATCTGGGTTAAGATTAACCCAAGCGAAGCCCCGCGGTTCTCTGAAGAAAAGAAATCCGGCGACCGCCGCCGCGCTGCGCTCAAGGCCTGGCCGGCCGTTCTCCTGTTTCTGATAATTGTCGTTGGTATTTATGGCGGTGTGTTTACAACAACGGAAGCCGCCGGCATTAGTGCCGTCACAGCCGTATTTCTCGGTGTGATGATGCGACGGTTGTCTTTTGCCAGCTTTATCCTGTCGCTTCGTGAAACAGCCTATCAGACGGCAATGATTTTTATGATTGTCTTTGGCGCGAAAATTTTTGTTTCCTTCATATCGCTCACTGGTGTATCGCCCTGGTTGATTGCTCAGGTTCAGGCTGCCAATGTTTCCGACTGGATCGTAATCGCTATCCTGTGCCTTATGTTCCTGGTTCTGGGCATGTTTCTGGACCCGATCGGGATCTTGTTGCTGACCCTCCCGGTTTCGATCCCGCTGGTTGAGAATATGGGGCTGGATTTGATCTGGTTCGGCGTCATTGTCGTGAAACTGCTGGAAATAGGACTGATAACGCCGCCCGTCGGCCTCAACGCCTTTATAATTAAAGCGGTAGGCGGGAAGGATATTCAGATACATTCCATTTTCGCCGGCATTTCAAGGTTTTTGATCGTCGAAGTCGTGATCCTGGTGATGCTATTGCTTTTCCCGATACTGTCTTTGTTGATACCGAATACGATGTATTGACGGTTTGGAATTGAGCGGTATTTATCGTAATACATGGGTGTCGGAAACAGAGCAGTTTGGGGCGTAATTAATTGCCTCATATCCGTTTCAGTTCTATACACAACTAAGGTTCGCCGCGTCGGGTTTTCAGTGCCCGATATTGAAGGCAGGGAAAACTTCGCGATCGTGTGAGACATGAATTCGCAACTTAAAGGCAATTATGGCCAGACAGAAAAAAGTGACAGTTGAGGCAGATGCAACAACCCGGGCTATTCTAGAGCATTGGGATCATATCAGGCCGAATGACCGGATTGCGCATCTCGTGCGGGATCTGGCGCGTGGATTCACGCGTTCTTTGCAAACCCGTTTGGCGGACCATGGAGTATCTTTCGGTCACTGGATTTTCCTTCGAGCCATGTGGCACAAGGACGGGGTGACACAGCGTGACCTGGCGGTACAAGTTGGGCTAACAGAGCCGACGACCCATACGGCCATTACGAAAATGGTTGAGCTCGGCTATGTCAGTCGTAGACGCAAGGCCGGCAACCTAAAAAAGCAATATATCTCCCTTACGAAGGAGGGGCGGGAGCTGGAAAACAAACTCGTACCTCTTGCACAGGATGTGAACAAGGTTGCGCTCGAGGGCATTGACGATGAAACGCAAAAGATTGTCCGCAACAGCTTGTTGACAATGATCCACAATCTCGCAGTGGATGAAGCGCTTTCGCTTGCCGACGGGAAGAAAATCCCGTCGACACGAAGCCTTGGCATAAGAAACTAGTTTGCGGGGCGTCGGGTCAAGACGCGGCCTTGTCCCTACTACTATTCAGCAATTTCCGTTCTATCTCTTTGGTTCCGAGAGTAAGCCAGTCTGTTCCCTTGGCGATGATGCCCTGATAGGAAGAAATTTCGACCTGTGGGATATGCGGGTCTGAAATTCCAATTGGACCCGCTTTGCCATCGCGAAACTGCTTGACGGCGTCGACCATCAGGCGGCGGAACTCGACAACTGCAAAATCGCTCGCACCAAGCGTATCCCGACTGCGGTCAGCGATTTTCCCCATGCTCACCCACATGGCGATATCCTGGTTGGGAATGCCGGGCAGGCCCGTGAAGCTACCATTTTTCATAAGTTCCCGATCCTGCTGGAAGTCATTTTCCAGGGTCCGTTTACTGTTATAGTTGCTGTCGATATCTTCGCCCATGACAAGGCGGTTGAATTGCCGCCACTGCTCAGTACCGACGCAGGCTTCTCCGCCCCAGGACAGAAAATAAAACCAGCTGCTCTCATCGTCTGCCGGCACAACGATGCTGGCGACGTTATACGATGAGTTCGGCGGGATCAGCGAGATGAACGGCGCAACATAAACCGTAACCCGCGCGTAATCATGTGTTCGCGCGTCCTTGATCGGCCGCCGAAGGGCGACATATCGAAATCCATAAGGGGTGACTTGCGTGATCATTCTGGGTGCTTTGTCGGTCGACGGGCGTGTCCAGTTCTTGTCGTTTGCACCTGCGGATTCCACGCGCGCCGGGACCATGTCCGTAGAGTGGAGGCTGGAAGAATGGGCGGAATCTATCTGCCCTTCCTGAATTTGCGCCCAGTTACAGGGAACCTTGACCTTGGCAATGGAGATCGGGGTTTCGTCGTCCGGTGCGAAAGGCGGGCGTTCAAATGCCGGCATTTCCTCTGGC
>Ga0098035_1001087_pt1 | contig 13337 bp, 17 predicted proteins | sample 3_EtaG_FD_75046 | JGI IMG/M metagenome (GOLD analysis project Ga0098035, IMG submission 75046) | Marine viral communities from the Subarctic Pacific Ocean - 3_ETSP_OMZ_AT15126 metaG | ecosystem: Environmental > Aquatic > Marine > Oceanic | place: Pacific Ocean | collected 2015-01-07
AAAATAGGATTTTCTAATCATCATAATGGTTTAGACGCTTGTATTGGTTCTGTAGTATTGGGTTCTAAATGTATAGAATTTCATATTACAATGGATAGAACTATGTATGGTTCGGATCAACCAGCTTCAATAGAAGATGTTAATTACTTGGTAGCCGGAATTAGGAAAATGGAAGTAATGGTTGGTGACGGTTTTAAAAAAGTATATGATTCTGAAAAACCAATAGCTGAAAAATTGAGAAAAGTTAATGATATTATAGGATAAGTATGACTAAATTGAATTCTGTTATTTTAGCTAGGGGTGGTAGTAAAGGTGTTCCAGGTAAAAATATCAAAAAGGTTAATGGGATACCACTATTAGCATATCCCATAAGAGCCGCCAAAAAAGCTAGACATATATCAGATATTTATGTATCAACCGATGACATAGATATAAAGAAAGTAGCATTGGAATATGGTGCACATGTTATTGACAGACCTAAAGAATTAGCTCAAGATGACACAACTGATGTAGAAGCTATGAGACACGCTGTTAAATATTTAGATTCTACTGATGATATAGTTCATTTAAGAGCTACAACACCTATGGTCGAAAGCGACATTTTAGATGAAGCTATAGAATATTTCGTTGAAAATGAAGATTGTACTTCATTGAGGTCAGGTCATGAATCACCAGAAACAGCTTATAAATCTTTTAAGAAAAAATGGGGTAATTATTGGGGTGGTTTATTTGATGATGAATATCAAGGTGAATATTATAATTTACCAAGACAGCAATTACCAATCACTTATCAACCAAATGGTTATATAGATATCGTAAGACCGAAACAATTTATGGATAATGATTCATTTCATGGGGAACATATGTTAGCCTTTGAAACGGATTTTGCATATGAAGTTGACACGCTGGTGGATTTTAAAATATTGGAGGTAGTTTATGGTAAAAACTAAAAATAGATTTATTAAGGATTTTAATTTTGATACCGAATCTTATTATGCGGTAAAACATAAATATGAACCATCAAATATATGTGAGACACCAGTAAAATGGAGTAGAGCTAAAGATTTTAATGTTTATGATGATAAGGGAAACAAGTGGATAGATATGACATCAGGTATATTTGTAACAAATGCTGGTCATTCAAATTCAGACATAAGTCGTGCAATTAAAAACCAAGTTGATTCTGATTTAACTTTTTCGTATCAATATAATACAGATGTAAGAGATAAGTTTATTAAAAAACTTTTTGAAATATCACCACCACATTATGATAAAGTAGTATTGTTAAATTCAGGAAGTGAAGTTACTGATACAGCGTATCGTCTTATAAAAGTGTGGGGAAAAAAACACAATAAAAAATATATAGTTACATTTACAGGTAGTTATCATGGTCATGTATTGAGTTCAGATTTGATTGGTGGAACATCCACGAGTACAGATTGGTGTAATTTTAAAGATAAAGAAATATGGTTTTTACCATTTCCAAAAGAAGGTGATGAGTTAGATTTAAATGATTTACCACCATTGGATGAGATTGCAGCTTTCTTTTTAGAGACTTATCAAGGATGGGGTGTTTGGATGTATCCACAAAAATATATAGACAAACTATATAAGACTTCAAGGGATAATAATATTCTATTCTGTTTTGATGAGGTTCAAGCTGGTTTTTATAGAATGGGAACATTATATGGTTATCAAACTTATGGTGATTATAAACCGGATATTATAACTCTTGGTAAGGGTTTAACATCATCTTTACCTTTAGCTGCAATATTGAGTACTAAAGATATAATTGATTTAGACTCTAGTGTGAATTTAAGTGGTTCACAAGCTGGTAACGCTATATGTTGTTCTGCAGGTTTAGCTAACCTTGATTTTTTGACTGATGAAGATTTTCAAAAAGATTTTCAAAAAAGGGTTAAGTTGTTTGAGAGATTAAACAAAGAGTTAGAACAAGAAGATGGAGTGGATGTTGTGAATGTTAAAGGTATGGTTTCTGCTATAATAGTTAAGGATGGTGATATGGGAAATTATGTAACGAAAAGATGTGTAAATAATGGGGTGTTACCTGTTTGGACAAAAAGAGAATCCGTTAAATTAGGACCACCACTTACAATATCTGAATCTGCAATTATAGAATCTATGGGTGTTGTGAAGGATTCAATAAGGAGTTATAATGGACAATAAATTTTTAGATAAAGTTGGATTTTCTTTTTATAAAGTTGAAGATTTTGAAAGAAAAGATATAATACTTCGTGATGGTAGAAATGTTCACATTTGGTTACACAAAATTACAGGACATGGAATACTTGATGAGGACTATTGGGAAAATGTTGAAGAGAATTATTACGAAGATGATTATAGAAGTGAATTTAATGCTAATGTAAATGAAGATGTAATTGGTCCAAAAGAACATTTTGAGACATATAAGAATTTAAATATAAAACAATTTAAACAATTCTCAAATCACATAACTAATGAAACAAAATATCTTGAGGTGGGTTGTTCATTTGGTGGAGTGTTGAATAATGTATTGAAGTCTAAAGCAAAATCTTGTTCTGTAGTTGAACCAAACAAAACAGATGTTAAATTTTTAAAAGAAAATTTTAAAAATGTTAGTATCTTCAATGGCATGTTTGAGAAGATGGATACAACAGAAAAATATAATTTAGTAACAAGTTTTGAGGTATTAGAACATATTGTTTCACCAAGTGTATTTATAAAAAAATGTTATGAGTTAATGGAATCGGGTGGGACTATAAACATAGAAGTTCCAAATCACAACGATGTGTTATTATTTTATAAAAGCCTAAGATATAAGAATTTTTATTATCATAAAGCACACATTCATTATTTTACTGATAAGTCTCTTTCAGAACTTTTTGAAAGAAATGGTTTTGATGGTACAGTGTCAAGTTTCTTGATGTATCCATTTTTTAATCATGTATTTTGGTGTCAAAATGATAAACCACAAGGTTCGGCTGATATTGCATTAAACACACCAATTCCTACTGATTCAATTTCAGAAATAAATAATTTTTATGTAGATGTAGAAAACAGATATGAAGAACTTATAAACAAACATATGTTGGGTGATTGTCTTGTATTTCAAGGGACTAAAAAATGATTAAAAATATTAGACATTCTGGTATAGTAGTTAGGGATATAATAGAATCTTATAATTTCTATGTTGATTTGGGATTTATGATTGAAAGTGATGAAATAGAAAAGGGTAAATTTTTAGATACTATACTTGGGATAGATGGTTGTGAGATAAGAGTTATGAAAATGTCGTGTGATAATCAGATGATAGAATTATTGGGATATCAAATTGAATCAACTTTTGGTAAAGATACTGAAAAGAAAGTTAATGATATTGGTTGTAGTCATTTAGCTATGACTGTAGATGATATAGAATCTGTTTACAAAAAATTGACAGAAAAAGGTGTAGAATTTATAAATCCACCTGAATCAAATGGAAAAGTAAAAGTAGCTTTTTGTAAAGACCCAAATGATGTGTGGTTAGAATTGGTAGAGGAATTATGAAGATAGGAATAATACAAGGAAGATTGTCAGAACCTAAAGAAGGTTTTCAAGAATGTCCTGTTAAATGGAAGAGGGAATTTGATTTATTACCAAAACTTGGTTTAAATCATATTGAGTGGATTGTCACATATGATAACTTTCATAACAATCCTATTTTTTATAGAGACATAAGTAGTTATCCAATTTCATCAGTTTGTGCTGATTTTATGGTTAGTGATAAGTTTTGTGATTCTGAATATTTAATGAAATATTTAGAGCCATTGTGTTTAGCTGTTGAAGATAACAATATTAAAAATATTACAATACCACTATTGGAAAATAGTAGTGTTGAGGAAAAAGACATTAGAGATAAATTTATGAAAGTGTTTTATCCATATACTAAAGAACATAAAAATATTAATTTTTTAATTGAAGCTGAATTACATCAAGAAAAACTTAAAAAAATGCTTGACTTTAATAGTAATTTATTCGTAACTTATGATACAGGGAATATTACATCGTGTGGATTGAATCACGAGGATTATATTTTTGAATTGACAGATAAAATAAAGCAAGTTCATATAAAGGATAGAATTAGAAATCCTTTAGAAACTGTTGAACCAACAAAAGGTGATACAGATTTTGAATTAATATTTAAATGTTTAAGACAAGTGAATTATGATGGTTTATACACTTTACAAACTGCAAGAATGAATGATGGTGAGGAGATAGAAACAATTAAAAGACATAAAAAAATAATAGAAGGAATATACAATGACTAATTTGTTTGATTTAACAGGTAAAACAGCATTGATAACTGGTGGTGGTGGTTTATTAGGACCAAAACACGCAGAGGCTATAGTTGAATATGGTGGTAAAGTCATTCTTGCTGATTGGCACGAAGATAAAGCAAAAGAAAAAGCTCGTTTAATAAATGAGAAGAATGAGATAGTTGTAGCTAAAGGTATTTATATGGATGTTACTGATAAAGTATCAATTCAATCAGTAGTAGATAAACACGATAGAATAGATATATTAATTAATAATGCAGCTAAAGATCCAAAGGTTAAAAAGGGTGGTGGGTTAACACCTGATTCAAGATTTGAAACAATGACAGAAGATTATTGTAAAGAGGGAATTGATGCTTGTCTTAACGGAACATTTCTTTGTTCACAGATAGTTTCAAATAAGATGTTAAAAAATGGAGGTGGTGTAATATTAAATATATCATCTGATTTGGGTGTTATATCACCAGATCAAAGAATTTATAGAAAAGATAATGTATCTGAAGATATGCAAAATGTAAAACCAATTACTTATTCAGCTGCTAAATGGGCCGTAGTTGGTATGACTAAATATCTTTCAGTATATTTTGCACAGAGGGGAATTAGAGTTAATTGTCTGAGTCCTACTGGTGTGTATAACAATCATCCAGAAGATTTTGTAAAGAAGTTATCTAATATTATTCCAATGGGTAGAATGGCAGATATAGATGAATATAAAGGTGCTATAGTATTCTTATGTTCAGATGCTAGTTCTTATATGACTGGTGAAAATTTAATAATCGATGGGGGAAAAACAGTATGGTAATATATGTAGACATAGATGGAACTATTTGTTATACTGAAGGTGCTGACTATAAAGATTCAACACCAAGAAAAAATCAAATTGATAAAATAAATAAACTATATGATGAAGGTAATGAAATAATATATTGGACTGCTCGTGGTGGAACAACTGGAATTAGTTGGAATAAGTTGACAAAAAAACAACTAGAAGAGTGGGGTTGTAAATATACAAGATTTGAAATATTAAAAAAACCAACATATGATTTATTCATATGTGATAAATCAAAAAGAATAGAGGAATTATAATGGGACATAAAATAAAACCAGAAGTTTGTGAAGGTTGTAAAGTTCCAAAGGGTTGGGGTGAAGAACTTATCATAGAGAACAATGAAATGTATTGTGGTAAACTTTTAATCTTTAAGAAAGGTTGTAAGTTTTCAATGCATTATCATTTGATTAAAGATGAAACTTGGTATGTAGATAAAGGTACATTTAAGTACAGATGGATTGATACAGATACAGTAGAAGTTAATGAAACACTTTTATATAAAGGTGATGTTGTTAGACAAAGAGTTGGACAACCACATCAATTAGAAGCTATGACAGATGGAACTGTATTTGAAGTATCAACACAACACTTTGATGAAGATAGTTATAGAGTTATGAAAGGAGATAGTCAATAAAATGGAATATATGGAAGTTAACAATTTAAAAACAAAACCAAATGGTACAAGTATAAACAGTGTAGCTGTTCTTTGTAGAGGTAAATCTTTAGATTATATAGATATGTTACCAGATGTGGATTTATATGTTCTCTCTAATAGATTTGGAACAGAACTTGAAGTAGATAAAATCAAAAATAAAATTTCAGACGCTGATGTACATCATGTGATGAATAGATGGCCAACAGAACCTCGTGAAATGATAGAACAAAAACATTATGATAAATATAATATTAAAAAAGTTATACAACCTTATACTGTATACATGAAAGATCCATTTAATATTAATGATGGAAATAATAGATATTATAGAGTTATTGATGATAAATTTTATTTTTGTGGTGGTAGTAATCCAATACCAGCACTAATGCTAGGAGATCATCACATAGAACATATGAGTGATTATGAAAAAAGATACCCTCATCATTGGCCAACAACAGGTAATGCTACTATTGGATATTCTGTTCTTGATACATCAGCTACTGATGTCCATATAATTGGTATGGATTTTTATGAATCACCATATTTTACTTTTGAAAATGAGGGTGGAGGACCAACAGACGGAAAACCTATGAAAGAATCATTAATTGAATTAATTAAAAACTTTTCAAATAAAAATTTTAAAGTATATACATATGGTAATATTGATATAGATTCAGATAATTGTGAAGTAATAAAATTTAATAATTAGGAGAGAAATATGAATAATAAAAAAATATTAGTTACCGGAGGAAGTGGTTTAGTGGGAAACGCTATCGAAGCTGAGATTAAATTGTCATCAAAGGATGTAGATTTGAGAGATTGGAAATCTACATTAAGTTTATTTGAAGATTATAAACCTGAAAAAGTTGTTCATTGTGCCGCAAGAGTTGGTGGTGTCGGTGGAAATATGAGAGCTAAGGGTGAATTTTATTATGATAACATAATGATGAATACAAATGTTTTAGAAGCATGTAGATTAGTTAAAGTTGAAAAATTAGTTTCATTTTTATCAACTTGTATTTTTCCAGATAAAGTAGAATATCCATTAACAGAGGATAAAATTCATTATGGAGCTCCACATTTTTCTAATTATGGTTATGCTTATGCTAAAAGGATGTTAGATGTACAGACAGAAGTTTATAGAGATCAGTATGGAGTTAATTTTGTTTCTGTTATACCCACTAACATATATGGTATGAACGATAATTTTAATCTTGAGGATGGTCATGTTATTCCATCATTAATTTATAAATGTTATTTAGCTAAAGAGAATAACACTGATTTTGTTGTGTGGGGTAGTGGTAAAGCTTTAAGAGAGTTCATATATTCCAAAGATATTGGAAGATTAACCAATTGGGCTTTGGAAAATTATAATGAAGATAAACCAATTATACTTACAACAAGTGATGAAATGTCTATTAAAGATATAGTTTCTTTGATTGTACAATATGTAGGATTTAAAGGAAAAGTTATTTTTGATACAGATAAACCAGAGGGACAATTTAGAAAACCATCTGATAATTCAAAATTATTATCTTATCTTCCTGATTTTAAATTTACTCCAATTGAAGATGGTTTAAAAGAAACTGTCGAGTGGTTTGTAAATAATTATGAGGGTATAAGAAAATGATCAATCTTGTTACAGATACTATTGATAATAATGATATTGATCAATTAATAGATTGGTTAAAAACATATCCAAGATTAACTAAAAGTAAATTAACAGTTGAATTAGAAGAAAAGTGGTCTAAATGGATTGGTAGAAAATATTCAGTATTTTGTAACTCCGGTTCATCCGCTAATCTTTTAATGTTATATTCTTTGATGGAGAGTGGATATATTCATAATAAAAAAGTTGTTGTTCCATCTGTGGCCTGGGCTACTGACTTATCTCCTGTTATGCAGTTGGGGTTAGAACCAATTTTATGTGATTCTAACCTTGAAGATTTATCAGTTGATTTAACACATTTAGAAAAAATATTCATAGATGAAAATCCAGCAGTTTTAATGTTTGTATCTGTATTAGGTTTAGTTCCTAATATGGATAAAATTGTAGAGTTGTGTGAGGAGTATGGAGTTGTCTTATTAGAAGATATTTGTGAATCAATGGGTTCTAAATATAAAGATAAAAAACTTGGAACATTTGGGATGATGTCAACTTTTTCTACATATTTTGGACATCATATTTCTACAATTGAAGGTGGATTTATTTCAACGGATGATTTTCAATTATATGAATTATTGTTATCGTTAAGAAGTCATGGTTGGGATAGAGATTTGAGTAAGGAAACACGAAAAAAATTAAAACAGAAATGGGGAGTTTCGGAATTTAATTCTTTATATACATTTTATAATCCTGGTTTTAATCTTAGATCTACTGATTTACAAGCGTTTATAGGATTGGGACAAATTGATAAATTAGATGAAGTGTGTATAAAGAGGAATAATAATTTTAAACTATATCAGAAATACCTTGACAATAGTTACTGCGATTTCGTATATTTAGATAATACTTTTATATCTAATTTTGCATATCCAGTTATACATCCAAAAAGAGATACGATAGTAGAAGAATTACAGAAGAAAAATGTTGAAGTTAGACCAATGATTTGTGGTTCAATGGGAATACAACCATTTTATGTTAAAAAGTATGGGAGATTAGAATTACCAAATGTTTCTATAATTGATAGGTATGGATTTTATGTCCCTAATCACCCGAAATTGACAGAAGAAGAAATTAAATTAATATGTGATATAATTAATAATCAAATTAAGATAGGAGATTGAAATAATGGATTATGAATATGGTAATATAGGAACTAAAAACCTATTTGAAAAAATAAAAAAGACTAAAAAAATATATATAGAAACAGGGACATATTATGGAACAGGTGTTGCATATGCACTAAATCATTTTGATGAGGTACATTCAATAGAAATTTCTGAAAGATTTTATGATCCTTGTGTTGTAAAATATAAGGACAATCCTAAAGTTAAATTACATTTAGGTGATTCAAGAGTAAAATTACCTGAAATATTAAAGGATATGAATGAACCTTGTGTTATATTTTTAGATGCTCACGGTGATATTAATGTTCAAGGACCAAATCCCTTATATGAGGAATTAAAATCTATAAAAGAAAATTCAATAAATAATCACATAATATTGATTGATGATGTTCGTAGAATGGGAGATGAGACAGACCCTTGTTGGAGTAAAATTGATAAAAAGAAATTACATGAAATGTTAAAGGACATAAACAATGAATATCATATATTTGAATATAAGGATACACTTATAGCTGCATTAAAAGAAGATTTAAACTTAAGTTGGTGGGAAAATAATGAATAAAGTAGCCGTTTTATGTAGAGGAAAGTCGTTAGCTGGGTTAGTTGAAGCTTTTCCTAAAAAGAACTTTTATGTTCACACGAGGTCTAGTTTTAAATCAAAATTTAAAAATTTGGAGGTTACAAGATATGAAGAATAAAATCGATTTTATAATTACAGTTTTAAATAGAACTGATTATGTAGAGTTATTGGTAAATAGTATTAATAGATTTGTTAAATATCCACATAATATTATTATGATTACTGATGTTAGTACAGAAGAAGAGGTTAAAACATATGAAAAATTAGTAGATATATTTGGAAAAGAAGAAAATATTAAAATAGTTAAATCTTCTGTTAAAGATAAAACTGATGGATATACAGTAAAGTGTAAAATTGATGGTAGAATGGTTGGGACAAATAGTTTGTATAAATCTATAGCTTTAACTGAAGGTATAAAGGAAGGAGATTCTGAATACATTTGTTTACTTGATTATGATACTATATTTTTAGATGAATGGGTAGATGAAATTTTGAAAAGACTTGAAGAAGAAGAGTTGTTTTTTATAAGTCATAGTTGGCATCAATGTGGAGTAGCTAGGGATCAATTTTTAATTTATAGGCGTGATGAATTTGAAAAACATAATTTGTATCCTAATTGTGATTATGTTGATTCTACTGGTAATTTTACACATTTTGCTAAAGAGAATAATTTAAAGTATGAAATTCTATCTAATACTTTTAATAATCCAGAATTAAGAAATGAACATGTAATCAATCTTTCATATGGAGAACAAGCCTTTACACCAAAAACTAATAAACCATTTTTCTATCATTATGGTAGAGGTTCTATGAGAGATGATAATTTATATAGAGTTTGGAACAACGCGTGGACAGATTATTTTAAACAACAAGATTCTAATGAAAAATCAAATTGGTGGACTACAGAATGAAAAATTTAATATATATGGTAGCTATAGATCACGATAAGTATCAATGGAAACATAGTAACTTTGCTAAATATGCTATACCTACTTGGGAATATTGGTGTAAAAAGAATAATATAGATTTTATGGTAGTTAGGGAACACGATAAAAGATTTGATGCTCCTATATGGAATAAAGAATTAATATTTGAAAAAGTAGGTGATAAATATGATAAGATTGGAATTGTCGATGATGATACTATGATAAGATGGGATACTCCTAATATATTTGATTTGTATGATGATGAATTTTGTGCAGTCAGAGATGATGATAATTTGTCTTTCATATATAATAGTTTAAATGCTTATAGTAAGTTCTTTCCTAATGTTAATGTGGATATGGATAGTTATATAAATGCTGGAGTTTTATTTTTTACAAAAGAACATAAAAATATATTCGATTCTCTGTTAAAATTATATTTTGATAACAAAGAAGAGATAGATAATTGGAGTATTCCGAATGTTGGAAGAGAACAAACTATTTTTAACTATACTTTAGAAAAGTTAAATATTAAGAAAAAAATATTACCACCTTGTTGGAATTTAGTTAATATGCATAAAAAGGGAATGTTTCAACATAATTTTCAATTGGATGATAAAATGCCTTATTTTATTAAATATGGTTATATATGGCACTTTACAGGATTTCCAATAGAAGAACGAGAAAATTTAATGAAACAGACTTGGGATATAACAAGAGGTAATTATGAATAATATAGTTTTTATTGTAGCTATAGATACAGAACAGAGAAGTAATGACCAAGGTTATGAGTGGTCTATAAAAAGTTGGAAGAATTGGTGTAACAAGAATGGTCATCAATTATTTGTTTTAGATAAACCAATTTATGACTTAAAACAATGTAAAGCTAATTGGCATAAACTATTTGTTTATGATTTATTGGAGAATGAAGGAATAGAATATGATAAGATAGCTATAGTTGATTCAGATACAATAGTTCATCCAGATTGTCCTAACTTTTTTGATATGGTTGGAGATAGTTTTGGTGGAGTTGTTAATCCTATTAGTGAATGGGTTTTAAGGAGTATGGAAGTATATTCTAAATTTGTTTTTAATAATCATACATTAGATTTTTGGAAATATATAAATACAGGTTTTATGGTTATGGGTAAAAACCATAAGGAATTTGTAAAAAAATCTGTAGATTTTTATTTTCAACATCAAGATACATTTATAGAAATACAAAACAAATTTGGAGTAGGTAATGACCAAACACCTATTAATTATTTATTAGATATTGATAAAGTAGATGTTAAGTTATTATCGTATAAGTTTAATATGCAGGAATTACCAAGAAAAGAAATAATTACAGAAGATTTATTATTTACAAAATTAGGTTGGGTATATCATTTTAATACATGGCCAAAACCTAATCCTAGATATTGGTTAGAAAAGACATATAGGAGTTTGTATGAACAATAAAAATTTTGTTGTAGAAAGATTACTGATGTGGAATCCAGAGAACGGTATTCGTGAGAGGGGAAATCTTTTAATTTCACCATTTACACATCAACAATTTTTTAGGGTTTCCCCAAATATATTACCAAAGAATGATGGAAATAATATAAATGGTCCATCTTTAATAAAAGTTCCAGATTGGGTAGAAAATCCATTAGGTGAATATTATTTGTATTTTGCACATCATAGTGGTAAATACATAAGAATGGCATATTCAATGAATAAAAAGAAAAATTCACTTTTGGATGTTGATTTCAAAGTTCATGAACCAGGAACATTAAAATTAGGTGAAACTCCAGGTTATGACCATATAGCTAGTCCAGATGTTCATATAGATAATGAGAATAAAGAGATAGTTATGTATTATCACACACCATATAAAGATTGGCAATACACATTTAAAGCTACATCTAAAAATGGTATAAATTTTGTGTCAGATGATAAACCACTTGGTATGTTTTATTTCAGAGTTTTTAAATGGAAAGATAGAACTTTCAGTATTGCTAAAAATAAAAACACTTCTGGTATATCTTATGAATTAATTAATGGGGAATGGGTTACACAAGAAGAAAATTTTATAGAAAACATTAGACACACTACAGTTTTAGTTCAAGATGATAAGGTTTATGTTTTTTATACAATAGTTGGTGAAACTCCAGAATCTATATATTGTAGTGAAGTTGATATAGATAATGGTTGGAAATTAGAAAATACTGAAATGTTATTAAAACCTTCTTATCCATACGAAGGATGTAATTATCCCCCAGCTCCTTCTAAATTTGGTAGTGCCGTAGGTGTAAATGAATTAAGAGACCCTTGTGTTTTTGATGATGACGGTGAAATATATCTTTTGTATACTGTTATGGGTGAAGTTTCAATAACTATAGCAAAATTACATAGAATAAATTCTGAAACTAAAAAATATAACATATGGGGTATGAGAAGGAGTGGAAATCACGCAATAACTGAATGGATTTCTTCTCATTTTAATAGTACATTTCATCGTAATGACATAATAAAAGATACACCTTGGAATGTAAAAAAATATGAAAATGGTATTAAACAAAAAGTGAATGATTGTATTATAAATTCTTATGAAGATTTTGAACCAATTGAAGTTAATGATGGTACAATTATCATTTTGAGAGATTGGTACAATATGTGTGCTTCAAGACTTAATAGTGGTAGGGATTGGCAAAATAGTTGTAGGTATAAAAATGAACTACATTTTAATAGAAATTGTGCAGAAGTTTATTTAGAATATTGTAAATTATGGGAAAAATATCCTGATAATTTTATATTATACAATAAATGGTGTAATGATAAAAATTATGAAAAAGAGATAGAAGAACGATATGGTTTGAAACGGGTGGTTCGTAAAAATATACTACCAGAAAGTGGTATAGGAGAAGGTAGTTCGTTTGAAGAGAAATTATCAGAAGATTCTAAATTTAATGAAAGATATTTAAAGGTAATTAAAAAATATCCAGAGGATTGGAAATTGATAATTTCTAACGAAGAAATAAATAAATACTGTAAAAAGATTTTTGGAATAGATATTAAGGAATTATAGTTATGGAAATAAAAAATAAATATGTAATCGGAACTCACATAATGTTTTATGAAATAGAAATGGCAAGAGAACACATAGAAAGTATCATAAACGCGACAAATAGAGTAGCTAATAAAGAAAATGTAATGATTGATTTGTTATTTAACATTTCAGAATATTTTGAAAAGGTTGATGTAA
>Ga0098035_1001089_pt1 | contig 13322 bp, 17 predicted proteins | sample 3_EtaG_FD_75046 | JGI IMG/M metagenome (GOLD analysis project Ga0098035, IMG submission 75046) | Marine viral communities from the Subarctic Pacific Ocean - 3_ETSP_OMZ_AT15126 metaG | ecosystem: Environmental > Aquatic > Marine > Oceanic | place: Pacific Ocean | collected 2015-01-07
GCAAGAACAGATAAAGAAACCAACAAACTGAACAACATGAGGAGAGAGGAGGAGGAGACATGCGATCAGACCAGAGGCCAGTATGCGGCAACTGCCACAAGACCATGACCTGTGTCAAGAACGAAGTCAGAGTACACTGCGGGCACGGATATATGAAATCCGGTGACGAGTATGGCTGCCCCGATTGCGAACAGACAGTTATCACGGGCTTTGGCTCTATATGGAAACCTGAAGAAAAATCATAATGTCATTGAGGAGCTCAGTCCGGTAGAGCAAAAGAGCCGCAAGGCATACCGCATCCGACTCCTTGTTCCGTGTTCGTTTACTATGTCCGAATTGATCGAATCTCATTCCTTGTCCATCTGTTTCTTTTGAACGGATTGTTCGGTTTTGGGTTATCCTGCTAAGATAAATCCTCCAGAACCATTCCTCTTGTCCGTTTACTCAACGCCATTCAACGGGAGATTGCAATGGCACTCATTCTGCTCGACGGTGATACCGTCATTAACGATGTGTCCTCTGATGATTTACGCATATTGCGTGGAGCCATTGATGAAGCACTTAATTTCGGGGAAGATATTGAAGTCCAGCTCGAATCACAATCCCTGGAAATCATCATGAATCCGTTCACCGCGGATCTGTCCTAACCAACCAATCGATGGATTGCCTGAGAATTCCTTACCTTATCACGGATGGTCGTAGGCACAGCCCTACCCACTGGAATCCTTGACTCTTTGTCCATCGCTTATTTTTCGGGAGAATCGAAATGAATCGCAGACTAATCCTTGAGGCTGAACAAGGCCCCAAGATCCACGTTCCCCAGACCTCAAAGCTTCCCGGCCGCGAATCAGAAATGGAACAGAATTCCGCTGGCGGCCAAGGCTTTGTCCTTGATCCATGGGATAAACTCAACCGATTTTTGCTAATTGGCTCGCTTGGAGGAACCTTCTATGCCAAGGAACCCAAACTCACTTCAGAAGGCATTGCTGGCGTCCGGGAATGTCTCAAGCTCGATGGGCATCGTGTCGTTCAAACAGCTTACGAAGTTCTTAAAGATCGCAGGTCTGCCAAGCCCACGTTCGGCATATTTGTCCTCGCACTCGCAGCCTCTGACGAAGATGTCAGAGTTCGACAAGCAGCTCTCTTCAGGGCTGTCGAATGCATTGGTTATGCCACACATTTCTTCGCATTCCTGGACTGCCTCAAAACTCAGCGGGGATTAGGAGGCCGGGCTGTCCGCAAATTCGTCCGATCGTGGCTGACTAAGAACGACGCCGACTGGCTGGCATTTCAAATGACCAAATACCAAGGTCGTGAAGGCTGGACATGGCGAGATGTGCTAAGACTCACACGAATCCCTGGACGGGAGCTTGGAAAGGACTACGATGCATTGTTCAATTGGATCACAGGAAACGTTGAAGAGCCGTGGAAGATCGAAGCGCTACCTGCACGGGCTAAAGTATTCAGCGCCACTAAAGCTCCAGGTGCCCAATTCGACTGGCCTTCCGTCATCCGCGAACACAGGTTTTCTCACGAAATGGTCTCGAACGATGTTAAGAAAGATCCTGAGGTCTGGCGGGCCTTGGTCGAGGATATGCCAGTATGGGCTTTGCTTCGGAACCTTGGTCGTATGTCTGCTCTGGATATGTTTCCTTTTATGGGCAGCAATGACAGTCTTGATCTGGTCCTCGAACAGTTGGACGAGTCCAGTATAGTCCAGTCCAAGATCCATCCACTTCAAGTATTGCTTGCACTGAAGCAATACAAAGCCGGTCAAGGTTTTCGAGGAAACCTAACGTGGAATCCTAACAAAGAAATTCTGCATTGGTTAGATGGAGCGTTTCTGCATGCTTTCAGAAACCTCAAACCCACATCTACTCGAACCTTGATCGGCATTGACTTCTCAGGTTCCATGAGAGCGAACGTAAATGACACGAATCTCTCTGTTCGTGAGGCTGCTGTTGCCCTGTCCATGTGTTGTATGTCGGTCGAATCCAAGGTGGGTGCGATCGGTTTTGATACCTCAGTATATCAGTCAACTATCCACCCCAAAAGGACTCTTTCGCAGAATCTTGCAGATGTGCCTTCGCACGGAAGCGGGACCGACTGTTCATTACCGCTTCAGTTCGCAACCCAGCAAGGCATCGAAGTGGATACCTTCATCTTGTTCACAGATAACGAAACGTGGGCTGGTATGGGACATCCTGCGCAATGGCTGGATCGGTATCAGGCAGAAGTTGGTATCGAACCGAAGTTCATAGTATGTGCCATGACTGCGAGCAAGGCAAGTATTTGTGATCCCAAGGATTCCAGAATGCTCGAGGCAGTGGGATTCGATGCTGCCTTGCCGCAGGTCATTTATGAATTTGTCAAAGATACAGACAGAGAAGAGGCGGATAGAAAAACCAATCTTAAGACTGTCGTAAGTCCAGACCACAAGCCAGGTCCTACAGGTTCGACCATTATCCTACCGGGCCAGGAGTAGCAGAAGTGAGATGCCTGGGAATCGCGAGATCTCAGGGGGCGCCTCCTGCCTCATGCACATCTCACTTCACTCATCGACGAGCAGCTTCGGGCCGGGGTTATCGGTTGAGCACCTCGTAAAGCAAACTCGTCATCCGGTATAGCCCGAAGCTCTGCCGGTCTTTTCAACAGAAAGGTTTTCCAATGCCCGACCTTCATCCACGATACACACACTTCCACGATATGCAGCCCCAGTGGCTCGACGATCCACAACTTGCAGAACTCAACATATGCGACGCTATGGATCACGCTATGGATCACGAACAAATCAAATCCTATGCCAAGGAACTGCGTTTACCTGTTCCTCGTGGCTTGACTATATGTTTGCTTGAAAACGAGAACATGGAGCCGGTAGCAATCGGCTATGCGTTCTGTTCTACACAAGACAATTTCTGCCGCAAGATCGGACGGCAGATTTCGCTCAGTCGTGCCACCAAAGCCGTTCAGAGAGGCGACACAGTTTTCAAATGAAACGATTCGTAATACTTCTCGAAGATGCTGAAGCTGACCGCTTAGAGCAGTATTGCGCTGACCGTGGTCCAGGGGTTTTCGGATTTCGTCAGTGGGTTCTACGGGAGTCCATCCGGGAGTTCCTGGACCGTAATTTTATTCGAGAGGAGACAGCTCTTGGAGCTACCTAAAGTTCCCGAACAAATCGGATGGGCCGAACTTGGCACAATCGAACCGTTTAATGAGGCACACGAGGGGGTCGGTGTGGCAGAAAAGACATTTGTATTCTATGACGGAGAGCCACGAGAGGTTATTGCGATCGAAGGCGAAGATGACAAGCTTTCTAATCATCCGCCAACCACCGAGAAGTGTCCAACCAAGTCCTGCATTCCGCTTGTTAATGCCCATATCCTTAGCAGTGACGATAAGCTTTTGTTGTGTCCAGAAAGAATACTTACTGATGAGGAGCTTGAAGAAGCTCTTAGAGTTGCGAAGGTTACACGGGCATCGATCAGCGATAAACCAGCAGCGCGGGCTAAGAGAAAGACAGCGAAACCGAAGAACGTCGAGTTAGAAATGGACGCAGAGACAATGGCGGATTTTGGTCTGGACAAGCTACAAGCTCTTATCGCTAAGAACAGCTAATGATTGAATAACATAAAAGGATCAAGTTATGCGAGCAGGAATCCATCATGACAAACGACTCATCTTCGTGGATAACACGGCGTTACAAGAGTTCCGTACGTGTCCAGCCAAGTTCCAGTGGCGAATCAACCGCGGACTCTATGAGGCCCGATTGGAGATGTCAGGAAACGAGCCACCGCCAGTCTCTGCGCCATTGCTTTTTGGTGGGGCAATGCATACTGCACTGGACGAATTATATGGAGCACAATCTCCCAAAGGAGCAGGGCAGGCTTTCCTCGATGCTTTTCAGCCTCCGCCTGATGATCCTAAACGAACTGCTATCCGTGGCATTGAAATGCTTACGGAATACTGGGACACCTGGGGACACGTAATCGACGGATATAGCAGCATTGTCTGCGAGACCAGTTTCCGTGCCCCTATGGGCCAAGTAATCCATCCTGCTACAGGAGAACCTTGGGATGTTGTATACAGCGGCCTTATCGACAAGATCGTCACTGATCCAGAAGGTAATACTTTTTGTATCGACCATAAGACTTCCACAATGCAGACCGCGGCATTGTCCAGATCCTATAACATGTCAAACCAGTTCCAAGGCTATATGTATGGTGCTCGCCATGCCCCGGGACTTGGCTTCGAAATCGATCACTTGGTTGTCGATCTACTCCTTTTGTTCCCGAGAAACAATAAATTCGAACGGCATACCCTTTCGTATGATGAGGAACGCCAAGCAGACTGGAAGAAGGACATATTCTCTACCGTCCGTCAGATTCTCCTGGCCGACCACGATCAACAGTGGGCCAGATACGGCCAACAGTCTTGTGTGACTTTTCATCAGCTCTGCCAATTCTATCGGCTTTGTAATAGTCCTGCATGGAATGTGGAAAGCGAGATCGAATCTTTCTATGGTGAGAATTTCTGGGAGGCTGAACGGACATGACAGAACGTAAGCTCCCTGAAGGTACGGTCGATCTAAACACTCCAGTCTCAGGTACAGAACAGAGAAAAATCCTGCTCTGGGGTCGAAGTGGCGCAGGAAAAACTTGGTCCCTTCGGACACTTCCCGAGTGGTGCTTTCCCTTATGCCTGGTTGACATGGATCGCGGTTCAATGGGAATACGTGAGGCGTTGGCGGGTGAATCCTATGCCTATCAGCCCTCGCAATTCAATCCAGAAGAAGGCACCAACGAACCCGTTGCATATACCCAGGGTCGGCGTTGGATACTCGATATGCAAAAAGCCGTATCACCAAAGACCTGGGTCCTGGATTCCATGACCACGTTTCATGATGAAGTAATCGAGTTCTGTCGGAACAAATCAGGACGGAAGCCCTATGACCCTACTGCGCCGCTGGACTACGGTATCGCGCTTAATCTTACTAAAAAGCTTGTTCGTTATCTTATTGCTACCGGTGGCAACGTTATTGTTATGGCTCATGTCAAGTCACATGAAAACTCTGTTACAAACGTCGAGGAGGCCGTTCCTGCACTTACCGGAAAACTGGCTGAATACATGCCTCGGCTATTCGACGAAATATACCACGCCGAGGCCAAGGTAATCCAGGGCAAAATCGAACCTTGGTGGTATGTAAAGCCCCACGGTTCCTTTGCTGAATGTCGCACTCGAACCTTTCACGATAAGACCAGACTTACACAGGACTTTAGTTTGATTTTCCCGGAGATCGGCTAATGGACGAACCGTTTATGCACAAGACATTCTATCGCGAGGACCAGTTACAACTACTTGAAGATACCAAGCGCCTAAATACTCAGATGCAGCTTATGCACAACAAATACATAAGTGATGAAACAATCGTTCCTGTGATGAGGATGAATCTCCAGAACGTGGCTCAGACTATGGGGATGCTATGTAGTTCCTTTATCATGGGAGTAGAGCAACTCGAATCCAGGGAGAGCGGACCTGAGCCATCACAGCCTAACCAATCCTAACCAGACGAGATTGAAATGCCAGACTCTGATGCAGCAACAACAATGGATATCGGCTCCTACGAGGACGAATACTCAAACCTTACCAAACAGCTCGAGGGTAAGTTCGAACTCATTCTCGAAGATGCCAAGTTCTACGAATACGACGGAACGCGCAAAGACGGTCAGGAGTTCCACGTTGAAGGTATCAACTGGCGCTTCAAGACCACGAATGCCGACGATCCGGATAACAACGACTTCACGGTTTTCCACCGTACTGGCTGGGGAACTTTTTATATGAAGTCCACCATTGCCGCCCTTCGCCAGCCCGGCGACGGCCCTGCTCAGCTGGATCCAGAGGCCTTGAAGCTGGACCAGGACGAGTTCATCAATTCCCTCAAGGGTCGCGCAGTTGTTGCGAAGCTCAAGAAGGATTCGTACGACGATCGTAAGACCGGCGAGAAGAAGACCAATACGATCATCGCAGACTTTGTCCTCGTGAAACCCGAAGGTATCGAAGCAGACGACGAGGAAAGATAGGACGGAACTAGGGGAAGGCGTGCAGTTTTGCGCCTTCCCCTTTCTCGTTGGAACCGTTCACCTTTTGAAGGGTTAAACAGACATGGCAAGAAAGAAACAGTCTGACCGCACCCCTGCTCAGAAAGCCCATTTTGCTCGATTTCAACTCAAAGGCTTTATAGCCGGAACACGCACAAGAACAAGGCAAATATTAAAAGATCCCGAGGCTATTCTTACGCTAAAGGAACGTAATCAACTGAGAGAATTGCATCGTTTTCTGGGTCTAATCAAACCATGACTGAAACTACTGTCGATCAGACAGCTCTCGATATGCTTATCGGTGTCGAGCAGCTCGGAGAACCATCCCGCGCAACTGTCGTATACGTAGCTGGACCGATCAGTGATCCATTGCGATGTAATCGCCAGATCAACATAGCCCGGGCTGAATTCGTAGGAGTTGCCTTATGCCAGGCCGGCTTTACTCCTTTGATTCCACACAAGCTCTTCGATAGCTGGGAGGAATATGGCTATGACGACGAGACTTTTTATGAAATGGATCTGCATCTTCTATCGCGGTGTCAGGCGATTTGTATGGTTGCTGGATGGGAACGAAGCAGGGGCGCTAAGCTGGAGTTTGCGTTCGCGGAAGAAAATCAAATCCCTGTCATATACGAAGCGGAGGTTTCGATAGATGTCGAAGACAGTCCCATTGCAGAACCTAACGATACCACCGGAGCGTCAGCGGAAAGAGTTTCGCTCGATTCGGGAACTAGCGATATCACTTCTGAAAACAGGCGGGACGATTCATGACATCGTTGTCGACCAAGACAATCAGATTATTGCAGGAGAAAGACGCTCGCGTGCCTATCGATTACTTGCAACATGGTCGATATGTGCCGAATGCTTTTACGCCCAAGAAACCGCGTTCGTAGTATGCCCGGAATGTAATTCTACTGAATCTGTTGACCAAGAACCTTGGCTTCAAGTACCTGTTAAGACCATCCACGTTGAAGATGACTACCATCGACGGTTGTTGGAGTTAGAAGAAAATGTCAATCGAGAAGACCTCACACCTGCAGAATCTGCAGCCGCTACCGCAGAGCTTCATGACCTCTATACTGAACGAGAGGGCAAGAAGATCGGGGGAAGCAAAAAAGGCTGGTCAGCTCAAGACACTGCAAACAAGCTTGGAATTTCTGCCGCACGTGTCTCCCAACACCGTAAGACTCAACGCCTTGTTGCAGCCAATCCTGACCTCAAAAACGAAGCCACCGAAGCTGCTATCTGGACCAAGTTCCGATCTGCTCGCATCCAAGCAATCCGGACCGAGATTGCCCGGCGCCGACGAGTCCGAGGCGACTCTCCTGTTTCCGTTGTTCTTAAGTGTGGTGACGGGGCTGAGCTTACGTCTGGTCTGGATGCTGGGTCTGTGGATCTGGTCATAGCAGATGTTCCGTATGGGATCGAGGTATTTTCCTCCCTCGCTTTCCAAGACGAGAAGCACAGGAAAGAATTCGATGATAGCAAAGCAGCAGGAGACAAGGTTCTTACGTCGATTCTGCCAGAAATCAACCGAGTTCTTCGTCCGAATACCCATGCATTTATATTTTGCTCTTGGCATCAAACCTTTACCATACGTCAACTTTGCTCGGTCATCGGACTCGACATGGAACTCCCACCGCTCATCTGGGATCGATGCCAAGCCACGCCTAATAGACAGGAGACAATGGGGCATGACTTCGAATACGAGTATATCGTCCATATACGTAAAGGATCTCCTGGCGGTAATCAACGACTTGGAAGTAATGTCAAGAGATTCAAACGTATTACTGACACTAAATATCCTAATGAGAAGCCTCTCGACCTCATCGGCGAATTTATTGAGGGATGCTCTGAGCATGGAGGGACAGTGCTCGATCCCTGCTGCGGAAGTGGATCAGTTGTTGTCAGAGCTGCGCAACTGCGACGACGCGGCATTGGATTCGATATCAACCAAAATGCTATCGACACAGCAGAAAGCAGAATCGTCCTCGAAATCGACGGGGAAGCAGACGATTCTGAGTGAGGCACAGAATATTGTCCACGGCGCACGTGCAAAGGACTACGGACATCCAGCAAATAATCATAAACATACTGCTAATCTATGGAATGATTATTGGATGGCTCGAGGTATGATGCCACTTACAGCACAAGATGTATGTATGATGAACATATTGCAGAAGATCAGTCGGTCTTGTTCAGGACTACTGACTCGCGACACCCTCGTAGACATTGCCGGATATGCAGCAAACATCGAAATGATTCAGGAGAGACAAGAATGCGCAAGACCGGAGACCCAAACGCAGAAATCATCGTCCTCTCCCGGACATTCGTTGGATACACAGCTAAGCTATTCTTCAACGATATCCTCGGACGCGCAGCGATCCCAAGAGAAAAATGCCTAATTCTTGAATTCAACGGAACCGGTCTTGATGATGCAGAAGAAATCTATGCAACAATTACAAAGTCTCCACGACGTCTTATGTTTGCGGTTGGTGATGAAGCTTTGGCAATCGTCACTGGAGAAACCGGAATCACTAAGTGGCGTGGAAGTATCCTTCGATCGCAAATCGGCATACTTAACCATATCTATGACAGCTGTCCCATCGTTCCAATGCTCCATCCTTCTGACATACTCAAGACATATTCCTGGCTTGTTCTGGGCCGGCACGATGCGGCTCGAGGCGCCGAGATTCTGCGCAATCCAGACCTTGCATACCATGAACTACGGGTAACTCAATTCGCAGGAGTTATGAGAGATAATGATGGATCAACGCTCGAAACTTTTCATACTTTTATGGCAGAGCTGGAGTCGTATTCTGACGCTGCGTGTGTTGCGTTTGATATTGAAACTTACGGCGGCACTATTACCTGTCTCGGCTTGGCCAAATCAAATACTGATGCGATTGTCATACCGCTTACGGGCGAATTTACCGACGCTCAAACAGCAGCTCTTTTGGCATCAGTTCGGGATACTCTCGAGAATGACAGTCTCAAAGTCGGGCAGAACTTAGACTATGATACACAATACTTAGCTCGTTGTTTCGGAATAGGAGTGCGTAATGTCTGGATGGATACAATGGTTGCTCATTCTGTTATGCATCCTGAACTTTCTCATTCTCTGGATACTCTTACATCTATATATACACTACATCCGTTCTACAAAGAAATGCGTAAGGAAGCCACTGAGGGCCGATACTCCGAAACCCTTTGGGAGTATAACGGAATTGATTGCTGCATTACATACGAGGTCGCATGCGAGTTGTTCAAAGAAATGCAGGCGACGGATACTTATGACTTTTTCACCCGTGTATCAATGCCCGTCACCAAAACACTTGTGCGAATGGAAGCTACAGGAGTACTCATAGATCATGAACTTCGCGATGCGAGAGGCGAAACTTTATCCGAGGAGGTCACCAAGCTTTTGGCTTCGCCTGCCTTGCAGGGAGTTAATCCGAATAGCCCAAAACAGATCCTTGACTATTTCACAGAAAAGGACGTTAAACTCCCTATTGCAAGGGGCAAGAAAAAAGCATCTACCGATGAGGACAGCCTGTCTTTGCTTAAAGCCAAACAACCAGCTACCAGACCTTTCGTCGATGCAATCCTTGGCACACGTGAAAGACGCAAGATCATTTCTACATATCTCAGTGCCAAATGTCACGATGATGGACGAATGAGAACATCCTATCGCACAAGTGCTACGAAAACCGGACGATTGTCATCATCAAAAGACGTCTTTAATAAAGGAATGAATCTACAAAATGTCCCAGTCAGCCAAAGAGATTGGTTTATCCCGAGTGAAGGAAAAGTATTTTGGGCGTGTGATGCTTCTCAGATTGAAGCCCGAATTACCGCTTGGATTTCTGGAGATAAAAGATACTGCACAGCATTCCTTGACGGAAGAGATCTTCACTCTGAAAATGCGAGTCGCTTGTTCGGAATCGATGTTGATAGATCTACTCTCGTTCCTGGAACAGATGTCTACTACCGAGACGTTGGAAAAACCGCCACCCACGCAATGAATTATATGATCGGTCCGATCAACCTGGCCAGACACATCGATGCTCAGTTCCCGGCCATGAATTTCAAAGTCCCTATGGCTCGGCGTTTTATCCAGGAATTTGAAGTAATGTATCCTTCCGTAGTCGAATGGTGGGAAGAAATTCGAGCGCACCTCAAAAAGTCACGTGTGATAGTGAATCCTTATGGCCGTCGACGAGTATTCCTTGATCGTCCTAACAGTGACAAAATGCATAAAGACGCAGTTGCCCACTTACCTCAATCCACTGCCGCGGATTTCATTAACTTATCCTTGGTTAATATTGAGCGTCGTCTTGAGTCTATTGATGGTTCTGTGGTGCTACTGCAGACACACGATGAGGTCGCTGGAGAGTGCTATCCAGGAGATCTGGAGGACGTTCGGAAAATTGTTCAAGAAGAAATGAACGAATCCTTGCCGTTGGAATGGAACGGGCATACTCTTGTAGTGCCGAGTGAGTTTGGCTCGGGGCCGAATTGGATGGAGACTCATGGATAGGATAGGAGGAGCAATGTGATGGGTAAACAATGGGCAAAGTCAGAACGAGCGGGAACGAACCGACCTGCTCGATAAGGAGAGGGAATAAACTATGCCAGATGAAGAACGAGACTGGGAATTAAAGATGACCCCCAGTCTTGTAGCATCCGTAGTACCGAACAGAATCCAAGCTTGTGATGCCTACCTAATCATAATAATAGACGACATGCAAGGCAAAAACACTGACAACCCTGAAAAAGCCGAGATCGAGCCGCATATCTACAGCCACGGATTTTCCATTCCGGATGCCGTGATTTTCTTACGTGATCTGGCCGACAGCCTTGACGGGGAGGATGGAGGCGATGCCTCAGGAGGGATTCTTTGAACTATATCGAGAGTATACAAAAGGACAAGAAAGTCCAGAACAATTCCATTACTGGACGGCGGTCAGTATTGTCGGTAGTATCCTGGGTCGTTCTGTCTGGATTGATCGTGGATACTATCAACTATTTCCTAATCACTATGTCATCCTCGTCTCCAAGTCCGCTTTAGCACGAAAATCTACTGCCTTTGCAAAGATCGGTATTCCCCGCATAATGGAAACAGCCTTAACCCTTATGTCCGAAGCCGGACTCGCTGGCGGAATGCCCAAAGTCGTAGCTCATAAAATGACACCGGAGTCACTATGTCAGGAATTAGTTCTGAGGGAAAAGCACGACTGGTCTCAGACAAAGATGACCAGACCAATACCGAACCCATGTCTCTTATATGCTTCAGAGCTGGGAGTATTCATGTCGAAGTCGGCTCAGATGTCTGGGCTCACGGACATCTTGATGGATATATACGATTGCCAAGCCGAATGGAGGAATCGAACGAAAACCTCCGGCGTCGACTTTCTCTACAACCTTGCACCCTCATTGATATCAGCAACTACTCCGGATTGGATCAACGGGAACGTAACTGGATCGCTCTTCAACCAGGGACTAGTTGGACGGACTATCTTCGTTTACTCCGATCGTGCCCAAACTCGTATCGCACATCCCGTCATGGACGACAGCAAGCGGGAGATTGAACAAAAACTAATAGCTAAACTCCAAAGGATAAGCTACCTATATGGCCAATTCGCATGGACACCAGCAGCCTATCGGTTTTTCGAGGAGTGGTATAACGACAGAGCTGAACCTACGGATGACTCTGGCGAGTCTGGTTTCTGGGGACGTGAACACGAACACGTGCTCAAGCTCGCAATGGTTATGGCTGCAGTCGATAGGGAGCGCTTGTGTTTGTATAAGTCTGACATTGAAAATGCAATCAAAAGAGTTGGCACGGTCCGAGCATCCCTCGTCTCTACTTTCAAGGAAGTTGCCTATGCACATGAGGATGCCGAACTTAAATACGTCGAAGGAGTGCTTAAGGAGGCCGGATCTATCGCACGTTCTCCTTTACTTAGAAAGGTTTATCGACGAATGAATCAGGTCAAACTCGATGAATGTCTTAATAGTTTAATGGCTGCTAAGATTGTCAAACGTGAAACCGGACCCAAACCTAAGAGAGGTCCTAGTGCGATTACTTACAAATGGCTAAAGAAGTCCTAACTCCCGCTAACCCTTCAAAAAGTGAATAGTCATGGCGATTATTACCCTTCCCCTTGAATGGGACAGTCAACGATGGCCGAACTTCACCTTCGATGAAATGAAGTGCCAGGAAACAGGAGAAATGGGGTGCGATAGTGATATGCTCGATATGCTTCAAGAAATGCGAAACAAGCGAGGACGCGGAATTGGAATCGCTTCCGGTTTCCGTTCAGCACGACATTCAATTGAGAGTGCTAAAAGAAAGCCAGGCTCACATACGCAGGGAATTGCGATTGATCCTCGTGTTAGTAGTGGCCGCGATATTTATGAGCTTGTTAGCCTTGCTATTGCCGTCGGGTTTACTGGCATCGGGATAGGACGACGAGCAGCCATCTGTAAAATGCACCTGGACTGTGCTGACTGGTCGCAGAGGCCGACGATATGGACATATTAACGCTCGGGCTTATTTGGCTTCTGGAACTCACCTCTGAGACTCCTGCATTGGGGTCCAAGTAAAATAGGACTAATATGGCAAAATTGCCGGGAATTCGCAGTGTCTATACGTCCGAATCTAAAGACTACTGTCGCCTTATTACTGCAGGCGGTTCGATCCTTGTCTGGGAGAAAGACAACGGAGAAATCGGCCTACTTTTCAAGCCCCACAAGCGTAAGCAAGTATACCAAGAAGGGGAGACCTTGAATAGCCTAACAATCGGACCGTGTCCAAATCACAGAAGATAAAAATAGCCCCTGGGATCGAGTGTCTCAGGGGCTATTTCTGTCTCTTTATCCTGATGCAATCTTTACTTTCAATTCATTTATAGCTGCATCATGAGATTCAATCTTCGAATCAATCCTTTTCAATCGTCCGTCCTGACCCTGTTGATGCTCGTCCAGTCTCGCCAGTGCCTTCTCGGTCCGAACCTGAAAAGCTACTTGCATAAGGCCGATCGGAATCACTACTGATAAAACCGTACTCCACGGAATCTCCATTATATATTCCTATGGCTTTGATTTTAGTGTTTGTTTTCTAATAAATAGAGTATCTCACTGATCTTCATAGCAGTTACTTTAGTTACTTTAGGGTCAGGTTCAGTTTCCCCATCCGCATATGTAACTACAAGAACGCCC
>Ga0098035_1001090_pt1 | contig 13308 bp, 2 predicted proteins | sample 3_EtaG_FD_75046 | JGI IMG/M metagenome (GOLD analysis project Ga0098035, IMG submission 75046) | Marine viral communities from the Subarctic Pacific Ocean - 3_ETSP_OMZ_AT15126 metaG | ecosystem: Environmental > Aquatic > Marine > Oceanic | place: Pacific Ocean | collected 2015-01-07
CCTCTCCCGATACTCCCGATACTCCCGATACTCCTACTCCCCCGTCATCAAAAGCTTCTGAAATAATAGTAGACACTCCAGAAACTCCAACCTCCGCTAAAGGAATTCTTTCTTTTAGAGAAATTCAACAGCTTCCTAAACTTAAAGTCTCTGATTATAAAGATGATTTTGAGGATGATGATTATTTTGGTTTTAAGAAAGTAGAGGAGTATAAAAAGACATTAGTTAATCCTCCTTCTCTTTGGTCGTGGGATGGTTTATATAGTTATTCATTAGCTGCTGATGGTATAGATCCTAAACCTTGGAAAGCTTGGGGTAGACAAGTATTTGGTGAGAATATGTTACACCAAACCGCAAGTAGATTCTTTTTTGGTGAGGATCAAAAAGGTTATACAGACCCAGATTTTAGCTGGGAGAAGGAACCTTATAAATCTGAATATAAAAAACTTATAGAAGGATTACCAGATGGGTTTGCAGCATCTCTTAAAGAAGTAGGTTCTATTGATCAAGCTAGATATCTTCGTGCGAGGGCTGAAAGTGTAATTAATGACCAGATGGAAATGGCAGAGGAATGGGGACAATGGGGTTCTCTAGGTCTGCAAATAGGAGGAGGTTTTTTGGATCCTGCTAATTATCTAATGTTTCCTTTTGCTGCTGCTTCAATTGGACATAAGGGAGCTATGGCATGGTCTACCGCACGAAGATTAGCAACTGTTGGTACGGTTGGAGCTTTAGAGGGATATGGTTATGGTAAATTATATGAGGCTGCTGATGTTACAAAGACTGATCATCCTGATTGGGTTGGTCCAGCATTCGGGGCAACTTTTGCTACTGCTTTTGTAGGAGTTCCTGGTATATTTAAACAACAGAAGTTTAAAAAATCTGTTATTGACGCTCAAAGGGCAGGAGCTTTAATTGATGATCTAGGAAATCCTATTAAGGTTGAAAGTTGGGATGAGTGGTATACTCTTAGAAAACAATATGAGACTGAACTAAATGAAATACTTAATAGGCATCAACCTAAATCTGAAGAAGGAGCTTTAGGAGGTAAAGTTGATTGGAGAACAAGAGGAAGAAAAGCGGATGTAACTTTAGATAATTTCCCAGACACTCCAGAAGGTAGACAATCAGCAAAAGAATATTGGGAGAAAGCATCAGATATTGAAAGGATAGATAGAGCTTGGGGTATTAATAGAGAAGAGATTGCTCGTAAATTTGAAGTGGATGAAGCTAGAACAGTAGAATCTACTGCTGAAGTTGTTGTTGATAAAACCAAAGGAACTCAGCAGGTTGAGTTTGTAAACTCTGAGACAGGAGAGCGTCAAACAATCCCTATAGAGCAAGTGGGAAAAGGTCCTAAGCCCAAAGATATTACTCCAGAGTCTGTATTAAGAAGTAAATTATGGAATGAAATAGATACTCTTGGAGAAGAAGAGTTTAATAGAAGATTTAGGGAAGCTGGTTTAGTGTTACAACAAGAGGGTAGGACTAGTATAGAGAGTCCTTGGAGTACTAGAGGTGCTGCTAAAGATCTTCTAGATTGGGAAATAGCTAGTAAAGACTTACAGGAGCGTTTTGGTGTAGAAAGACCTGAAGATATACAAATTTATAAAGATGCTGCTGCTATGGCTATTGAATACAGAGGCAGGGGTGAAATTTTAAACTTAAATGTATTAGAGCATTTTACTGCTCTTAGATATAGGAAAGATAAAGCTAGAGATATTCTTGAGTTTTTATATAGAGAGGGTTATGCTACTGGAGAAAAACTTGCCCCAGGAATAAAGGTTGTTTGGCAGGATAGAACACCAGAACAAATGTCAAAACAGTCTTTGGAAGAGGTTCTGAAATATTCTGGGGAAGATTATTCTCCTACATTTGAGTTTAAAGAGTTAATTCCAGGATTAAAAATGGAAGACGACTATACTTATCATTACACCGTTTCTCCTTTTGGTAGTGAACTCCTTCCTTGGTTCCATACAGGAACTAGACAAGCTGCTATGGACAGAGCAGTAAAGACAGCAAGGCACGGGGGTAGAAACAAACCACCTTTAGGTCGTGTATTAATGCTTCCCAAACCTGATCTTTCTGATAAAACTAAATGGTTATATTTACCAGAGGATTTAGGTAGTTGGGAGCCAGACAGATTGATTGATCATTTAGTACAAATGCCAGAAATTATAGCATTAAAAGATGAAGGTCTGATAGTTGGATTAGAGAGAATTAAAAGAAGGTTTATTACTGGGCAAAAACATGTTCAGAATAAGTTGTATGGGAAAACTGGTGTAACTAAAGATCCAGAACCTGCAAAATACACCAATACACCAGAGGCACAGAGAGAAATTGCGGAGGTATTGAACTCCTATGGTTTTGAGGGAGGTTATTACATTAATGCTGTTGAGGACCCAGGATCTACCTCTCTTGCTTGGTTCCAACCTCAAGATGAATTTTTAAAGCATTTCCAAACTAAGCTATACGCTGGAGTACCAATTGATACAGAAGAGATTTTGGCATGGATAAGATCAATGGCAACCGCTGGTAAGAAAATTACCCAAAAGGCTTGGACTGCTATCCTTAAGCTATTCAGAACTAAGCAAGAAAGGTCCTTAGACAAGTATAAAAAGGTTGAGGGGGATTTAACTAATTCTGATCAAAAGAGGCTGGATTTTTCTGAAGAGATACCCCCAAATGAAGTAAAACTACGATCTCGGCTAACGGACCTTTCGAAGCATTTAACAAGTCCACTTGGGGAAGAAAAGGAGATGAGATTAGATCCTAATTTTTATAAAGATTGGTATGCTCTGGGTTTTGATAGAATACATACTCACTTGTCAAGACATAGAATCGGGAATGACCCAGATGTAAATGTTAATCCTAGTGAGCTACTTGCTCAATTAAATGATCTTTCCCCAGAAGCCCTAGATGCTCAAATGCTTGAGAGGTATAGAGAGATTTTTGTTGAATGGAAAGTTGCTTATTACGAATATATTAACGAACTTCGGAAGAAGGATGATCCTGAGCCGTTGCCATCGTTCTTAGGACTACCTAGAGAAGTGTCCAGAAGAGTTCAGAATCAGGAGGCTGAAAAGTTTCTTAAAAATCTAGGAGATATCAAAGAAATAGATGCGGTAAGACAAGAATGGACCCGTGAGGCTGCCAGTCTTGATAAAAAGCAACTGTTTTTAGAGTTTATGGATCCAACGGCAGCGGTCCGAGGTGCTGAGAAGCATATTTTGCAAATGTATCACCGACAGCTACAGAGGCAGAAGATACAGAGAGATGAGCGTGGTGACTTGGACCAAAGATCTGATTATGAACTTCAAGATCATGTCGAGAAGCAGATGCGGAGACAGTATCCGCAAGAAGCTAAAATCGTGGAATTAGGGATCCTTCTAGGTCCTCGGATAAAATTTGATGGATTAGCTAGTCTGAATCATGAATATGCCACCTTTGTTAAAGATTATCTTGCTAGTAAGACTCCTTTAGGTGAGTGGGAAACGAAAAAAGGGCAATTGGAAGCTCTTCAAAATGAGTCTCGCGAAGCTATTAAAACTCTGGAGCAAAACATTGAGGATGAGGCTATTTTTGCTGAATCTTTATTGGAAGCACACGGTCTACTTAATAGAGAAGCCTTAACTGCTCGTATTGCTGATATTAAACAAGCTATCAAGGATAAAAAGAATGTTGGTCAAAGAGGAATGGTTACTCTACCTCCAGGGGCAGGAGGAAATAAACCAGGGAAGAAAGAACTAGAGGTTTTAAGGTCTGCTCAAAAGTTAGCTAAGGACCTTCTATTTCCTTTGGGACAAGAAATAGTTAGCCAAGGACCTACAAGAGTTGGTGGAGGTACACCTAAAACTCTAGAAGATGTAGAAAGACGCTTACGAACTCTAGCACAAATGGGTATGCCAGAAAAAGAGGCGGCTAAAGCTAAAGAAAGATTAATGAGGGATTTAAATTTAGGTGCGAAAGTTGAGGAAGGTGTACAGGACTTTGATAGTTATACAACCGACCTTAAATACCTAGAAGAGGTAGATAGTGTATTTACTGCTCCTGAATATCCACTTCAACAGCAGGATGTCGGACCTTGGAAGGGGTTAAAAAACAATGAGATAGATGAGGTTAAAGACGCTATTAACATTCTTTCTAATTATTTTAAAGAAGAGTTATTACCTGAGTTAGCTAGAATCCAAGAAGTTAGGGTAGACTATGAAAAGCAGAATCCTAATATTAGAGGTAAGTTTACAGGAAGACATCTTAATAAAGAAGAAAGAAGAACTCTTAAGCTTTTTAATGAAACCGATTTTGATAATTTACCACTTATTGAATATCCCAGGATATTAAATAGATTACTTAGGATCACTAAAACTACCCTGGGAAGAAATAAAGCTGAAGTAATGATTTTAGCTAATTTAAATCTTAAGCATATTAAAAAGGGAGATCCTACTTCTGATTGGAATAGATTAACTCAAGATCCAGTATTCCGTCAAGAAGTTTTGGATTCTTTTAAAACAGAAAGTCCTTCAGAGTTAAGTAAGGAAAGAATTAAATTCTTATCTACTCTTCATAACATTAAAACTCTTCAGGATATTGTAACTACTAATGTTGATCCGTTGCTTTCTTTTATTCCTGAAGATGTTGTAAAACATATTCGTCAACTTGGAGTCGCTAAAAGTTTACATGGACCTGCTAAGGAGGTATATGAATTTCGCAAGAGATCCTTAATTGCTAAACTGCGTAAAGAACCACTACTTAGAGAGAAATGGGGAAAAACAGTAGGTCCTTTAAATAAGTGGTTTGATGTAGATGGTTTAGATTTAGGTAACATAGAAGAGTTTCGTGCTGGTTTTACACCCAGAGATTTAGAAAATCTTTTAAATGATATTAAGACTGGGGCTAGTTTGATTGGTGCTGCTATTAAGAATAAATTACTTGTAGGTCTTCCTCCAGCATCAGTAGCAGAAGATCTTAAGCCTATAAATACAATAGTTAGAGCCATAAAAAATGGTACTGTTAAACTTTATAATATTTATCATCCTAATCAATCACTCTTAGTTGACTCGGTACAGGCTGGAAATTTATCCGAAATGAGTGTTGTGGCAGCCCGTAATGCTGGTATTGATCCTAATGATTTAGTAGTTAGAAGGGTAACTCCAGAAATGTTTCTAGGTGATATAGATCCAGATACAGGATTACCTAAGCGTATTAATGATATTATTAGTGATGAGAACTGGAATAAAGGTTTTAAAAAGATTCTGGGGGGAGTACACGGGGCATTAGATCTTATATCTCTAGATCATTCTATCAGAGACAGAGCTTTATATAAATTTTACACAGAGGAATTAGAAAGAATAAATTGGAATCTAGCTAATGCAAGAATGGAATTAGTAGTAGGTCCTGAAACAACGCGTGATGCTCAAAAACTTGCAACTGATCAAACTAAATTAACAGAGTTAATTAAGAGAGTAGAACAGCGGCTGGAAACACCTAGTGAACTAGGACCGATAGAAACAGAAGGGGGTCTAGGTATAGTAGATTTAAATAATAAAATTAATCAGTCTATAGTGACTCTTATTGTTCTTAATGAACTTATTAGAACTACTCTTTTAAGAATAGATAATTTGGTAGATATAGATACAGCATCTCTAACAGAAGAGAACATAGGGTTCTTATCTGACAATCATGGTAATGTCATGTCACTTCTTGATGCTTATACCAGATTAGTGAGTGATAGGCATTCGCTAGAGAGAGTTCTCATCCCAAGGTATGAACACACTAGAGCATTAATTAAGGATCGGAGCAGAAATGTTTTTGAGGGAATTGTTGATCCTGATAAGGTAATTGAAGCACAAATACCTGATTTCACAGAGAGTAAAGATTTTTATGCCTATGTATCTAAGATGGACAAGAGGTTAAAAGATCATATTGATAATCAAAAAATAAATGTATTAAGCCCAGACTATTTTAAAAAGCAGGGTATTGTAAAATTATTTAAAGCTAAACGAGAAGAGCTTAATATTATTGTTAATGGTTATAATGCCCCTAGTTTGTATCCAGAATTCAGTAGACTTCCAGCACGAAGAGATGTTTTTTCTATCTTGGAGAAATTTTTTAATATTGGTGGAGTTAAACTAACTCTTAACAATAAAGCTATTGAAGCGTATAAGGATGTTAGTTATGAAAAGCTGTACCAACGAATACAAGCGGTGGCAGAATTTGGAGATGACCCCGCCTTGTGGACTGAGGATGCCCTCTCGCATCTGGGCTACGGGGATCTGTATAATCCTCAGTTAGCAAAATTGGCAGAACCAATTACTGTAGATCCATTGCGTCAACCACTAGATGTAATAAGATATAGGGAATTGGATCTATTAGACTTTGCTAAAGTAACAGTAGAACAGTTAAATAAAGTTTATAGTACTGAAGAAACTTTATTTAAGGATTTAGATTATTTAGGGGATTTGGCAGAGTATAAATATCTCAAAAATAATAAGCTTAGGGAAAAACTTTTAACTGATACAGGAATTGCTTCTCCTGTGTTAAAATCCCATATTAATAAAGCTGCTAAATATCTTGCTGAAGAAGTTATGCGACTAAAAGAGATAAGAGAGAGTATAGATGCCCCAGAAGCGATGGGAACTAAGGCTAAGAAACGGGCAGAATTTGCAGAGAAAGCTTGGTTTTTAAGTAATTATGGTACTTCTCCAGCACAACTTTTGGAGCCTCTTAATGTGTTTAGGGGAAAAGTACCAAGTATAGATATACCTCATCAAATAGGTATAACAGAAGATTTTCCATATTCTCTTCAAACAAATTATGATTTAGCCGCATTAACTGTTTGGCTAAGAGATCCTGCTTCGCCTAATGCTACTTGGTTGGATGCTACAGAATCTGAGGCATTTACTTTCTTTAGAAATAAGATAACTTTAGATGTTGAAAGTCATTTACGAGTAGCTTTTAATAATTTAGAACAACAAATGGATGCTGAATTAGCACCCGTAGCTACATTTGAAGAATTAGCAAGGGGTGATGTTGAATGGGGTGTTAGAGCTAAAGACGATCCTGACAAAACTACTTATTTTTATGCTGGTCTGCCTCCTTTTGATATAGTTGACCCAATAAAGGCATTTTGGGGAATCATTACTGAGAAAGCCAAGAAGTTTTCTCTCTTCTTCAATGGAAAGGATTTCTTAAAACCAGATCTTCCCCCATTAGTTAGAAAAGACCCAGCCAGTAATTTCATAGGCACCTGGGGAAAGGATGAAAATAACCTTGTTATCTTTAGTGATAAGTTACCTAATTTCATAAAGAGACTCCGTTCTAGGAGGGGAAGATCTCAGGTTAATGAGTTGGGGCTAATTAGGAAGTTCGGTCAATGGGTGTATGGCTCTGAGAGGCTCCGTGTGGACGCAGGAGATGCTTCCGAAGGGGTTAACATGGCAGCAGCACAGACTCTATCAAAGTCCACTCTACTTGAGCAGGGAGCGGTTAAAGCCCGTACAAGAATTCTAGGTGAGTATACAGATAGGGTTATGTCAGCTAGGGATAGAGTAATTAAAGATACCCTGATGCCCAGAAAGGAAGTGGATGATATTGATGTTATTGTTCAGGATACAGTATATGTAGTTTATCAAAGACTTCAGAAAAGTTTAGGTGCTAGTTTAGGACTTAATGATGGTGCTGTAATTGACGGAGTTATGCAAAACTATCCAGACCTTACTAGAGAAGCAGCAAAGAGTATCGTAAACTATGCTAAAGAATTGAATGATATTAAAACTGATTTCTTGAAAAGACATATTGGTGTAGATATAGAATCCTTAAATTTGGTTACTAAGGTAGATGTTACTGATCTAAGAAGATTTGCTGGGGTCTTTGAAGAATTAAGAGATGTTAATATTAATAACGAAGAACTACTTAGATTCCTAAAGACTGATGTTCTCAATGAAGTTAGGAGCGGGATTGAATATGATGACTTCTCTAACTTTGCTCAAAAATTAATTGATGATGAGAATGTTATAATTCAAGAGGGTACTCTAAAAGAAATAGTTATTCCAGATATACTAAATCTTCTTGATCAATATGCTGATTTTTCTACTTATGAAAATATCCTTCAGATAATTGACACCTTTGGTTTAGATCAGGTACTAAAGAATCCCCAGAAGTTATTACTCTCTAAAGAGATAAGTGATGATTTTAATGTCAACATGCTTAAGCCTTATTCTGATGAGCCTTTTGTATTCTGGGATAGTTTAAGAGATCTAAATCAAATTGCTGCGTATGGTCAAATAGAGAAGATGCTTGGTGATTCAGTTAAAGGAGCAGAGATTGGTGTATTAACTCCAAGACAAGAAGAGTTAATTAAAAACATAGTTGGATCACAGGGAGATTTTAGGGGTAGGATGCAGGAAGTTATTAATTCTTATCTTGGTCATATCATTTATAAGAACATCTCCAGAAACGCTAATGATGGAACATCTATATTTGGTAATTTCACTAAGGATTCCTGGGGTAAATATCTCCAAAAGAATACCGTTGATAATCAAGTATTAACTGAAAGTCCTACCTTTCCTATAGATTCAATAGAGGATACAGGAGATTTAGTAGTAAGCATAGATAAATTTATTAGAAACTATTTCTTTGAAAATGATGCTAGATTAAAACTAGAACTTGATTTTGATAAACCCCATAAAATTGAACTTCAAAGTAATGCTGCTGAAACCCAGAAACTATCTATGGATAGATTGAATACAGAGCATGGTAGATTGAAGGGTAAAATTAGATCAGATGAACTTATTACTGATGATATCAGATTAAAAGACTTACCTGTTACTACTCCAAAAGATGAGTTAGCTGTCATGTTCGGTAAGCTTATTACTGCTAGAATTGAGAGTGACTTTATTAAAGAGTTTAATACTGTTCTTAAGTCTGAAGGATTATACCATAAAGAATTTACTAAGGGTGAGGATATCTTTGAATGGATTAAAGACAATAAAGATATTCTTATTAAACAAGGAGTAATTACAAACGGTAAAGAATTTGATTTAATGATTGGTATGCTTGAGAGGGATTTACTTGGTCAGAAACCAACTGATGCTCCTAGAGAAGTTGATGACTTTGTTCAAATGATGCAAAAAGGAGCAACAGCTACTAGTATCTTTGGATTTGGTATCCCAGCTATGCTAGAGTCTGCTCTTCCTATTGTTTCTAATTTACCTCACTTTATTAGGAATTTACCAGCAATGAAAGAGATTCTTCTTAATCCTAGAAGCGTAGGTAATGAAGGGCTTAAAGATTTCCTTAGAGGTGCTGGGGTTGGAACAGAAGCTAACTTGTTTAAGGGATCTGGGTCATCTAGAAAGAGTATTATCTTTGATGATAAAAACCCCATGATTAAAAACCCTAATGCTTTACCTCCTCTTGGAAATAAAGATGTTCTTCAAAGAGGAATGGAAAAAGTTGAAGAGGGTTTAGCATTAGTTAACCCCTTCCAATATCCAGCAATAGTAAAAAGAAAATTAGGGAGTTTAGCCTCTGGTAGATCAACTGATAGGGATAAAAGCTTAAGAACTAAAACTTTTGATTCAATGATTGACCAACAAGCTGGTTTTATGAATTTCTTTACCAGAAAAGGTCAGGACATAGCAGCCAAAGCTTTTATCTCTAGAGTAATTGATAAAGTTAAGGTAGGGGATTTTGATAATTTTGTAGATCCTAATGTTGCTGCTCAAATTGGATGGAGTCCCGAAGATAGAGCTACAATTTATAGAGAACTTAGAAAAGCATTGGATACTATCCCAGAAACAGAAATTAGAGGTGTATCAATGTATGATATTCCCTCTATGGTAAATGGTGACTCCAGTAAAGGCTGGACTGGGATGAGTGGTAGGACTAGGGATAAATTCCTGTCTGGTATCTATAACTATGTGGGTCAGCAAATCGTTAGACCTGATTTGGGTGATCTTCCTAGATTCATGGATAATAAATTCCTAAGCTTCTTAATGCAGTTTAGAGGGTTTGGAATGGCTGAATTTGGGAAAAGAATAGGTCCTACTGCTCAAAGGGTAGGTCAAGATCCTAAATCATGGGCTACAGCAGCTTTAGCCTCAATGCTTTTAATGAACGGAGTATACGCTGTTCTGACATATACATTAACTTTCCCAGAGGAAACCAAAAAGGATCTGGAGAGAATGGTTGGGACTAGAAGAAGTAAAGCAGATTTAACCTCTATTGTTACTGGTGAGGGATTAAAAACAAGAGTTGACAGAGCATTCTTAGGAGGATTAATTAACTCCTTCACAGGATTAACCAGTATTACTACTGATCCAATTCTAGATGCTTTGGATTTCCAGCTATATACTGAATGGTTCGATAGCTCTTGGAGAGGACCAGCAGCCAATATGGCAGAAAGTGTTGCTGCGTATAGATATGGTAAGAATTTAGGGAAATATCCATACGAGGTTTTAACAGGAGATAAAGATATAGACTTTGAGGAAGCATCAAAATGGACAGCTAGACAAACTGGGATGTATAGAGTTTGGCAACTTTTCAGATTAATGAACCCAGACACCTTCAAATAGGTACTTATATATAGGAGATAATATGGAATTTTTAAGTAAAATTGATTACAACACAGAAGGTGATGAGGATACATACGCAGGACCCAACGCATTATTAGAATCTGATATTAGGGTTATTATTGATGATGTGGAGATTGCTCAGACTGATGGAACATATCCTTGGACTGTAACACCTTTAGGATCTAATGCTTTTGAAGTAGTATTTAGCAATGGTAATCTAGCTGCGGGATTAGCTTTAAGAATCTACAGGGATACAAATAAAACAGCATTATATAAAGAATTCTCTAATGCTCCTTTAAATGCTACAGATCTTAATCAATCCTTCAAAAAGATTCTTTATATTGAACAGGAGGCTTATGATGTATTAACTGAGGTTTCTAGTTTATTTGCTCAAACAGGTAATGTACCAAATCCTGGGACAGGTCAGGAAAATGATTACATGCCTATTACTGAATCAGGTAATTGGACAATTAAAGGTCCAACAGCAATTAAAGAAGCTATGGATCTTGATATTGGTGCTTCTGTTCAATTTTCTTCAGTAAATGCTGATACTCTTTTAGCTGATAACTTTACTGTTGATACTGTTTCTGCTAATACAATGACCTTTAATACCATTAAGGGTGATTTAACCTTATCTTCTGCTGGATCTGAAATAGGGCAAGTTGCTATAGAGAGTCCTTTAAAATTATCTCTTAAAGCGGATAATGACATTCAATTAAAGGTTGGTGATGCTACTCCTTGGAGATTTACAAAAGGGACTGGAGCAAATCCTTATTATTATATTCTAACTAATTACGACCCTCTTCCAACAGGAATTGATTATAAAACTGGCTCCATTATGTTATCAGGGACAGATGCTGTTGTTACAGCAGCTAATACCCCAAAAGCTTTTGCTTTAGTCTCTAGTACTGCTACTGCTCCTTATTTAACTTCCAATAGAAATAATTATAATGTTAGTTCCATGACTAAAAATGGTACTGGGGATTATACCCTTAAATTTAATTTAAATACTTTTGCTGATGTTTACTATATACCAACTTTCTCATTACACTCTGCTAGTAATACTTTTATTATGTTCGATGTATTCTCTACTACTGTAAGTGAAATGAGGGTAAAAACTTATGACTCTACTGAATCTCTAACTGATGCGGGGGCATTTAGTGTAACAATAACTTAATATGACTACTCCTATTCCTCCTTCTCCTGTTGAGAAACTCTCTAGATTTTATTATCCTTTAGAGAATAACTCTGCTACTACCTTTGCTGGTCCTACAGGTCTTGCTTCGGATAATGTATATGTATTTTTAGATGGAGTAAGTATACCCAAAGATCATCCTCATTATCCGTGGAAATTTGTTGCGGGAGAGGGAGTTGTTTTTACGGGGTCTAATGACACTAATGATCCTCCACCACTAAATGGAAATCTAGAAGTAGGAAGAACTACAAGTTTAAACTTTTCTAAATTTGGTTTTCCACAAGGATATCATACTGATGCTAAAGTTTTAAATAGAGCCTTTACAGACGGTTTATTACAATCTAATGAATTAGTAGATTCAGCAGAAATTGCTAATACTGCTTGGGAAGATGCTTCAGCAGTACCTTCTCCTAATGAGGCACAAGCTAATGATTATATATTAATGTCTGATAATGCTAGTGAGTGGCAAATTAGAAATGCTGCTTGGTTTAGAAATAAAATGCTTCTAGACACAGATGATGATGTTAGATTTACTCAATGCTCCTCTACTGATTTAAGCTGTATTCTTGCTACAGATCTTAATGGAGATCCTCCTAATATAACTAATAACTTCTGGACTCCAGGGACTGTCTATTTTTCTGCTGTTGATCCTGGGAACAATGGAGCTTACAGTCCTGTTGCTGATGGTAGAATAGGATATCTAAATCTAAATAGGAAAGATTTCTTTAGTGATGAAGTTGGATTAACTAAGGATGGTAGCACTTTAATTTTATCCTCAACATCAGCAGTTGATTTTCTTTCATACCCTATGGCTTCGCTTAATAGATCCTATGGTATAATAGGTTGGCCCCAAAACTTTGATTATTGGAGTGAGTTTAGGGCTGATGCCTCTGGGAATCTACGGATGATGGATTTGAATTTAGGTTATTATGGACTTAAAGCTGGTGATGGAGGAAGATATCCACCAGTAATGACTCCTTCTGGTAATCTTATACTTACTAATATTGCTAGTCATTGGAATACTCTTAACTCAACAATAACCGCAAGAGGAAATTTAAGCTTTCCTTTTTACTTTCATTCAGACGCTTATCAAACTGATGGAGATCCAGTAACTCTTATAAGAGTAGCAGGGGACACGATACTCAATAGGAGTATTATTAAAACCATTACTGTTGATCAGACTGGAGGTTCCTGGACTAGGTTTAAAATTACTCTTTGGGATAATTGGGCAACAAATATTTCTACTACTCCAATTGAGTCTGTTTTAACTATAGGGGGTACTGGACATGTCACAACTGGTGGAGGGGATGAAAAGCCCTTAATTTTTAGCAGACTTACAAAAGTAGGTGGTGAGAAAAACGCTATTTACCTAAACACTAGGACTGACCCAGAGGGTATTGTACCAACCCACAAATCAGAGGCGGTTATTGTAAGAGGATGGATACATTTCCATAAGGATTTACTATGATTATAGAAACAATTTTAGATACGACTGCTACATCAGTTACCGCAGGAACAATAGTTAGTACTGGTTCTCGA
>Ga0098035_1001092_pt1 | contig 13297 bp, 10 predicted proteins | sample 3_EtaG_FD_75046 | JGI IMG/M metagenome (GOLD analysis project Ga0098035, IMG submission 75046) | Marine viral communities from the Subarctic Pacific Ocean - 3_ETSP_OMZ_AT15126 metaG | ecosystem: Environmental > Aquatic > Marine > Oceanic | place: Pacific Ocean | collected 2015-01-07
CGGCGCCCCGCGTACCTCGCTTCCTGACTTGCTGCCGCTGCAGCGCTGGCAAAATTCCCGCTTCGCCCGGAATTCCACCCAAGAGGGCACGCGCGCTGGATCGAGCTCGGGGCGCAGTTCTGACGGTAGAGTGAGCAGATCGGCTCGACGTTACTGGCTTTCCGGCCCCACCCTATCCTTTTGCCTTGTTGACCCAAGCCGCCTCTACCCTCATTCTCCGCTTAAACAGAACATGAGTTCATATTCATTTTTGTAGCTTTACTCTTGGGAGAGGACAAGGCTCATGAACGATATCCAGAAGATCATGCGCGATCGCTATCCGGGCAATACTTGGGCCGACGTAGCAAAGCGTGACGGAGAATTGCCCGAGGTTCTCGCAAAACAGTCGAATCCGAAGCAGAACCTGCGCGACATACCATTCGCGCGTTACACCGATCCCGACTTCTTCGACCTCGAGATGGAGCGCATGTGGAAGCGCGTCTGGCAATTCGCCTGCCGCGAAGAGCATGTGGCGGAAGTCGGCGAATATTTCGTCTACGACATCGGTCGCATGTCGGTCCTCATCGTTCGCAGTGAAAGCGGGTTGAAGGCCTATTACAATTCCTGTCTCCACCGCGGGACCAAGCTCAAGGCGTCCGGCTCCTGCGGCTGGTCTGCCAATATCACCTGCCCGTTTCACAACTGGCAGTGGAACCTCGACGGCTCACTGAAAGCCATTCCCTGCGAATTCGAATTTCCCCAGGTCGAGCGCGAGCGAGCAGGTCTCGTCGAGGTCCAGGTTGCGAGCTGGAACGGGATGGTCTTCATCAACTTCGATCCCGAAGCCACGCCACTGGTCGACTACCTCGAGGTCCTGCCGGAGCACTTCAGGAACTGGGATCTCACCGGCTGGTATGTGGCAACCCATGTGCGCAAGCACCTGCCAGGCAACTGGAAGTTGTCAATGGAGGCCTTCATGGAGGCCTACCACACCCCTTACGTTCACCCGGAGATGACGAACGTGGTGGGCGACCACAACATGCAGCACGACATCTTCTCCGACCACGTAAGCCGCGATTTGTGCGCGATGGCATCCCCCAGCCCTACCTCCAAGCAGCAGATGAGCCAGCAGGAACTGCTCGATACGATGCTGGTCGGCGACGGCAAGATGGTGGGTGATCGTGCGCAAGTGCCCGAAGGCAAGACCGCCCGCTGGGTCATGGCGCAGCAACTTCGCGAGCAGATGCTGGACAAGTACGGCCTCGACTACTCGCACCATTCCGTGCCGGAGATGATCGACTCGCTGAAGTATCACGTCTTCCCGAACATTCTCATCTATCCGGCGCCGGGCCTGTGCCTGGTCCAGCAGTTCAGACCGGACGGCTACGACCGCGACCGCTCCACCTTCGACCAGTATGTCCTGCATCCCAAACCGCGCGACAGAAACTATGAAGTCGCCGAAGTCGAGGTAATCGGCGAGGAAGAGAGCTTCACTGCCGTCGAGACCATGGACGCATTTCTGGCGAGCGTTCTCGATCAGGATACCGACATCATGCGCTGGCAGCGCGAAGGCATGTACGCCAGCGGCAAGGGCGCCGAGACCCTGTCGATCTATCAGGAATCGCGCATTCGCCATCTTCACGATACGCTCGACAAGTACCTGGAGGGCCGGAAATGAAAGAGCATCTCCAAGCCGTCCATCACGTCTCACTTTCGGTCCCCGACATAGACCTTGCCCGCAAATTCTACATCGACCTGCTGGGCGCGAAAGAGATCTCCACGGCCGAGTGGGAACCGGGCAATGCATGGATCGACGCCATCGTGGGACTGGACCGCTCCTCGGCAAAGTCGTTCATGGCACGCCTGAAAAACATCAACATTGAAGTCTTCGAATATCTCAACCCCAAGTCACCGCCAGTCGATGCGAACCGCCCCGTCAACCTAAACGGCTACACCCACATCGGGTTGCAGGTGGACGACATCCAGGCGGTCTACGAGAAAATGGTCGAGGCGGGGCTGACCTTTCACACGCCGCCGGATCTCTCAACGATCTCGCTCGACGAGAACGGGAAGAAGGTCGGATACGCAGCCACTTACGGGCGCGACTACTTCGGCAACATTTTCGAAATCATGGAAATACACGAAAACGACAACGTCGAGCCGATCTGAGCCGGCGCGATAGCAGCAAATCGGGAGAGAAGAATGGACCTCGAGCTCAAGGGCAAGAAGGTAATCGTCAGCGCGGCCACCCGCGGCATCGGGCGCAAGATTGTCGAGCAGTTCCTCGACGAGGGCGCGATAGTCTCATTCTGCGGACGGCGTGCGCGTTCGGTGGAGAATAATCCCAGCGATGAAAGCGTGTTTGCCAACCCGCTCCACGGTGATGGCGTGGAAGATGCCGCGGCCGCCTTGTCCTCGCGCGGCGAGGTCTATGGATCAGTGGTGGACTGCGGTTACTACGACCAGGTCACCCAATGGGTGGAAAAGGCCGCCGCGGACATGGGCGGGATCGACATAGTCGTCTCGAACGCCAGCGCGCTGGGCGGCATACCGCGCAGCCGAAAGGGTTGGGATATCAATTACAACGTAGACCTGATGTCGGCCGTTGCAATGTTCGATACGGCGCTGCCACACATGAAAGCCGCCGGCGGCGGCGCCTTCGTGCAGATGTCGACGATCACGGCTATAGAGAACCACGCGTTCGGAGAATCCGGCTTGAGTTATGGCGCGATGAAAGCGGAGCTGATCAACTACACGCACCAGCTTTCGATCGACTACATGAAAGACGGCATTCGCTGTAACTGCGTCTGCCCCGGACCGGTCTACATCCCTGATGGCAGCTGGGGTTTCCTCGAAAAGGAAATGCCCGAATATTACGAAGCGAACCGCACGAAACACCCGGCCGGACGATTCGGCCGCCCCGACGAAATCGCCGATGCCGTCCTGTTCCTCGCGTCGGCTCGCGCTTCCTGGATTACCGGTGTGAACCTCACCGTCGACGGCGGCTTCACGCGAAACGTGAAGTACTGAACACAAGTCGTCACCCGCTATTTTCATGGATATGCAAGTCGAAGCTCAAGTTGAAAAGCACGGGCACCTCACCCTATTTCCCGGTCGTCGCACCAGATTTCAGTCGCAATTCGCGGCCAACTGGCTTTCTTGCGACAAGTGGAAAGCCGGGATTGGATGAATTGTCCGCACGAATGCATGATACTCGCCCTGTCGACAGGTACGGCTCGCACGCTGTCCTTAGCCACGATGCAATTTCCATTGCCCGGGTCATCTGCATCCTCGGCGTGATCTACGTTCATGCCTGGACCGGGCTGGGCGGTCATGATCTCGAGCTGGCTCGCGGAACCGCGCAGGAAAACCTGCGCTGGTTCCTGATGGAAACCTTCGGGCGCAGTGCAGTGCCCCTGCTCGGGCTGATTTCGGGTTGGCTGGTGGCCGGCTCGTCCAGAACGCGAAGCTGGACGGCGCATATCGAACGCAAGGCGCGCACGATCCTTGTGCCGATGATCGCATGGAACCTGATTGCGCTTGTTCTGGTCTGCGGAACGGCCTGGCTGTTCACCCTTCCCGCGCCGACGCCGCCTTCGGTGGGCTGGGTTGTCGAGGAAATCTTCATCCTCACCCGAAATCCCGACGTCAATGTGCAGATGCCGTTCCTGCGCGACCTGTTCGTGTGCATGGCCATGGCGCCGCTGCTTGTGCGCATGAACGGGCGGTCGCTTGGACTGGTCATCGCGCTGGCTGCAGCAGGCCAGGTGTTCGGATTGGGCGCGCCTGTAATCCTGCGCCCGGCCATTCTCGTATTTTTCGGCCTCGGGATTGCCGCAAGACGCGCCGGCCTCGCCGAACGCGCGGCGGCGTGGCCACTCGGCCTGGCCATTGCCCCCTTCGCAGTCCTCCTGCCGGTTCAGCTCTGGTTGGCAGCGGCGCCCGACATGCCCCGTACTGGCATCTTGATCGCCAGCTTCGACCTTGCGATGCGCGTCACGGCATCGCTGTTCTTCTGGCGTCTGGCATGGGTCCTTGCGAAGTCGCCCGCCCGCACACTGCTTTTGAAGATCGAGCCTTTCGCTTTCCTCATTTTCTGCGGCCACCTGATTTTCATGTGGCTGGCCGGCCCGCTGCTTGGTCAGGTCTTCGGAAAGCTAGGGACCCCGGCATATCCGGTGTACCTGCTGCTGCAGCCGCTCATGGTTCTCGCCTGCACCATCGCCATCGGACGGTTCCTGCAACGGTATGCGCCGGGCCTCGCCGGGATACTGAGCGGAGGGCGGCTCAAGACGCGCAAGCCGGCTGCTGCAACGCCCCTTCCAGCCGTGGCATCGCCAGAACCGGCAAGCCCCGCCCATACGGGGTGAGAGCCGACCTGCCTGATACGATGTTCAACCTGCAGGCTTACAATTCCCCGGCTTCGCCGAACACGATCGCCCGTTACCGCGATACCGAAGCCGCCTTTGCCATCACGCGCGCTTCGCAGCCCCTGCCCGCTAGCGACCTGCCCAACCTCCAATGGGCCTACAAGTCCGACAGCGAGGGACCGTCTATCGAAGTGGCTGCACTGGGAGCCGGCCGCAAGGGAACGCCGCGCCTTGCCCATCTGGCCCTCGGCTGGGACTTCTAGCACCGCAATCTCCTCTCGCACTCACGGCCTCGAGGCTGGTACAGCCGAGACATGACGGGCATTTCTGCAAATAGCCGGATAGGCATTATCGGCACGGGACGCGTCGCCCAGGCGTTGGCACTCGGCCTCGGCAAAGCCACCTCATCACCGCCGCTGATCTGGGGCCGCTCGGGCGCCGGGCGCGAGGAGGCCATTTCGCGGGTCGGACGAAAGGCGAGTGCCAGCGAGAACATGAGCGATCTCATCGAGGCATGCGACATCATCGCCATAGCCGTTTCCGACGATGCTGTCGCCCCCCTGGTCAAGCAGATGGCATCGCTCATCCCTGCCGAACACACGCCTTTCGTCTTCCATGTCAGCGGACGCAGCGGTGCAGCCGTACTCGACCCCCTGCGCGAGAAGGGCGCGCTCACCGCAGCTATTCACCCGGCCATGACCTTCACCGGAAATCCGCTCGAGGAAGTAACGCGAATGTCAGGCGCCTATTTCGCAATCACCGGATCGAGCGACAGCGCCTGGGAAACGGCAAGGCAGATCGTCGCCGGTCTGGGCGGTGTGACGGCGGAAATCACCGAGGACCGACGCGCGCTCTATCACGCAGGCTTGTGCCATGCAGCCAATCACCTCGTGACCCTGCTGTCTGGTTCCTCCCGGATCCTGTCCGCCGCGGGAGTCGAGGAACCCAACGCCATGTTGGCCCCGTTGGTCCGTGCGGCGCTGGAGAACAGCCTCGCGCGCGGGTTCGATGCGCTTTCCGGTCCGGTGCTGAGGGGCGACCGCGAAACGATCGGGCGGCACATGACGGCCCTTGCCGATCAATGCCCGCAGGTCCTGCCTGCCTATCGCGCCATGGCCCTTGCGACACTGAACGAACTGGAGGCGGAAGGAGCGCCAATTCCGCTTGGCGGGGTGCGCGCAGAACTCAGCTGACGCGCAGCCCGCTCCCGTTCCGCGCAAGGCAAAAGGTCTTCGCTCGATTCCGTCTCGAGCTGGCCTGCCACAAGATACTCAATGCAGCTGCGGGCGGCGACCGTTACGGATGAGGCCGATTGCAGTCGAGATCGCTTCGCGCGGCGCAAGGCCCGAGGTGTCGATCAGTATGGCATCGCGGCACATTCGCAAGGGCGCCTGGGCGCGGCTCTCATCCCGAAAATCCCGAGCCGTGACTTCGGTAGCCAGTTCCTTGAGCTCGATTGGGTATTCCATTTCAAGCAGTTCATTGAAGCGGTGGCGCAGGCGTATGTCGGGGTTGGCGGTGACGAAGATCTTCGCATCGGCATCGGGTGCGATGACAGTGGCGATATCGCGGCCTTCAAGAACGGCGCCACCCTTCCTGTGGGCAAAGACCCACTGGCGTTGGAACAGCGCCTGCCGAACAGAGGGGAAAACCGCCACGCGACTGGCAAGGTCCGCCACCAGTTCCGAGCGCAAGTGCGGTTCACCCAGCAGACCCATAGGGAAATCGCAGGCCGCCAGCGCGTCGTCCTCGTCATCGACGCGGCCCCCATTCAGGATGACCTGCCGCGCAACGGCTCGGTAATGCAAACCGGTCTTGAGGTAAGGTACCTGGAAATGCCAGGCGAGCCCCCTGGCGATCGAACCCTTTCCCGATCCGATAGGACCATCAACGGCGATAAGCATGACTACTTCGCCTCCTGACTGTTCTTACACAATCAAGATGGGATCTTCAGCAGGCTTTGCAATGGCAACCCCTATCGGCGCGAGGCATCGCCCAGACTGCACGGTCAGGCTAGCCAGGAAACCTGCCTATCAGGATCTTCCGAGCGTTTGGGCCCATATTCGCATGTCAGCGGCAAGGCGCGCCAGTTCACTCTCGTCCTCGAATACCGAATGCCCTGCGGCATAGGCCTTCGAGGTACGCCTGCCCGGACCGATCCCGGCATGATCGAGCGCAAACAGGCCTGCCGCGATTGGCGTAGTAATGTCGTAGTATCCTCCAACTGTCATCAGCTTGAGGCTGGGCTTGGCCTCCATCGCCTTGGCCAGATAGGGCGCGAAGCGCACGGTCCTGTAGACTTCGCCCCTCCCCCAATTCCACTTGAAGTTGATGCCGAGGTTGAGCGTGCGATACGGGCTCGGCAGCGCATAGCCGAGCCGATCTTCGATGTACTCGGAAATGAGGCTGCCGGTCTCTGCGCCCAATGTCATCGACGGATCGTCGAAAGGGGGATGCATGTTGGACTCGGCGATGGCCCGCTTGGCCCGACCGTCGAGCTGGCCTGTGCGCAAGCCCTTGTCGGCCAGCAGTCCGAGCATGAACTCCTGCCTGTCGAGTTGCAGTCCGTCCCGTTCGAACTTCGATGCGGGCAGGCCGATAAAGCTCGACATGCGCTGCGCGACGCGCGCACGTTCCGCAGGGTCAAGCGATGCGCCCGCTATCAGGGCCTTGGCATAGTCGCCTTCCGCAAAGGCCCGGACCCGCGCGAACTGTTCTTGGATCGAGCGCCCCTGGCGGTCGACGGCGCCATGATACCAGGCAACCGCGGCCAGGGTCGGCAGCAGAGTGACGTCCGAGACGATCGGCCCGTTACTGTCTCCGATCGAGAGGGACAGGAGCGCCACGCCATCAGGCAAGGGCAGGTCGGCTTGGCTCTGGGCATTGAGCATGGCGAGGGCCCGCGCGGTCCCGTAGCTCTCGCCCACGAGTGCGAAAGGAGAACCGGTGCGCCCGTTGGCCACGCGCCAACGCTGCACCACATCGGCTACGGCCCGAGCATCGCCATCGACGGAAAACAGGCTCGTCGCATCGACGCCCTTGATCGGCATGCTGGTTCCGGTGCCGGGCGGATCGATGAAGACGAGGTCGGCGACATCGAGCAGGCTGAAGGGGTTGTTCGCTAGGCGAGGCTTGGCGCCTTCCTTCTCGACGATACGCATGGGCCCGAAGGCCGAAAGGTGCAGCGGAGAGGACGAGGCTCCCGGGCCGCCGTTGAAGATGAACAGCACAGGACGTTCGGCCTTTTGCCCGACATTGTGCGCAACATAGGCATAAGTAACCAGGACAGCAGCCTTCTCGCCCTTGTCGTTGGCAACCGGGCTTTCCGTGACGATCGCATCGTAGCGTACCGAACGGCCACCGAATTCGCCCTGGTGGTGCGTCGTCACGATACGTGCGCTCGGCGCGTCGCGCTCCACCATTGCTTCCATGGCCTTGAGGAAGACGGGCGGCATCGGCAGGCTCTCGTCCTGCGCACTGACGGATGCCGAGGAGATCATGGCAAGGCTCAGCGCAAGCACGCTCGCTCGCAGGGTCCTGAAATGCATAGGGCTGGTTATTCCGGTTTCTGAATGGGCAAGGCGTCGATGAGGCGTTCGATGTCGTCCATGGAATTGAACCAGGAAGGACAGACGCGAAAGCGATTGCGGCTCAACGTGATGTGCAAGCCCGCCTGCTCAAGCGGCTCGGACAGGCGCTTGTAGGCATCCGGCAGGACACAGGTGAACAAGGGGCTGCGGCATTCCGGAGGCGTTGCGACGCGATAGCCCTTGCGTGGCAGGGTTTCGTGAAGCCGCTGCAGCATCGGCTGTCGATGTGCCATGATCCGGTCCGTGCCCAGTTCGAGCAGCCGCGCCAACGACCAGTCGAGCTGGGCCATGACGCCGTGCGAGCGGGTTCCCATCGCGAACATGCCTTCGGCGTCGGCGCGCGGAGCCATGTCTGCGACATTGTCGCCCGCGCTGTCGTATGGGTAGACGTGCGACCTGAAACGCTCGAGCTGGTAATAACCGAAGCGCGGACGCTTGAGGTCCTTCAGGCGGTCGGGGCGAACATAAAGGAAGCCGAGCCCGAAATCGCCCATGAGCCACTTGTAGCTGGCACTGGCCGCGAAATCGACGCCGCTCTCCCGCACGTCGATGGGCACCGTGCCCGCGGCATGGATGATATCGGCATAGACCATGGCGCCATGGGCATGAGCGATTTCACAGATGCGGGCCAGGTCGTGTTCGAAGCCGTTGTAGGTCGACACGAGCGAAAGACTGACGAGACGGGTACCGGGCCCGATTGCCCTTTCGTAGGCATCAGGATCGATCCGGCCGTCCACAGGCCTGATCCAGCGCACATCGACCCCTTGCGCGGCAAGCTGCTCATACAGCCAGAAAGAGCCGAAGAAGTGAAGCGTGTCGGTCACCACGCTGCCGCCTGCCGCGGGCAGATCCAGGGCTTCGACGACAAGTTGCTCGCCCGCTGTCGTACTCTGAACGAAAGCGAGATCCTCCGGCGCTGCATTGATCAATCGCGCGAAGGCGGTCTTGACCCGGCCTTCCACTGCCTCGGTCGGCCATGATCGCGTCTCGGTACGCGCGGTGAGGTAGGTATCGAGCGACGCCTTCGCGGGCAACGGCACCGGATGCATCGTGCCGGAATCGAGGTAGATCTTCTCCATCGGCGCAAACTCTCCGGAGCGCGCCAGCGAAGCGGTTGCCGATGTCAGGGGCGAAACGCTTGCAGCCGACAAGGCTTCACCCGCCAGCAAAGAACCAAGCGGCAACATTGCCGAGCCGCGCAGGACGTTCCTGCGGGACAGTTTGGATTGCTGCGAATCAGGGCGCTCGATCATTTCCACATCCTACGGAAAGATTTGCGCATAAGAATTGCGCATTTTGGCCCCCACCACTGTATTGGATAACCGAAAACCGGAGTGACGTGCGTAGCTTAAGGTCCATTCGCGCATAAAATTGCCGTCCCACTGGCGCTAGTCTGGCGAGACAATCTGCTGCAAGGGATCAGCCATGCCCGTCAAATCATCTCGCATCCTGACCATGTCCCTGGCCTTGGGGGGCCTTGCAGCGTGTCAACACCTCGCGCCACTGCGAAGTGACGCTGGACAGGTGACGCCGTCATGCCCGGGCGATGCAACGCGAACCGAAAGCACCCTCGCGCTCGCAGACGGCCCGCTAGGATATACGGCCTGCGCCGGAACGATCCGCATCACCGACAGACAGGATGGGGCGCTGGCAGACCTGTTCTACACGGCCTATCTGCTCCCGCATGACAAGGCAGGACAGCGCCCGATCGCCTTCGTCTGGAACGGTGGTCCCGGAGCGGATTCGCGGCTTCTGCAGTTCGACGCCCTTGGTCCCAGAACCTTGGAAAATGGCAGGATGATCGACAATGCCGACAGCCCCTTGCCCGCGGCCGATCTTGTATTTCTCGATCCCGCCGGAACCGGTTTCAGCCGCGCCAGTTCCGACGAAGCAGCCAGGACGCTCTATTCGACGACCGGTGACATCGCCGCGACCGCACAATTCATCCGTCGCTTCCTCGCAGCCCAGGGTCGTACCGGCTCGCCACTCTATCTCGTTGGCGAGAGTTTCGGCACCTGGCGGGCTTCCGCCGTTGCCGAGGCGCTTGTGCAGGTCGGGCAACCGGTTGCCGGCATCGCGCTGATCTCCGGCGGCATTCCCATGGGCGAGGAGCGGGACCGGGCCCTGATGCGAGCACTCACCCTACCCAACCGCACGGCGGCCGCCCTTGCCCTCGGCAAACTCAATGCGCGCTTGTCCGCCGATCCCGCCTCCGCCCTCGCCAGTTCCGAACAGTGGGCACGGGAAGTCTGGTACCCCGCCCTCGCCGCCCCGCAATCGCTAACCGCTCCGCAGCGGCAGGCAGTCGTGACCGGGCTTGCCCATTACATGGGCATTGCGCCGGGCCGGATCGACACAACTACACTATGGGTTTCACCACGCGACTTTCGCCAGGGCCTGCTCGCCGACGAGGGCAAGACCCTGAGTATATTCGACATGCGCAAAACCGTGTCCAAAGAAGAAAAGTCAGGTAGCCATGCGGTGATTGCTTACTATCGCCAGAGGTTGGGATACCGCGATGGCAAGTATGCCGGTATCGAAGTTCCCGAACTGCCGGTCGGCGGAAACTGGCAGTACGACCAGGCCCCGATCACGAAGGAGTCCCTCTCCCGCGCCATGGCAGGCGAAGGTCCACCCAGCCCATCGCAGCCTTGGGTCCTGCGCGCGCTGGAACTGGCACCTGCCATGCGCGTGTTCGTCGCCACCGGCCTCTACGATTCGCTAAACGGATGCGCGGCCAACAGCGAGGCGGTAAACCAATTTGCTCCGCCACTGGCAAGGCGCATGGACACCCACTGCTACCGCGGCGGGCACATGATGTACGAGGAACCCGCAGAGAAGGTGCAATTTGCGAATGACCTCAAATCGTTCCTCTCCAATGCGGGCAATGTCCAAAATGTGGAATAAAAATTTCTCCAAGGCCCGGATAGCCGATTGCACAATGCACAGGCGCCTCACCTGAAGCGCAAGTTCGCAACATACTGCCTCACGATCTCGATTACTCTGCTTCCCAGACAAGCCGTATTGCAGGCGGAACATGAGGGGTAGTTCGATGATCAGCAGGGAGTCTCAAGTCCGCAACCATAGCGCCGGGGTAACCGCGTTACTGGTCTCCACCGCGACAGCCGCATGGCTTGCGAGCGCCGCGCCCGCATTTGCCCAGGACATCGCTCCGGCAACCGTCGCCAGCGACGATGCTGGCGAGATCGTCGTTACCGGTTCGCGCATCCGCCGCGACCGTGCGGAAGAGAGCGCCCCGCTCGACATCGTCGACGCACAGGTCATCTCCGATCGCGGCTACACGAGCGCTTCCCAGGCCCTCAATCAGCTCACCTCCAACAGCCCCATGCTTGCACAGGCCGACGGCAGTGGGGAAGGCAGCGGTTCGGGCCAGCAATATCCGAATCTCTTCGGTCTGGGCACCGGTCGCACGCTGACCTTGCTCAACGGCCGCCGTATGGTCACCACATCTGCGGCCACCGGACAAGGCGACGCCCAGGTCGATGCCAACATCATCCCGCTCGGCCTGCTCGAGCGCGTCGAAGTAGTCCAGGGCGGCGGCGCTGCCGTCTATGGCTCGGATGCGATTTCGGGCGTCGTAAACTATGTCCTCAAGCAGGACTTCGAAGGAATCGAGCTCGACGCGCAAAACGGCATCTCGTCTCGCGGCGACTATCACACCTACAGCTTTCGCGGCACGGCGGGCACCAATTTCGCAGAGAACCGCGGCAATATCGCGATCGACCTGAATTACGCGAAGTCCCCGCTCCTGCGTTACGACGCGCGTCCGCTTTCCGCGCTGGGTCGACTGACCGTCACCAATCCCAACGATACCGGACCCAACGACGGCATACCCTCGCGCGAAGAGCTGCTCGACGCGCACTTCTGGGAATTCAATTCGAACGGTGTCGTTTTCAATGCGCCCGCTCCGTTTACCAGCTTCTTGACGCAATTGAACGGAACGCCGCTGCAGTTCGATTCCAGCGGCGACCTCGTGCCCTTCGATCCAGGCAGCCAGGTCGGCATCCCATTCTCCAGCGGCGGCGATGGCTTTGCCTACAACAATCTGGTCGGCCTGCGCACGGGGCTGGAACGCTTCACCGGCAACGTCATCGCCCATTACGACCTGACCGATGCCATTACCCTGCGTACCGAGTTGCTCTACGCCCATACAGAGGGAACCGAACTGCCGCAGGGCCAGAGCCGCACGATCCTGAACTACGGCACATACGCCGGGCCGGTGATCTTCACGATCAACAATCCCTATCTCAGCGATTCCGCGAAGGCGACGCTATCGGCCGCCAGCCCGGGCTTTGCCTTCGGGGCGCCCCTGTTCCTGTCGAAGTACTTCTACGACCTGACGCCCGACAACGTCCAGACCTACAAGACCGACACATACCGGGCGCTCATCGGCGCCGACGGTGATTTTTCGGTCGGCGATCGCGACTTCTACTGGTCGGTCTCGGGCAGCTACGCGCGGGTCAAAGGTTCGCAGCGCCGCTGGGAAGTCGACAACGCAAAGTACAGCAACGCTATCAATGCAGTGCTCTCCGGCGGCGATATAGTCTGTGCCATCAACGCCGACGCCGATGCCACCAACGACGACCCCTCGTGCGCGCCGATCAATCCTTTCGGCAATGGCAATGTCAGCGCCGAGGCGCAGAACTACGTCAGCGTTCGCGCCGGGCTCGACTACGTCAATGAGCAGGTGGACATGCTTGCGACATTCGGCGGAGACCTGTTCTTCCTCCCCGCCGGCGCCGCAAAGTTCAGCGTGGCCTATGAGCACCGCGACGAAAAGGCACGCTACACGCCGCTCGCCGCTAACCAGCAGGGACTGTTCGGCGGTGGCACAATGGAAATCGGCCAGTCTGCCGGCTACAACACCGACGAGATTTCCGCCGAACTCCTGATCCCGCTGGTCGACAGGGCAATGGACGTTCCCATCGTCAAGATGCTCGAGGCCAGCGCCGCGGGCCGACTGGTCGACAACTCCATCGCAGGCAAGGAACAGGTCTGGGATCTGGGGATGCGCTGGCAGCCGGTCGACGGCATAACCCTGCGGGTCTCGCGCAGCCGCAATTTCCGGGCACCGACACTGGCTCAGTTGTTCGCTCCATCATCGACCCAGCTCGGCTCCGTCGGCGCGGACCCTTGCGATTCGGACCGCATCACCAGCGGCCCCAATCCTTCCGTGCGCTACGCCAACTGCCTCGCCCTGTTCGAGGCCAACCCGAACTATGGCGTTGAGTTCGACGGCACCAATGCGGGCTTGAGCGCGGCGGAGCGCCTCGCCAACTTCCAGGACCCGGCCGAAAACTTCGAGCGCGCGACGATTACCACGGGAGGCAATCCGAA
>Ga0098035_1001093_pt1 | contig 13296 bp, 13 predicted proteins | sample 3_EtaG_FD_75046 | JGI IMG/M metagenome (GOLD analysis project Ga0098035, IMG submission 75046) | Marine viral communities from the Subarctic Pacific Ocean - 3_ETSP_OMZ_AT15126 metaG | ecosystem: Environmental > Aquatic > Marine > Oceanic | place: Pacific Ocean | collected 2015-01-07
CGATCTGGGAGGGGGACAGAAAATGGACCTCCTACAGCGCATGAAACTACCCTTCACCCTCGGGCATGAAGTGGTCGGTGAAGTCGCCGCACTTGGTCCGGATGCGGAAGGTGTGGAGATCGGTGACAAGCGCATTGTCTTTCCCTGGATCGGCTGTGGTAAATGCTATGTCTGCCTGGCAGGAGACGAGCTTCTCTGTATGGCCCCTCAAACAGTGGGCACGCGCTACAATGGCGGATATGCGAATGAGGTAATTGCGCCCCACCCGAAATACCTGATTCCCTATGACGGCGTCCCGACCGAGCTCGCCTGCACTTATGCCTGTTCAGGGCTGACGGCCTATAGCGCCCTAAAAAAGCTCTCCCACCTCCGAGAAGACGATCACCTTGTAATCATCGGTGCCGGAGGGGTCGGTCTTTCCGCTGTGCATTTTGCTTCGAGTGTCGTAAAGGCGAAAATCATTGTTGCCGACATTGACGAGACAAAGCGCTCTATCGCCCGTCAATCGGGCGCACATGAAACGATTGATAACAGTGACCCGGAGGCGGCGCTCGCAAAACTTCAGGAAATAACAAACGGGGGCGCCGCAGGTTCCATCGATTTTGTGGGAGCTCCAGCGACCGCTCTTTTTGGATTTAACGGGTTAAGAAAGGGCGGTCATATGGTAACGGTTGGCTTGTTTGGGGATTCCATGCCGCTCTCCATTGCCATGCTGCCGCTTATGATGCGAACGATCCAGGGCTCCTATGTCGGCTCCCTAGAGGAAATGCATGAAATGATGGCCCTTGTTCGGGCGGGGAAAGTGGCTCCAATCCCCTATGAAGTCCGTCCGCTTGATGAGGCCAATAGCGCGCTCACTGACCTGCATGCCGGAAAAGTCAAAGGCCGCATTGTGCTCAGCCCGCTAAAATAGTCATACAAAAAGGGTAGAGGAAACAGACTTCCCCTGCCCTTTATTTTTAGATCAGATATCCGATTAGTTTACGGATACAACCTTGCCCAGAGAGTTAAATTTCTCACCATTAAACTCAACCGGCATCATTGCCTCAATCGGGAAGAAGTCAGTCGGGCTGGTTTGAATTTTAATGCCTGGCAGCATCATATCCAGTTCCAGATCCAGATTAGCAGCTTCCTTCATGATATTTTCACGTGTCAGGTTGTCGCCTGCCTGCTTCAATACCTGTTCCATCGTCTGGCCGACAAGATAGCCATAGGCCGTGAAGGCACTGGTTTTGTCCCCATCCGGATAGTACTCATCCATGAACTTCGACCACTTCTTGTATCCTTCTGTCTCGAAGTTATTAGGATCGGTAATATCCATGTAGTACATCAGGGAAATGATACCCTTAGAGTTTTCAAGGCCCGCCGGCTTGTAAACAGCACCCACGGAATTGGAAACAGAGTTATTCAGGAAAACGGCATCCCAGTTCAATTCGCGGAATTTCTTAATAGCCTGTGCCGCGAACTTCGGTGTCGAAACGTTGAAAAAGACGTTGGCGCCGCTGTCCTTCAGCTTGATCATCTGAGAATTGATCGTCGGATCCGTCACTTCAAAGCTTTCCTCGGCTACAATGATGGAATCAGCCTTGTCGCCAAGATATTCTTTCAGCCCGTGAACGTAATCTTTACCGTAATCATCATTCTGGTACAGAATGGCGACCTTCGGATCTTTCACATTCTCCATGATATAGGCACCAAACAGTTTACCTTCTGTCTGATAGCTCGGCTGCCAGCCCATTGTCCAAGGGAAGTTTTCCGGATCACCCCATTTAGTTGCGCCAGTCGCGACAAACAACTGCGGGACACCTTTCTTGTTCATATAGTTATGAATCGCCGAGTTTGTTGGCGTTCCGAGGCTTTCGAAGATGAGCAATACTTCATCCTGCTCAACCAACTTGCGGATCTGCTCCTTCGTTTTTGGTGGGCTATAGCCGTCATCCAGCGAAATAAACTCGATCTTACGACCGTTTACGCCACCATTTTCCTTATTAATTTTATCGAAATAGGCGGCTGTCGCCTTGCCAATCTGGCCGTATGCAGCCGCTGGGCCGCTATAAGGCATCGTGTTACCGATTTTAATGGAATCATCGGTTACACCCGGCCCGTACATCTTGTCAGCTAATGCTGACGTCGCAGCCATGCCCATTGCGGCAACGGCGGCGAAGGTAATCGCTAATTTTCTCCCGGTATTCATTAGTACCTCCTGTTTATTATTACCATATCGTGTCGATACGAATTTTCTTCACGCATACAACTAAGAGTTTATAGCATATTTTTTATGCGAACTCTTAGCAGATTTACCAACCCTGCAAAACCTGAGGGCATGACATAAATTACTAGGATAAGGATAACGCCAAAAATGGCATAGGAAAGCCCTGTGGAAATTTCTTCCGCAAAATTCGGGACTGTCAGTATGAAAAAGCCACCAAAAATTGCCCCCCATATAGAGCCGGTTCCTCCAACAACCATGCCAATAAACAGCAAGATCGAAAGCTGAAAGGTAAAGCTGTCCGGCGCAACAAACTCGATTACGATCGCCGCCATAGCGCCAGCGATACCCGTATAGAAGGCGCTAACACCGAAGGTAAGGGATTTATATAATGAGGAGTTCACGCCCATTGATTTAGCCGCTATAGGATTATCCCGGATTGCCATCATCGCGCGGCCTGTCCGGCTGTTGATCAGGTTCCAGGCAACCCAGAACAACAACAGCATCACCACAAAGACGATCAAGTACCACCATTGGTCCATAGTTATCCCAAAGTTCTCCTTCAGGACAGCCGGTACTGCCGGGCGGAATACATCCAAGCCCTGAACCCCGCCAGTCAATCCTTCCAGATGCGACGATTTCAGGACTTGCGGTATCGATACGCCCAGAGCAAAGGTTGCCAGGGCAAGATAGAGCCCTTCCAGGCGCAACGCCGGCAAACCAAACAGGAACCCGGCAAAGAAGCAAACCACGCCCCCTACCGGGATGGCCGCATAAACCGGCCAATCGAGATGATAGACCAGAATGGCCGCTGTATAGGCGCCAATTGCATAAAAGGCGCTATGACCAAGCGAAAACTGCCCATTAAAACCCGTCAACAAGTTCAGGCCCAAAATCGCAATGGCATAGATCATTATCAAGGTGCCCTGGAAGGTCGCATACCCTCCAAGGAAAAAGGGCAGGATTGCGCCAATCACAATGAACGGGATGACCCACTTAAAGGGAATTTTTGCAGCGGCTTCCATATTCGTATCCATACGCGTTTCTACATCCGTTGCCATATTTTTACACCCTGGTCACAATGGTTTTACCAAACAAGCCGTTTGGCTTGAACAACAGGACGGTTACAATCAGGATCAGAGCGACCGTCAATTTCAATTCACTTCCAATTGCCGGGATATATGTCCCCGCCAAATTCTCAATGATCCCGACCAGAAATCCGCCCGCAACAGCGCCACCCGGACTTGATATTCCGCCAACGATCGCAGCGGCAAAGCCGTACAACAGAATGCCCAGCATCATATTCGGCTCGAGGAAGACGATCGGTGCGATCATCATGCCGGCCACCGCGCCAATCGCTGCCGCCAAGCCCCACCCCAGGGCCAGCATCCAGCCAACCCGGATACCGACAAGACCGGCTGAATCCGGATTCGCCGCCGCCGCCTGCATGGCCATTCCAACCCGCGTAAAGCGGAAAAAGCAGAAAATGGCGAGCAACAGCAGCAACGTTACAAAGAACATGCCGACTTCATGCAACCCAATCAGGCCGCCGAAAGAGCCTTCGGGAAAGGGCGATGGAAAGGTTTTGATATTGTGATCCCAGATCGCCCCGGCCGTACTGTTGAATATGGCGACGAGGCCAATAAAGACCACGATGTGGCTCAGAACCGGCGCACTATGCAGTGGCTTGAAAATTATCCGTTCAATTGCCAATCCGCCGAGGAAGGAAATGATAATCGTTGCAAAAAACGCTAGCCAATAGGGAACACCGCCAGCGATCAACGCCCAGCAGATATAGGTGCTGAACATCGCCATTTCGCCCTGTGCGAAATTGAAATGATCGATGGCCTGATAAATCATCACAACCGCCAATGCCAGGCATGCGTAGATCGCGCCGTTTGCGATACCGGTTAGTATTTGCTGTAGAAAAAGATCCATGGGAACGTCCTAATACCCTAAGTAGGACCGACGAACGGTCTCATTTTCAAGAATTGACTCCGAGGTGCCGGAAATGACGATATTTCCCGTTTCCAGCAAATAGGCGTGATCCGCCAAATCAAGGGCGAGCGACGCATTTTGCTCAACCAGCAACATGCTCACCTTTTCCTCAGCATTGATCCGTTTCAAGATTTCAAAGAGTTCCTGAACAATCAAAGGCGCAAGGCCGAAAGAGGGTTCATCAAGCAACAACAACTGCGGCCGCAGCATCAAGGCGCGGCCGACAGCCAACATCTGTGCTTCACCGCCGCTCAGTGTGCCGGCCTGTTGATTTCGCCGTTGCTTTAGAATGGGGAAATAGCCATATACCCGCTCTATATCCTCGGCAATACCCGCCCTGTCGCTCCGGCTGTAGGCACCAAGACGCAAATTGTCTTCGGCCGACATTCTGACAAAGGTGCCGCGCCCTTCTGGGACATGAGCAATCCCTTTTCGCGTAATATCCGCGGTTTGCAGGGCGACAAGCTCAGTGCCATCCAGCTCAATCTTTCCTTTTCGCGTGACCATCCCGCTAATTGCGCGCAAAGTCGTTGTTTTTCCGGCGCCGTTTGCGCCGAGAATTGTTGTAACGCCGCCCCGCTCAAGACTGAAATCCAGCCCATGCAGAACTTTCGTCGGGCCGTATGACGCTTCAAGGCCCTTTACTTCAAGCAAATGACTCATTTCTTGCCTGTCCCCAGATACGCTTCAATAACATCAGGATGTTGCTGGATTTCAGCGGGTGGCCCTTCCGCAAGTTTACGACCAAAGTTGAGAGCTACAACTTTCTCGGAAACTTCCATGACCACGCCCATATGGTGCTCCACCAAAAGAACCGTCGTGCCGAACTCATCTCGAATACGACGGATAGTATCCACAAGAAGAGACAACTCATTGTGATTAAGTCCGCCCGCAGGTTCATCCATCAACAGGAGCTTCGGACGACTTAACAATGCACGGGCAATTTCAAGGCGCTTTTGTATACCGAACGACAGACCGCCAATCCGCTGCAACGCCGTATCTTCCAGCTCCATAAACCGCAGCATCTCAAATGCCCGTTTACGAAGCTCCTTCTCTTCCCGTTTTATCCAGGGTAAGTGCAGGGCGTTACTTATATAGTCCGACTTTCCCGTCGAATGTCCGCCAATCATAATGTTATCTAGAACGCTTAGATTGGAGAAAAGAGCAAGGTTTTGAAAAGTCCGGCCAAGCCCGATCTCACTCATCCTGTGTACGGGGCTTTTCAGTATGGATTCCCCGTTAAAGAGGATGTCGCCCCAATTCACGTCATAGAGACGACTTATGCAATTAAACAGGGTCGTTTTCCCGGCCCCATTTGGTCCAATCAACCCGACAATTTGGCCAGAGGGAATATCAAAAGACACTCCGTCCAACGCGACGATGCCGCCGAAATGAACGCTTACATCTTGAACACTTAACAAGGCGTCGCTTGCTGAAGCGTCCGTAGAAGCTAAATTATCTGTGTTTTTGTTCACTCATAACTAATGGCTGCACGAGCTCCCAGATGCATCTTCAAACATTCTATGAATACGCTTCTGGACGCCTAGGCGTCCACCTCCCAGTTTAAAACGTTATTCTTATTTTGCCCTGTAACTGTGACTCAAAGAATAAATTTTTGCCAGAAAAAAATATAGTGATTTTAAAGGGAGCTAGCTGAGTTAATTGCTTAATTTTTAATCTTTACAATTATTGCGGGCAAATAATTGAAAAGAAAAAGGCAGTATTTGTTTCAGGATATTTCGCCTGTAAATACTGCCTTTGCTGGATATTTCAAGAATTAGCTTGCGCGAATTTGCGCCAGAAATCCTTCTACCTGTTGATCAAGCTCTGTCACTTCCTTGGCAATTCCATTCGAGATTTCTTCAACCTCCTGCGCCGTCTTGCCGGTAGATTCCGCTGCATTTCTCACAGTGAGGATATTCTGGGATACCTCTTGCGACCCTTCCGCAGCCTGCTGAATGCTGCGGCTGATTTCACCCGTGGCCGCGCCTTGTTCTTCCACGGCGGCGGAGATTGACGTCGCAATCTCGTTTATCTTTCCGATCGTAGTCGTGATTCCACCGATCGCGCCAACCGCATTGCCAGTTTCTTCCTGAACAGCCTTTATCTGCTCAGAGATTTCTTCCGTTGCCTTTGCCGTCTGTGCCGCCAGGTTTTTCACTTCGCTGGCCACCACCGCAAATCCCTTGCCGGCATCACCGGCACGGGCTGCTTCAATCGTGGCGTTCAAGGCAAGCAGGTTGGTTTGGCCGGCAATATCATTAATCAGGCCGACCACATCACCAATTTTCGATGCTGCTTCGTTCAGTGAAGTGACCATAATGTTGGTCCGTTCGGCTTCCGAGACAGCTTCGCCCGCAATGTTGGCCGCCTGGTTGACCTGTCGGCTGATCTCATTGATGGAAGATGTCAGTTCCTCCGTCGCGGCGGCAACAGAGTTAACGCTGGACGTCGCAAGATCGGAGGCCGACGCAACAGTCGCGGACCGTTGAGTGGTATCTTCAGCAGATCTAGTCATGGACTGAGACATTTCCGTCATTTCGGACGCGGCGGCCGCAAACTTCTCGACCAGATGCTTTACGCTGCCCTCGAACGTATCGGCCAGTTGATTCCGCTCCCTTGTTTTTGTTTCCATCGCTTCGCGTTCGATCCGCTCACGCTCTTCTTGGGCGGCTTTTTCCGCATTTCGTTGTTCTTCCTCACGCTTTGCTTTTTCCTCATCGCGTTTTTGCCGCTGAACTTCCGCTTCAGCACGGGCCGCCTCGGCTTCCCTTGCGGTATCACGGAAACCGACCAGTGCATGTCCCATCCGTGCGATCTCATCGCGTCCTTCACGGTAGATGCTGGACTTCAGATCACCTTCAGAAAGCCGCTGTGCAGACGCCACAAGAAGCATTAGTCGGCGAATAATATTCCGACGGACATAGAGCCAGCCAATTGCAATTGTTATCAACAACGCGACCACAGCACAAAGCAGCAACGTCATTTTTGTTGTATTGGCAAGTGTGGCATTCTGTTCTGCCGCAACACCAAGGGATTCCTCAATTTCTGCTGTGAACGCATTTACGTTCTTAACAAGGATGCCCGCCAGGAACCTGCTTTCATTGACGATTGCCTCCGCGGTTTCTGCGGTCTCCAGCTCTTTTATACGTGTCTGAAAAATATTGATCGATTCACCGATGCTGTCTTCTACGCCCATGGCAAGAAAGTTGTTGAACAACGTAGAAAGCTCTTGGGTTTGATCCTTGGACGCATTCTGTTCAATTTCATTCAAGGGTGTTCCCATTGAGGAAATCGACGACAAGAACACGGATTCAAGGTCTCGCACAGCATTGATATCGCTCGTCTGCAAACCTTCCGTCAGCAGGCTCAGCATTTGATATCCACTACTCTTGAAGGAGTAAATAGCATCCTGGTCATTGAGAATGCCGAGAGTCTCCATGGAGAGCTCTGACGTATCATTTTCAGGACGGACTCCTGTTAGGGCCTGATCAATGGACTGAGAAAGCAGTTCATTCCAATTATCGGAATTCTTGATTACTTTCATTCTCAACGGGAAAAGCAAGGGACTCAGGCCCGTATCAAGAATATCGCGGGCGACAGAAAGACCCGGAACAGTCGTACTCAGCTGCTTTGAAAACTCAATGCGCTTTTGAACCTGTTCGTTGAGCCGTGACAAACTGTCCAGCATCTTGGTCAGGCCATCGTCAATTTTTTGAAGAGACAGGTTGCCATCCATATACTCGCGCAATGAGGTTAGTCGCTCTGACGCCGCTTTACCTGCATTCGTGATCGCCTTATAGCTCCGCGAGCGTTCAGCTTCCGATTCAGCAGTGCTGAGTTGCGGGGCAGCCGCTGCGAGTGCCGTAGTCTCATTCGCGAGTTTCAACGCGAGGGAGATTGCGGGGACTTTCTTGTTAATAAGATCTTCCTGCGCCGTCGTGATGGTTCCCAGGCTAACCCAGCTGATTGCCGATATGGCAATTGTTAATATTGCGACTATAGAGAAGGCAGCAATAAGGCGCGGCCCAATTCCAAACTTAGAATATTTTACCTCTTCTCCTGCGCTATCCGGCCTGTTTTTTTTCTTAAATACCTGGATTATTTTTTTCATCATTTGTTAAATCAGCCCGCACGGCCCCTCTTCAATTGCAATGACACAAGCACAACTACCGCAAAATAATTAACAACGGGTTAGGGCGCATCGGTTGAAAAGAGGTTTGCTCAAACGCAAAAACATCCGCTACACTTGAATATCAGAATTTGAGAAACTTACTCTTTCCGAGAGTGGTCGGGCGTTCCAGATCGATACCTCGGCAAAGAAAATAAAAAAAGGAGATCAGAATGAGCTTGGCAACAGTACAGAACACATCGGGGCAGGAGCATATCAGCGATGAGGAATGGAAAATTCGGGTCGATCTTGCGGCCGCGTATCGGCTCGTCGCTCTTTTCGGGTGGGATGATCTGATTTTCACTCATATCTCTGCGCGCCTGCCGGGAAATAACGACCATTTTCTCATCAATCCCTATGGCATGACATTTGATGAAATCACCGCATCGTCCCTGGTCAAAATTGACATGAATGGCGAGATCGTCGGAAAAACCGACTATCGGGTGAACCCTGCCGGTTTTACAATACACTCCGCCGTGCATGAGGTACGGCACGATGCGGGTTGTGTCATGCATCTCCACACCGCCGCCGGCACAGCCGTCGCAACGCAAGAAGAGGGTCTGTTGCCGCTTAACCAAACGGCATTACTCGTCCGCGAACAGCTTGCCTACCACGAATATGAAGGTGTCGCGCTCAATCATGATGAGCGGCCACGTCTGCAAAAGGATCTGGGTGACAAGAGCATGATGTTACTCTGGAACCACGGCACGCTTGCCCTTGGCCCAACGGTCCGGGAAGCCTTTTTGAATATGTATTTTCTGGAACGCGCCTGCGAAATGCAGGTAGCCAGCCTGGCTGGCGGTCGCAAACTCCACTACCCTTCCGACAGCGTCATTGAAGTTACGGCAAAGCAGGGCGAGAATGGTCTTGCGGCTGTTTCGGGAATAGCCTGGACGGCTCTTTTGCGCAAACTCGACCGGCAATTTCCGGGTTACGCGGACTAGAGGCAAACAATATTTCCGGGGGTCTGCCATTTGGTCCGGCCAGGCTGACAAAAGGAATGCGGCCGGAAGCAGCACCCCCGTTGATATTTTTGTGATATCAAATTTCCGCGAGATGCACTGGTAATTGAAGAACATATAGGCCAGCTTCCGTTTACTGAATAATTATTAAAAGCGGAGTTGCGTTTATGCAGAAATTATACTCGCCCTTGTTAAAAGTTTTGGTGGCGATCATAACCATCTTGGGAGGGGCCCATGCGCTGTCCTCCCAGGCTGCCGCGGCAGAGGAAACTGCAATATTGGCAGGCGGCTGTTTCTGGTGTGTGGAATCAGATTTTGATCATGTTCCCGGTGTGCTGAAAACGACCTCGGGCTATATCGGCGGGGAGACACCCAACCCGACATATAAAATTGTCTCTGCAGGGGGCAGCGGATATCTGGAAGCGGTGGAAATCGTCTTCGATCCGGACAAGATTTCCTATGCAAAGCTTCTGGACATATTCTGGCGGAGTGTCGATCCGACGGATGATGGCGGGCAATTCTGTGATCGGGGTGAAAGTTACAAAACCGCTATTTTCGTCACCAGCGATGCCCAAAAATCAACAGCTGAAGATTCCAAAGCCTCTCTTAATGCGTCTGGGCTATTGAAAAATCCTGTTGTTACGCCCATCCGAACCGCCACGAAATTTTATCCTTCGGAGGATTATCATCAGAACTATGCGGAGATAAACCCGATCAGATATAGCTTTTATCGCTTCAACTGCGGCCGGGATGCCAAGGTGGAAGAACTTTGGGGGGACCAGGCCCACCGCGGTATAATGGAGCATTAATGGTGCCTGAGCGTGGGGGAAATTTTCTGCTCCATGAACTTCTAAAACAAGACAATCCGAAATAGAGTAGTCAAATGCAGTCGCGCGTCCTAAAATGAAACCCGGCGCGACTGCTTTGACCAACAATTTGTAATAAGGCGCCATAATAAAAAATAATAAAGGCCCCCGCATGTCAGTCTCCAGCTCCCTGAGAAACAGTACGACCTTACAGGGAATTGCCTGGATGATCCTGACCAGCTTTCTCTTTGTCGGCATGACCGGAATAGTGCGCCATCTTGGGTCCGATATGCCCGCGATCGAGGCCGCGTTTATCCGTTATTTATTGGGGTCATTGATTATTCTCCCCATGGTTATCCGGCATTGGCCCGGCATGCCGAGCAAGCGGAATACCCGGCTTTATATTTTGCGCGGCCTGGTCCATGGAGTTGGCGTTATGCTCTGGTTCTACGCCATGGCCCGAATTCCGATTGCGGAAGTAACCGCGATTGGCTATGTCGCCCCAATTTTCGTCACCTTGGGGGCTGCGATTTTTCTCGGGGAGAAACTGCAGTTTCGGCGGATCGGCGGGGTAATCGCCGGATTTGTCGGGGCGCTTATTATTTTGCGGCCGGGCTTTCAGGAAATTCAGCTTGGCCAGCTTGCGCAGCTTTGCGCGGCGCCGTTATTCGCCGTCTCTTTTCTTATTGCGAAGAAACTGACTGGTTCTCAAAGTTCATCCATGATCGTCGGCATGCTCTCGATAGGGTGCACAATAACCCTGTTGCCTGGGGCGATAATACAATGGCGCACGCCAACGGAACATGAACTTGCCTGGTTGTCCCTTGCGGCTGTTATAGCCACGATGGGACACTACACCTTGACTCGTGCCTTTCAGGCAGCCCCCATCACCGTTACCCAGCCTCTTGGCTTCCTTCAACTGGTCTGGGCCGCAATACTGGGCGTACTGGTCTTTGGAGAACCTCTAGACCCCTTTGTCATGATTGGCGGTGCAGTCATTATCGGCGCAGCAACCTATATTTCCCACCGGGAACTTCAGGTCAGCCGCAAGGCGCAAACACCCTCAGCCATCGAGACGAAGTTATAGAAGTTGTAAGGGGGCGGGCCCCTACTCTATCAGATAGATTGATTTCTTGGGTGCGGCCATTACCCGGCGGACCATTGGCTCGAAAAATTCAAGCGGAGCAGAGTCAAAATTCTTGTCAAAGGCAGCCTGATCATACGCCGCGCAAAAGTGAGCACAATCCTCGAAGTGTTCATGGCCACGGAACTGCTCCCGCATGTCTCGGTCAAGTCCGATATGATGGAAGAAATAATATCCTTGAAATATGCCGTGCTTTTCGAGGATCCAGTGGATCTTCTCCGACACAAATGGCTTTAGCATCGCGGCGCCGATGTCGGCATGATTGAAAGTTCCCAGCGTATCCCCGATATCATGAAGCAGGGCCGCCACGACATACTCCTCATCCTGTCCGTCCTGATGGGCGAGGGTCGCGCTTTGCAAAGAATGCTCCAGCCGGTCCACCGCAAATCCACCAAAATCTCCTTCCAGTAATTTCAGGTGACTAAGAACCCTCTCTGGCAACTCCTTGGAAAAGACCTTAAAATTATCGGAGATGATCTTGTAGTCAGCCGCTGTTCCTTCTTCCATCTGGCTGAATCTTGCTCTCTCGTTGGAGATATCATTCATCTTATCGCTCCCGTTTATCTTTCTTATTATTGGTATCCGTTCAACTTAAGACAACCCTTGCCTCTTGTCTCGGCTCGGTTCAGACTGCAACATATCACAGCGTTGGAAGACTAAAAAGGAATGATCGCATGACTGTAAAGGTTGAATTTCACTATGACTTCGGCAGCCCCAACTGCTACCTCGTTCATAAGGTTATTCCCGACATCGAAACAAGAACCGGCGCGAAGTTCAGCTATTTTCCGATTTTGCTGGGCGGTGTCTTCAAGTTGACCAACAACAAGTCCCCGATACAGCAGTTCGAGGGAATTCCCTTAAAAATGGAGTACATGCATCTTGAAACAAGACGTTTTATCGAAGAGCACAAGCTGACCAAGTATGCCATGAACCCGCATTTTCCGGTGAACACAGTACAGATAATGCGGGGGGCAATTGTCGCTGAGGATGAAGGGTATTCAGCTGCATACAGAGACGCCGTGTTTACTGCCATGTGGGAAGAGGAAAAGAAGATGGATGATCCCGAAGTGATCTCCTCTGTGCTAGGTGCCGCCGGTCTCGATGGTGCACATATTCTGGAACGCGCTCAGGACCAAGCCGTAAAGGAGGCGCTAATCAAGAATACGAATGCATCCGTCGAACGTGGCTGTTTTGGCGCGCCAACCTTTTTCGTCGGCAATGAAATATTTTTTGGTAAGGACCGGCTGGAGGTCGTGGAAAAAGAAATCATGCGACAACGCTGAGACGTCCCCTGGGATGAAGGTGGCAGATCCCTGCTATAACGGACGCTCTAGAACCGTGGCCTTGCCTTCTCCGCCAAATTTAGTTGCGAAGTACCCGATGATGAGGCCGACAATAACCCCTTCCAGGACAAACCAGAACGGCGATAAAAAAGGAAAATCGGGACCCAGTACATAGATCATCATTTTCTCAAATGTATCATAGGCAAAAAGGGTAAGAACAAAATTCATCCATCCGCCAATCCAGGACGCGCGAATCCACCAGGGCAACGGCATACGGAGTATGGGGTGCCAGTCCATCACGCCGAAAACGCCGATAAATGCGCCGACCGTGACGTACCAGAACAGCACACCAAGCCGCAGCAACATATCACCCTCTGGCCAGATATACGGCATCAGGAAAAAACCGATCAGGCCAAAAACCAGACCGATAGACTTGCCAATCGCGACACAGGTTACCAAAGACGGATTATCTAACATAGGCTCCTCCTTCCTATGAAAAGAGGTATAACCCTACCCGATCCATTTATGACCGCATTGACCGCGATCAAATCATGCTAAATCTATGGTCTAATTTTTCCTCAGGTAATACACGTAAGTTCTTGCCAACAATGATACACGTATATATTGTTCACTAATCAGTATAAATTCCTCATTGGTGTTTCATAGGTCAGCATGAATAATCATGGATTTAAAAATGTTTAATAAAGCTATCGTAATATTTTC
>Ga0098035_1001094_pt1 | contig 13283 bp, 11 predicted proteins | sample 3_EtaG_FD_75046 | JGI IMG/M metagenome (GOLD analysis project Ga0098035, IMG submission 75046) | Marine viral communities from the Subarctic Pacific Ocean - 3_ETSP_OMZ_AT15126 metaG | ecosystem: Environmental > Aquatic > Marine > Oceanic | place: Pacific Ocean | collected 2015-01-07
ATTTAATTGAATTAATTGCGCAAAACTTCCAATCAGAAGTACAGCGCTAAGCAACTACATAGCTGGATACGTTTATTCGGTGTTTGGGAAAAGTGGGCGGGTCGTACGACAGAAAACCGCCCACTTTTTTTGTGCGAAATTCGATTTCCTCCATCCCGACTTTCGTTGCTCATTTCATGATCATGCGAACAAAAAATGGCTAAAAATTAGACAAATTTCAATGCCTTAAAACCTCCTGTCTTAAAATTTCGGTTATGATAGTTGTAGTTACGACTTTGGCATATCTCTTGCTAGTTCTTGGGCGAGACACTGCCTTGGACACCGCCGTCCGGGGATTTATTAGGAAAGAAAGAAAGGGATGGTTATGGAAATGACACTCAAAAGAAGTTTGACGGTCGCCGCCGTGGCAATGGGTATGGCGATGGCCGGAAGCATGAGCGTCGCCGCTGCGGATGATGATACGCTGGTGATCGGTGCGCCCCTGGCCTTGACGGGTGGCTTGGCCGATGAAGGGAAGAAGCAGCAGGATGTCTGGAAACTCTGGCTTGATAAAATCAATGCAGCCGGTGGTATCGATGTGGCCGGCAAGAAAATGCAAGTTAAGTTCGTCGAGTATGATTATCAGACAGACGGTAAGCGCGCCGGCCAGCTGGCCGAGAAGCTGATTACTGATGACAATGTCGATGTAATCATGGCTCCGTTCGGTTCGGGCCATACGAAGATTATCGCTGCGGTCGCAGAGCGCTATCAGGTGCCGATGCTCGCTTGTGTAGCGTCTTCTGTGTCGGTCTATGACCAGGGCTTTAAATATCTATTCGGAACCCTCGCGCCAAATACCGGCATGACGGAATCCATGGTCGAATTCTTCAAGGAGAAGAATCCAGACCTGAAGAAGGTCGCGGTTTATGGTCGGGATGACGTGTTCCCAAAATCCATGGCAACGGCCTTGGCGAACTCAGCAGAAACAGGTGGTCTTGATGTTGTGTACAACGAACTTTACGCCGTCGGTACAATGGATCACTCAGCGGCTATTTCTGCCATAAAATCAGCGAACCCGGATTGGGTTTACATGACCGGCTATACGCAGGACCTGATTCTGGGTCGCAAGCAGCTGGCTGATATGGGTGTAAGCGCCCCGATCGTCACCATGGTAACGGGGCCGGCCTATCGTGAATTCACTGAAGGTCTGGGAAAACTGGCCGACGGGATCACAAGTTCGACCTGGTGGCATCACTCAACAGCCTACACCGATGCAGTTGGCGCATGGGGCGCCACCGCTGATTTCTATGCGGACTTCACAGCCGCATATAAATCTGATCCAGATTATGTCTCTGCCTCTTGTGCCGCAGCGGCGGACGTTCTTGTGAATGCTGTTAAGGTCGCGGGTTCCAAGGATAAACAGGCGGTGCGCGATGCATTGGCGGCAACGGATATCCTGACTTTCTACGGACCAATTGACTTCGGCGACAACGGAATGAACCAGGGCCGCGAAATGCCCATTATTCAGGTGCAGGGAGAGGAAATCAAAGTCCTTTATCCCGAGTCAATCGTGAACGCTGACATGAAAATGATCAAGTAAGCCTCGTCCAAATCTGACCGGTCGGGTAACGGAAAAGAAACCCCGACCGGTCTCACGATACAGTAATTTACTTCGCCCACCTGCGAGCATTTCTGGGAAACAATCACAGTGGACATCATACAAATACTACTCAACGGCATTGTACTGGGATCACTCTACGCCTGTATCGCCATCGGCTTTTCGCTGGTCTGGGGTGTGTTGAATATCATCAATATGCTGCATGGGTCTTTCATCATTCTCGGTGGATACCTTGCGTTTTTTGCGTGGCAATATTCGCACATAAACCCCATTTTCCTGCTGCCTATCATCGCCACGTTGCTGTTCGGCCTGGGTTACCTTTTGCAATATTTTTTCATCAACAAGGTCGTCATGTCGCCTGTGTTGACGACCCTCACTTTGACATTCGGCTTGGACATGATCCTGTACAATCTGATGACCGTCTTTTTCACAGCCACTCCACGAAGGGTGACCCTAGACCTCGGGTCATTGAACCTGGGGGATATGTATCTTCCTGTTGACCGTTTGCTGGGCATGGGGCTGGCGCTGCTCCTGACCGGCTTGCTTTTCCTGGTGATGCGGGCGTCAAAAATCGGTCGGGCAATCGTCGCCGTTCGAATGGACCGGCAGGCCGCCACTTTGATGGGCATTCGCGTGAACAACGTCTATGCCATCACCTTTGGAATAGGGGCCTTCATGGCCGGTGCCGCGGGCGTCATCTTTTCCTTGGTTTTCCCGATCACGACAAACCTGACCGGCACCTTCCTTGGCAAGGCCTTTGTCATCTGCGTGATTGGCGGCCTTGGCAGTGTGCCCGGCGCCTTAATCGGCGGAATAGCTCTGGGGCTTATTGAGAGCTTCGCCGGCTACACGATCGGCCCGCAAAACGCGACGACGGTTGGCTTTGTCCTCATGTTATTTCTTTTGATTGTCCGGCCAACAGGTCTTGTTGGCGTTAAGGGATACGAGTAATGAAACAGTTCCTTTATTTTGGCGCCTTCGCGCTCTGGATCGTGATGATTGCGGCCACACCACTGTTGGCTGACAATTACACAATCCGGGTTGCTATCTCCATTGCTATGTTCTCGGCAATGGCGGTTTCCTGGAATTTTATCGGTGGCTTTACCGGTTATCCCTCCTTCTCGACGGCGGCCTTTTTCGGCCTTGGATGCTATGCTGGCGCCCTGGCGCAGCGGAACGGTGTTCCCTTGGTCCTGGCCTGGGTCTTTGCGACATTGTTTGTGGCCGTTTTCGCGGCTATGCTGGGGGCGATTATCCTGCGACTGAAAGGGCATTACTTCGCCATTGGCTCCATTGCGATTGTCGATTTGGCACGCCTGATCACCTCCTCCTGGGGGAGTCTGACAGGGGGTGGTGACGGCCTGAATGTGCCGCTTCTGCAGGGTACCCCGCAGGAGGTTTCGGCACTTGTCCTGTACGTCATGCTGGCGATCCTGATTGTTGCCTTCCTGACGTCCATCTATGTGGATCGATCCCGGCTTGGCTTCGGGCTTAAATGCATCAGCCAGAATGAAGACGCGGCGGACATGGTCGGGGTCAATACAACATCCTTCAAGATCGTGGCCTATACCTTGTCGGCCGTGTTCTGCGGTGCGATTGGGGCGGTCTATGCCTCCTGGGTGGGTTATATCGATCCGACCGACAGTTTCTCCATCCTGCTGACCCTGAAAGTGCCGGTCATGGTGTTGCTAGGCGGCGCAGGCACGTTGCTTGGTCCGGTTTTGGGTGCAGGTGTCTTTGTGCTGTTAGAAGAAGTCTTCTGGGCCAACTTCCTTGAATGGAACCGGGCGATCCTTGGCGGTATTATCGTGTTCCAGATCTTCTTCCTGCCAAATGGACTGCTGAAAATCCAATATCGCACCCTGTTCAGAAAGCTGATGAACAAGCTAGCTGAAGCCCCCAAACCAGCGGAGAAGAGTTCATGACTGAAATTCTGAGACTGGAGAATGTCAGCAAAAGCTTTGGCGGTAACCTTGCAGTCAATGACGTCTCATTTAGCCTTGAGGAAGGCGAGATCATTGGCCTGATCGGTCCTAACGGCGCTGGCAAAACTACACTGGTCAACCTGATCACAGGCGTACACCCCCTTACCTCCGGCAAAGTGATTTTCGCGGGTGAGGATGTGAGTAATCAACAGGCATATCAGGCAGCAAGGCGTGGGCTGGCAAGAACTTTTCAAATTGTACAACCTTTTCCCAATATGACGGTTCTTGAGAATGTTGCCGCAGGCGCCTTGTTTGGCGGGGGTACCGGCTCGGTTCAGGAGGCTATGGCTTTGGCTCATGACGAATTGAAGTTCGTTGGCTTGGCTGCTGTTGCCGATACGCCGGCATCGTCACTGGCATTGCCTAACCGGAAGCGACTGGAACTTGCAAAGAGTCTAGCAATGCGTCCGAAGTTTCTTTTGCTGGACGAGGTCAATGCAGGCCTAAATGCCTCTGAAATTGACGGTGCTCTCGAATTGATCCGCAAGATCGCGGCAAGGGGGGTTACAATCCTGATTATCGAGCATCTGATGAAGGTCGTGCTGTCAATTTCCCAAAGAATTCTGGTGTTGCATCATGGGGAGCTGATCGCGCAAGGGGATCCGCGAACGGTCATTGAAGATCCTCAAGTGGTAGAAGCCTATCTGGGTTCCAAATTTGCAGCGCGCGTTAAAGCGGAGTCTCATCATGTCTGAGTCATTTCTTGAAGTTAATGGCGTTCAAGCCGGTTACGGTGACGTACGCGTTCTGTGGGACATTTCCCTTTCGGTCAACAAGGGAGAAATTGCTTGTATCGTCGGCTCCAACGGAGCCGGCAAGACAACTCTGCTCAACACTATTTCCGGGATTGTAAAACCGACAGCGGGTAGTATCAAGCTGGAAGGGAAAGAGCTCGTTGGCGCACAGCCGGACGAAGTTTTGAGCACTGGCATCGCACATGTTCCGGAGGGGCGTCGTTTGTTCAAAGGGCTTTCGGTACAGGATAACCTGATGCTCGGGGCCTATTTGCGCAACGACCGGGAAGCGATCAAGGAAGATCTGGAGTTTGTCTATGAAATCTTTCCGAGATTGAAAGAACGGGCGACACAGGATGCAACGACAATGTCCGGAGGCGAACAGCAAATGTGTGCCATCGGACGGGGCATCATGTCCAGACCGCGCCTGTTGATGATCGACGAACTGTCTCTTGGGTTGGCGCCGCGACTTGTCGACCGTTTGAGCGAAACCCTGCTGGAAATCAATAAGGCCGGTCTCACCATCCTTCTGGTGGAGCAGGATGTGATGACAGCGTTTGAGATTGCGCAGCATGGCTTTGTTATCGAGACGGGTCGTGTTTCCATTTCCGACACGACAGAGGCCCTCGGCGATAATCCGAAGATCAAGGAAGCCTATATGGGAATTTAAGGATGATCGGTGTCAATTGTTTCGGCAATTGGCACCCATCCCTTATCGGCGCGTTCAAAAAGAGGCGCGGCAATAACACTTCTAACCCTGCTGGCCATACCCGGAATTTCACTTTCCAGTTTGCTTTTCCACAAAACGCCTTGGCGCATGGCAACGAGTATTCCCACCACATCACAATCAATGCGTTGCAGGAGCTTCAGAACAGATACGATAGTAGATCCGCTGGAAATAGCATCATCCACGATGACAACGCGTTTTTTCTTCAGCCGCGGCAGCATATTTGGGTCCAGGAAGATTTTCTTCGTCTTGTCCGGGCTGGTAATGGAATGAACCGGTTCCGCGAACTCATCTGCGTACCAGAATTTGCGGGAATACCCGAGGGGAATGAAGTTCTGCTGGCCAAGCCCATCGGCAATCATGGGTGCAAAGGCGAGACCCAGTGTCGGCAGGCCGACAATCTGGTCAGGGTCAAAGGACTTCGCGATCTCCACCATCGTTGCCGACAAGGAGTTTATGACCGGAAAACTTGCCTGATTGGCGATAAGGGAAGCAACGGCGCGATCCCCTTCGGGCAATTTGCGCAAGGGCAGCAACAACGCGCGTCCATCGGGCAGGGGGGCGGGGTACCCATACTGATACGGGGGCTCCTGTGGTATTTTTGGATCACCGGCGGGGATCAGTTCCTGCCAAAAGCCGGTTGTCGGCATGATATAGTCGGAAGAATTCGGCGGCTGTTGAGTCATCTGTAAAACTCTTCGTTAGGACATTGCGATAAAATGAAAAAAGAGACAGTTGAATGGCGAACAGTCGCTTCGGTTGATAACATCGCCGCCGATCGGCCCTTGGAGATTATCATCGATGAAACCTTCCTTCTCCTCGTGAAAGTAATGGACGACATCAAGGCCTATCAGGGCTTGTGCCCCCATCAGTTTGCCAAACTATCCATGGGTACAATTTCCGAAGGTTTTATACATTGTCCGCGTCATAAAGCATGTTTTGATGCTTACAACGGCAAGTGCGGGCCCGGTTGGCAACTACCAGCGCTCCGCCAGTATCATATCCGTGTGGACGCAGGGGAGGTGGCCATTGCATATCCTCTGTCGGTGATATCTCCCGGTAGTGAATGAATTAGCCCTCCGGCCAGGGAGACACACCGCGCCCGATCAGGCCAGTCGTTCCGGTTCTCTCCACCATCCCCAGATTGACCCCCAGGCATGTCCGGGGTCGCGTCAAGTCCAGACCGACCATTATGCTTTTATCCGACAGGGCAGGATGCGGGCCGATAAACGGGGCATGGGCGGCGGGGCTGAAAAAATCGGGATGAACATGGTCGCGATATCCTTCGGCCAGACTAGGCGTAGACCGGAGACAAGCCGCCCCAAAGCCAAGGGCGTCGATGACGGCACTATCGCCAATCGCGGGCAAGGCTTTGGCCATTTCCTGACCTTCGAATTTGACGCCCACGGGCGGTAGCGCCGGACGGGTAATCCAGATGTCTGGATCCGATGCCAGCTTATAGCCCATTTCAAGACCATTTCCGCCACAGGCAACAACCATATCGCTGTCGGCGATGCCTGCGCCCGCCCCAATCATCAGGGACGCAGCGGCCATAATGATGTTCAGGGCGAACTGACCCGCAGAGGCGAGATAATCTTTTGTTTCCGCATCATCAGTATCCGGAAACAGGCCACGAATCTTCTCTTGCGCGGCGGCAACCTGACCATGCAGATCATCGCCATTTTTTAAACCGTGATCCAGTATTGTCAGCAACGCTATGGGCGTCGTGATCATCTCCGCCAGTTTCAGGCCAATATGTGTCGACAGACGGCGGAGTAGGGCAAGCCCCTCCGGATGCCCGTTTCCAAGCCGGAGCGCATAAGGCGCGGGCCCATCATTCAAGGGAGAAAAGCGGCGATTGCCGGGAGCAGCCTGATCCACAACTTCCAGACAATAAACACTGGGACCGACGATAAAGGCCAAGGGTGTCACCACGTCGAAATCCTGCGCCGGACGAAGATGAAGATCACCATTTTGTAGCTTGGCGAATACGTCTTCCTCGGATGTTGCCCAGCCTTCAAGGCTTGCCGTCGCGACAATCGAATGACGCATGGGTTTGGGTATATTATTAAAATCAGAGAAGGGAGGGCCAGCATGCAGCAAGGTCCGATCCGGCAACGTCGGGATAAGTTCTGCAAGTTTGGCAATACGCTGTAATATGGGTTCAACCGCAATCAGTTTTTGATAGGATTTCTGCGTAGTCGCAGAGGATTTTGAGATGCTCTCTGCACTTCTGTCGCCAGACGTCACAAACGGGATTTTTTGGTCACCGTTAGGCGTGTTCGCATTGATTATCTGGGTCATCATTTCGATAAGGCGAGTACGGTCCTCCGGTGCGAGGCTTTCAACTGTCCGTTCATGCGCGCGTTGCGCCTTTTCATCGAGAATATCGAGGATATGCTGCCCTTCTTCGGTAAGCGAGGTGAGGCGAACGCGTCTGTCGCTGCTGGAAACGCGACGCTTTATGAGACCCCGTCGTTTCAAACGATCCAGAATATCCGTCATGTTGGTCTTATCGATCGCAACGGCCTTGGCCAGAGTCGTTTGGTCCATGGCGCCGCCTTGCTGAAGCGCAGACAAGACAGAATACATCACTGGTGTAATGTTCTGATCACCGCATTCCAGCGCAAAAAGGGCCGTATGAATTTGATGTAATCGTCTAATCAGAACTCCCGGCCGCGATGTCAGGGATCCATTACGCCAAGGATCGGAGGAGGCAGTTTGTGTATTGTCATGGGTCATGAAATCGGCCGTTGCATTGTCATCATTGTCATTTTTTTCTTTAAGAGTGAAACAAAGTTAGCGAAACCTCAAGGTCCTTTTGATCCACCCCACGAACACGGAGACCATCAGAGACAGACCATTAAGATTGTTTTGCTTTGCATGGTCGGGATCCCGTCCCTGAGCAAGAGACTCGATTGAGGCCGCAACCTGATCCAGAATGCGATCAGCAATCTCTGCGACGAGCGCGGGCCGACTGAATTGTGAAAGCGGACCCGTCAGTTTGTAGACCATATCCAATGTAAGTTCCGATCCTCTTCCCGGCAGGCCGGCTACTTTGAAATCAAGCATCCCATCCAGTTGCGAACGGCTGAGCCCATCCTTGCCACGACCGATAACTTGACCGGACTTCTCGGCCTCATTCAGGTCCATCCTGGCGGTTCCAGCAAAGGCAGCCTTGATCGGGCCCATGGAAACGGCGCATTTTCCCTGCAACAGGTTGCTGTCCGTGATGCTGTCGAGTTGGCCGCCCGGAATGCAAGTCACGATCTTATCCGGGTCGGACACAATGGCCCAGATGTCAGACGCAGAGACATCGAAACGTATCGTTCGTGAGAGAGAGGGTGCACCCGCAAGGGACGACTTCGCTGGTATGCTGGCTGGGGCGTTTCTTTCTGGCGCAGCAGGAGACGCAACGCCTGAAGCGGTCCCGATTGACCCAGCGGCACTTTTCTCGGTTTTCTGCGGGGTTCTTGCGTGAGGTTGCACTTTGGCCGCCGGAGGATTGTTTTCCAAAACATCCATAATCGCGGCCACAATGCCGGCATATCCTGTACAACGGCATAAATTGCCCGAGAGTTCCTTGCGGACACGTTCCGCATCCGCATCGGGCAGTCGCCTGACAATATCATAACCCGTCACCAGCATTCCGGGCGTGCAATAACCACATTGAAGGCCATGGTGTCGTTTGAATGCATCGCGCAGTGCTTTCATCAAGGGATCATCATCAAACCCTTCTACGCTTCGAACCTCGGCACCCTTGCAGGATGCAGCGAGAGTAATACAGGATCGTGTCGGACGTCCGTCAACAAATACGGTACAGGCGCCGCAAACGCCCTGTTCGCATCCCAGATGTGTCCCGCTCAGGAGCAGATCTTCCCGCAAAAAATCAGCCAGATGGGTCCGGGGTTCCGTGAGCTCGGAAACTGGCGCCCCATTGACGACAAGGTCGACTGTCGTTTCGGTCATGCTGAAAACTCCTTGGCTACTTTTATCTGCTCGAGGGCTCTAGAAAGCGCAACTGCATGGAGATGAAGCGCCGTTGCAGGCTGATCCGGAATTGCCACCGACAGGGCTTCCATCGGGGATTTGCTTCCGTCGAGAATAGTTTCGGGGTTCGAGATCAACGCGGGCTGACGGCCCAGTGCTCCAATGGCAATGCGGGTACGATTGTTTGCCGGGTCAATAAGTATAGCTGCGCTGGCTTTTGCAAATTCCCCGACTTGCCGAGTGTATTTCCAATAAGACCAGCGCGCGCCTTGACCCGGTTTCGGTACATCTATCGCCGTCAGAATGTCCTCTGGACCAAGCGCAGTGCTATAGGGGCCAGTGATGAATTCCTCCATCGGAATTGTGCGCAGTGTTGCGTCTGGGGCAGCCCCTTTTACAACAGCCGTTGCACAAAGCCCGGTCATCACGATAACCCAGTCCGCTGCGGGATCTGCATGGGCCAGACTGCCGCCAATTGTTCCGCGATTTCGGACGGCCCGATAGGCAATATTGGCTGCTGCATTACGCATCCAGTGACCTGTCGGGTCCGGAACCTCCCCGTCCTCAATTTCCGCATGGGTAACGGCGGCGCCAAATCGGACATAATTTTCATGTTCCTCAACTGCGCGTAATTCCGGCAATCGGGAGATATCAATCAGTCCGGCTGGTCGGGTCAATCGCAAGTTCAACATCGGCCCCAAAGATTGGTTTCCGGATACCAGCTTGTTCCGTCCCCCAAGAAGGGCGCTCTGGGCGTCGGAAAGGGATTGTGCAACCGCAAAGTCAAACAGCGCTGGCTTCATGCTACGTCTCCCTCAGTTGGATTGGAGAATTCGGCCTCGGCAATTGCTGACAACACACGCTCCGGCGTCATGGGAACCTCAGCTACTTCCGCTCCGATGAAGGAAAGGGCATCATTAACGGCATTTGCAATTGCCGCCGGCGGGCCAATTGCCCCGCTTTCTCCAATACCTTTCTGACCAAACCTGCTCAGCGGGGAAGGGGTTTCCATATGTTCGATGCGGATAATCGGTAAATCTGAGGCGAGCGGCAAATGATAATCCGCAAGGGTTGAGGCTAGCGGCTGGCCGGAGGCATCAAAGCACATCTCCTCGAACAGGGCCGTACCGATTCCCTGTGCGGCGCCGCCATAGACCTGACCATCCACAACCATGGGATTGATCATCGTGCCGGCATCCTCAACAATGACATAGTCGAGCAATCGGATATGACCAAGATCCATATCAACCTCTACCTTCACCGCATGGCAGGCATAGGAGAAGGTCCCGGTATCCTTGGTTGTCTTATAACCCGCGACAACATCCAGGCCTCTGGGATCGACATCATCGGGTAGTAACTGTGGTTTGAGGTACCAGGTTCGGGCAACTTCCTCAATACTGATTGTACTGCTGCCGACAGTCGCCATTCCATTCTCGAGAATGATATCCGCAGGATCAGCCTGCATTAAATGTCCCGCGATTTTACGGATACGCTCCCCCAGCAACTCACAGGCCGACCCGACCGCCCCGCCCGCCATGACAATGCAACGCGATCCCCAGGTGCCGGTGGAGTAGGGGGTATAAGCCGTATCCCCGTGAACAAGTTTGATTTTTTCCGGGTCAATTCCGATTTCAGTATTGGCGATTTGGGCCAGGGTGGTTTCCAGACTCTGACCGTGGCTGTGAACACCAACCCGTAATTCAAGTCCACCGTCAGGCGTCAGACGGGCAGTGGCCTGCTCAAACCCCGGGACCATCGGAATTCCCCAGCCGTGATAGACTGAAGTTCCGTGTGCTCCTTGTTCGCAAAATATTGACAGACCGACGCCAATCCGGGTGCGTCCGGTTTGGCCCTTTTGCTCTTTGCGGATACCGTCCAAATCGATTGCGGTAACAGCGCGTTTCAAGGCCTCTGGATAATCGCCACTATCGAAGAATTTGTTGGTAATATTGGTAAAGGGCATCTGTTCCGGCTGCACAAGATTGCGGGCACGAATGGCTTCCGGCGTTATGTTCAACTCCCGCGCTATGCCATCCAGCAGCACTTCCATTGCGAAGCACACTCCCGTCCGGGCAACGCCACGAAATGGCAGAATAGGGGGCTTGTTCGTGGCCACCGACCAGGTCTTGCAACGAAATCCCTTCATAACATAGGGGCCCGGTAATATGCTGGCGACCTGCGCCGCCTCAAGACAGGCAGAGAAAGGATAGCTGGAATAGGCGCCGGAATCGACGATGGCTGTACAGTCCACAGCCAGCAATTCACCATCCGCTTTTGCATAGCCTGTAATTTCATAGCTATGTTCCCGGCAATTGGCTCCCGCGATCAAATGTTCCCGCCGATCCTCAACCCATCGGATTGGGCGGTCGAGCTTCATGGCGAGGTAACAGGCGCAAACCTCTTCGGCAAGCAGGATGCCTTTATAACCGAATCCACCCCCCACATCTGGCGCTACTACCCGAATTTGGCCATGATCCATATTCAGACAATCCGCCAAACCGGTGCGTACGATATGAGGCATCTGCGTTGCGGAATAGAGGGTAAGGAGTTCCAGGTTCCTGTCCCAGGTCGCGACAAGGCCGCGCCCTTCAATTGGCGCCATACATTGCCGTGCTGTCTTGAAGCTGCGCTTGATAATAACGTCAGCCTCTGCGATAGCCGCCTCAAAATTGATATCGGCGTTACTTTCAAGGAAGGAATTTTCTTCCCAATCTTCATGTAGCAGGGGGCTGTCTTTATCTCGTGCTCTTGTCATGTCATGAACCGCCGGTAGTTCATCAAAGACGATGTCGATTTTTTCTGCCAGGTCTTCGGCTTTTGCTCTGCTATCGGCAAGACAGGCTGCAATTGGCTCGCCTACATGGCGAACTTTCTCATCTGCTAGTATGGGCTGGGTTGAAGGGCGAAAACCCGGCAGCCCGGATACGGCTCGAATCCCGGATACGCCGTCAAGATCCCGGCCAAAAAACACCCTGCTGTCCGTCTGGTCCGGTTTCGCTTGGGAGATTATTCGGGCGTGAGCAAGCGGGCTCCTTAAAAAGGCCAACTCCAGCATGCCCGGCATCCGTATATCGGCGACATAGCGCCCCTTGCCATTCAAATAGCGATCATCTTCTTTTCGCATAAGGCGCGCGCCGATACCCTTGCTGCGCTCTTTGACATCCTGACCATCCGCCATATCAAACTTTCCCTTGCAAAAACTGGCACCCAACTACCTAGAATTAACGCGATGCCCTGACGGGAGAGAGATGTCGGAGATCTTCTCAAACCCACAGATATTGCATTGCACAAAATCACATTAACGGAATTTAAAAAATAATTGTAGATATTATTTTAGCTATTACAACTTTTTTTCTTTTCCCATTTTGCGCCGCGGGATATATTCCCTTTAACGCATTGTCACAAAGTAAAAGGAAGCCATCGATGAGCAACATGAAACCCCTTGATGTCGTGCTGGAGAACGGCACATTAATTGATCCGGCAACTGGATTGAGCGGACAATATGACATCGGGATTCAGGACGGCATCATCACGGCAGTGAGCGAAAGCCTCAAATCCGTAGCGGCAGAAGAGCGGATGGATGTCACCGATCATCATGTCATTCCCGGAATGATCGACACCCACGCTCATGTGTATGAACATGTGACCGGAAAATTCGGTTTGTCACCAGATTTAGTCGGGGTCTATTCCGGCGTGACGACTCTGATCGATCAGGGTGGGCCGAGTTGCATGACGATAGGGGGTTTCCGCAAATTTATCGCGGAACCTTCGGCGAGCCGCGTCCTTGCCTTTATTTCAGCCTATCTTGTCGGCGGCCTTGAGGGTCATTTGTATCCTGATCTCTATGGACCGAACGGTGTCAATGCCGAGCATACTATCTCTGTGGCAAAGAAAAACCTCGATATCGTCAAAGGGATAAAAGCCCATGCGGAAATTGGCGGCCAGTCGCGTTGGGGCATGGAAGTCATCAAGATCGGACAGGAAATCGCGACCGCTGTTAATCTCCCGCTCTATATCCATTTAGGTCAGCTTTGGCCGACAGCCGACAGCGCGCCAATCCCGTCATCAGAGGAGCTTATTAGGGAATTGCTGCCGATCATGAAGGAAGGGGATGTGCTGGCGCATCCATTCACCCGTCATCCCGGAGGATTTGTTTCCGATGAAGGGGAGATCCATCCGATTTTGCTCGAAGCTGTGAAGCAGAAACAGATTCTGGTGGATGTCGGGCATGGCTCGCATTTCAGTTTTGA
>Ga0098035_1001096_pt1 | contig 13275 bp, 14 predicted proteins | sample 3_EtaG_FD_75046 | JGI IMG/M metagenome (GOLD analysis project Ga0098035, IMG submission 75046) | Marine viral communities from the Subarctic Pacific Ocean - 3_ETSP_OMZ_AT15126 metaG | ecosystem: Environmental > Aquatic > Marine > Oceanic | place: Pacific Ocean | collected 2015-01-07
GCGGTGGAATGACGGTCCGTATCGGCGGCACTGGTGACCATGCCCTTGGCCTTCGCCTCCATAACCTCGGCGGCGCCCATGATCTGCTGCGCGACCGAATTGACGGTGCTTTCGAGTTTCTGGGCGATGGACTGGGCAAAGCCGATCCGCTCCGCGGTGGATTTTGCGGCCGATTCCTGGTCGCGCTGCTTCTCCTCCTCGGCGCGCCGTATCTCCTCGCGTCGGCGTTCCTCCTCGGCGGCCGCCTTTTCCTGGGCGTCCGTCTCCCGCTGGATCTCCAACGCCTTCATCTTCGCGGCATTGGCCTGGAATACCTGCACCGCGCGGGACATTTCGCCAACATCATCCTTGCGGTCAAGCCCGTCGATCACGACATCATTGTCCCCCTCGGCAAGGGACAGCATGGCCTGCGTCAGCCGGTTCAGCGGGCGGCCGATATACCGCGCCAGCAGAAAGCCGGTCAGCATCATAATGCCGAGCAACGCCGCCCCGGTTAGCAACAGCTGCTGCATCAGGGTCGCGGACAGCTGCTCGTTCAACCTGTTGAGGCTCCAGCCGATGGCGGTAAAGCCGACCAGTTCATCTTTCGCGGCCGTGACCGGCGCCAGGATAATCTGGTGCGAGTCGGTTTTTACCGAGACCACCTCGCCATTTTCAAGCGCGGCCATATTTTTTGACAGCAGTGCCGGCAGACCCGACACGGAGGGGAGGGTCTCCGAATGATATTCGGTGACGAGATTGCCCTCGTTATCGAAGGTGAGAATATCTGAGAGCAGGGAGCCGTCTTTCGCCGCCATCTCCTGATAGACGTCGGCGATCTTGTCCGTTTTCTGCCATTTCAGGGCGCCTGAAAGCTGCTCCGCCATCAGTTCCGAGATGGTGAGGTTATTGGCCGTCGCCAGATCCTCCATGGCATTGCGCTGGTTCTGCAATCCTATGAACACGAGGAGCGAAAGGCCCATCAGGGTCGTCGCAAACACGACAAGCAGGATTTTGCGACTGACAGTCATCTTGCCGGTGACCGCGTTCCTGTCTTGCGTTTCCGGTTCATTTGTCGGGGTGTCGGCGCTCATCTCGTATGTCATCCTTTATAAAAATAGGCGGAAGAATAGGTGGGGGACATTATTCCAGCATTTCAACATTGACGCCGACGGTTACAGCGCCGATGGCTTTCCCGCTTTGCGGATCGACAATGGCAACGCTGACCTGTGACTGGTAGGTCTGCGTGGATTCATCGAAATCAACATCTTTGATGAGGACGCCCATCGGACCCACCCCATATGTCAGTTGCCATTTTTCTTCGTCGCCCTGCCAGTAGTCGGAAGTAACATCACTCTGCCCAACATTGAGGCCCATCATGTCCATGACGAATATTTCGGTATATTTCCCGTGAGAACTTGTTTTGACGCCTTGGAGGTAGTTGGAGAGGTCGTTGGTCAGGACCGAATTGATCATGGTTCTATCGCCCCCCTTGACCTCGTCGCGCCATTGCTTGTCCTGCCTGTCGATATCGGCCTGGCTCAGCGTGGCGGAAATTTTATTCTGGGACTTGATGGCATCGATCACTTCGTCGGACTGCGCCCAGTCGCGAATTTCGGTATCAATCAGATTGGCGACGGCGACTTTGTAATCTTGGGCAAGGGCGGTCGTCGACAAGCTGACGGACAGGGCAAGGGCGGCAGTAACGACGAGGGTGCGGATCATTATAGTATCTCCAGTAGGTCGATCATATCTGGTTCAATATCCACCAATAATTGCCTGAATTATTGGCAGGTTTGTTGAGTATTCAGATTTTGCCGAAGAACTGTTTATTTATAGTTAATCCGGTTTTGTTTTGATTCGTTGGCCCCAGTATTTCTGCGGGCTGCGCAGATCAGGCAACCTGCCGTTGGGATTCCTTGGGGAAGATCACAGTTACCGTTGTGCCCCGCCCGAGCTCGCTTTCAATATGCAGCTGACCATTATGGGCGGCGACAAAGGATTTGACGATGGACAGGCCTAGGCCAACCCCCTCATGGGTGATGTGGGAGGAGCTGTGCCCCTTGACGAAGGGTTGCGTAATATTCGGAAGCTGGTCTTTCTTGATGCCTTCGCCGGTATCCTTGACCTCGATCATGACATTCTTGTCTGTCGCCATCGCCGTCACGGAGATCTTGTCCCCGGCGTGGGAGAATTTGATCGCGTTGGTCAGCAGGTTCAGGAATATCTGCCGCAGGGCCGTCTCATCGGCATTGATCATCGGCAGATAGCTCTCGGCGAACAGGGCCACCATGATGCCTTGCGAGGCCGCCCGGTGACGTACGGATTTCACGCAGTCCGTCAGCAGATCCTGGATCGATACCTGTTCGAGCAGCAGCTCGCGCTTGCCCAGCTCGATTGCCGAGATATCGAGAACCTCGTTGATCAGGGACAGGAGGTGGCGGCCGCTATGATTAATATCCTTGGCATACTCGGTATATTTCTCATTGCCGATGGTTCCGAAATATTCGCCGATCAGGATGTCGCTGAATCCGATAATCGCATTGAGTGGGGTTCGGAGTTCGTGGCTCATCGTAGCGAGGAATTTCGATTTTGCGAGGTTGGCTTCCTCCGCCTTCATCAGGGCGTGGCGCAGTACCTCCTCGTTTTTCTTGTTGGCGCTGATATCGGTGATCGAGCCGCCGACGGCGATGACATTACCCTCGTCATCCATGATGGGAAACATCTGCACGAAGGTCGGCCGCTGGCCGCCATTGGCCAGCGGGCTCACATACTCCTGCTCGACCATCTTCTTTTTCTCGACAATTTCCATTTCCTGGGCATGGACCTTATTGGCGTAATCCTCGGGAAAAAATGCGGAAGTGTTGAGCCCGCGGATTTCCCGCCCGTCCGGATTGAACCATTCATGCCACTGGGAGTTGGCATGCAGATAGTTCCCCTGCACATCCTTTATGATGATGGCGGAGGGGGAATGCCCGATAAAGGTCCGAAATAGCTGGTCGCTCGTCTTGACGCGGAGCTGGCGCACCATCGCAAGATGGATCAGGAAGGCGATCGCGATGGACAGCAGGATCAATGTCGCCAGAACGATTTCGTCCACTGGGGTGGCATGGGCGGCTATCGTCTCGGCGGTTGGCAGCAGGCTGACTGTCCAGACCCGGTTGCCGATAACGATCCATTTATGAAAGACCTGATCGTCGTCCCATCCTTCCGCGTTGTCCAGCGTCCCGTATACCTTCTGGTCCTTGTCATGGATCATCACGTCATATTTACCGAGCAGGCCGTTTGGCAATGCCTGCTTGATCAGGGGTTCGGCGCGGAACACGATATTCACGAAACCGGTCAGCCGCTTCATCTTGATCACCGGGATATAGGCGACAAAGCCGTCGCCACCCTGGGTCAGTTGGAAGGGCGGGGTGATCTGCAGCCGGCCGGTGCGTTCCGCCTCGTCCAGCGTCTTGGACGAGGCCGCCAGACTGCGCACATTGAAGTTGACCACGGGCTCGTTCCCCTTGAGCGGGGTGACCCAGCGGATCACGCCCATCGAGTCGATCCAGTTGATCGCCTGGAAATCGCTGAACAGGTCATGCAGATAGGACGCCTGGGTGATAAATTGCTTGCGGTCGCGGATCTGGCCGGATTTCAGGGAATCGCGGATCTGCTGACCGATGGCGAGGCGGGTCGAGATATGGCTCTCCAGTCGCGCGGCAAAATTGCCGAGGTCGCTGCGGGCCTCCGTGATATGGCCTTGTTTTTCTGATGTCGGTGTCAGGACCCATGCCGTGACGACAAGCAGGATCATGGCCACGGCAATGGCGATCGGCACCCCGATTGTGTAGCGCGGCAGGCGGCTGACAAACTGGTGCAGGTAGTCACGGTCGGTATTTCGTTTCATCCCCTGCAGTCTAGTAAACAAACTCCTAACAAACCTTAAACAACTTTCCTCAGTTTTTATGTTTATTTTGAAGGGGTTCGGGTAGATCTGGAAAGATTGTTAAACACGTGCCGGCGATCAACTGTCCCGCCTGCCACGTTACCCGATCACAACTCCGTGAGTGCCCCTGTTTCCCGTTGCCTTGCGCAGATGATTAAAATCTAATTTAGGGTGGGATTGATCCTGTTATTGATGAAAGGTTATGACCATGACACTGCTGAAATCGCTAGGTGCGGCGGCCCTGCTCGTTGCGGCCGTTTTCCCGCTCGCGGAGGCGCAGGAAGCGCATCCCATGGGCTTCTTTGTAACGAGCGTCGGGCCGGGGAACGGCGGCGATCTCGGCGGACTTGAGGGCGCGGATGCCTGGTGCACGAAGCTGGCCACCGATGCCGGCGCTCCGGCGCGGGACTGGCGCGCCTATCTCAGCACGCAGGAAGAGGGCAAGCGCGGCATTTCCGCCCGCGAGCGCATCGGCCTCGGCCCGTGGTATAACGCCAATGGGGAGCTGATCGCGAGCGATCTCGACATGCTGCATCTGAACCCCAATATCGTCAAGCGCACCGCCGTCGATGAAAGCGGCAACCCGGTCAAGGGCCGCGGCGACAGCGCGAATGAGCATGATATCCTGACCGGCTCCATGTCCGACGGCACCGCCTATTTCCCGAGCGTGACCGACGACAAGACCTGCAGCAACTGGACCAGCTCCGGCGAGGGCAGCGCCACGGTCGGCCATCATGACCGCCATGGCGGGGGCAACACCTCCTGGAATGCGGCCCATGACAGCCGCGGCTGCAGCGCCGACGCCCTCAAGAGCACCGGCGGCAACGGTTATTTCTACTGCTTCGCGGAGGACTGATCCGTCTCAGGCACAGCAGTCATCCCCGGCCTGCTTCGGCGGGCAGGGGACACTCCCGTAGGAGCAGTAGACGCAGCAGTCCCCGGCCTTCGGCTTGAGCAGCGCGCCGCAGCCCTTGCAGTCATAGAACCACTGGCAGGCATCGGTCGGCATCGTCTCGACCTCCTTGTGGCCGCAGTCGGGGCAGGTCAGGATCGAGGTGAGCTCGACAGCTGTTTCTTGCGTTTCCATAGGGCATAGACCGTTATTGCGATAAACAGGGCAAGGGCGGGCAGCAGCACCATATCCAGCAGTCCGAGGGCGGCGGACAACCCCACCGCGCCGAGCAGGATCACCAGCACCGGCGTGAAGCAGCAGAGCGCCGCCACCACCGTCCCGATTATCCCGACCTTGAGTAATGTCTCGTTCTTCATGCCCCCATGCTACGCCCTATCGCTAAAAGGGCCACACATATCTCTACACAAATTGGTGAGGGGCGGGCGCCGCCGGCCTCAGGTGCCGGGCACGCCGCGCAGCCCGATCACGTCGCGATAGAGGAACGACGCGGTCGAGACCAAAATCGCGATGATGATGACCGAGGCGATGAAATTGACCAGTACGACAATGATGGCGATCATCGTGACCGCGCCGAACATCGACGCGATACCGAAGGCGACCAGGGCGGCGACCCCGAGCGGCAGGATAAAGATCATGATCGCGAGAATTCCGCCGATAATGAAGGAGAAGATCAGCGCCAGCCCCTCCTGCACGAAGCGGCCGCCGTCCATCGGCTGGTCAAGCGCGATGGCCGGATAGAAGAAGACGAGCACCGAGCTCGCGATCAGGGCGAGGATCAGGATAACCACCACGGCGGCCTCGTCCGGCAGCACCGCGGCGAGCAGGGAGGCAATCAGGATCGAGGCCAGGCTGACCACGACGATCAGCGCGCCGAACTTGATCTCGCGCAGGCCGAAAGCGAGCGAGAAGCCGCGCCTCTCCCGCACCTCGGGCAGCAGCGAATAGCGGTGCCAGGCGACGGCAAAAATCGCGTAGAGAAAGGATTCGATCACCTGCGCCGCGATGGCAAAGGCGCCGCTGGTGAGGGTGTTGATATAGGCGAGCACGCCCATCGCCACGACAATCGGCAGGCCGCGCATAAAGCAGGCCCCGGCGTTCTGGACGACAAAGATCGTGGCGGCGATCACCGCCTTCGGTACGGTCAGAAGATTTTCCAAAACACCCCTCGCGATTGTTAAACGACACCCGTTTCTCCTTACAGCCTAGCCGATTGCCCCGCGGTTGGATAGAGGCAGATGAAAACACGCACAATGCGGACTGTATTAGAATTTCTGTCAGCAGAGTTTGTTACGTTTTCGGACAAGTGAGAATAGTTACTTACCTGTGGCAACAGACGACGCTTTCTCGACTAAATATTCACGTATAGAAACAAGCTGGTCTACCTGTAAAATTTTCCTAACATAGTCTTTGAGAGCTTCAGCGCTTATGTCTTCTGTTTCAGCATTTTCCTCTGAGCTTTGCTTTTCTAAAATACCGTTTATAAGAGCATACATTTCTTTGATTGCCTGTGAACGTTCGCCTTCATTTTCTTTGTCGGCGCTTTCGTTATGCAATGTGACTTGAAGTGTATTTGCTCCAATCTTTTTTACTGCTTGTTCGAATGTTTGCAGCTTATCGTTAATTTCGGGAGTAATCCAAGCGGTGTATTCAATCCTTAATTCCGTCAGGTTGTCTGCGTCAAAAGCTGCGCTTAGGTTGGGACCATTTTTAATGAGCCTCTGAATGGTTTGGTGCACTGTAGATAAATATTTCTCGCAAAACTCAACATGTTTATCGAAAACGACATTAGCCATATGCGATGTTGCACCCAAATTAAATAGTTGCTGTTCATTTTGAAGTTGTATTTCTCTGGTGTGCATAGAGCTTTCGCGATAGAGTTGGAATAGAGCTAGTAACAGCGCACCTAGGGTGGAAATGGAAAAAATCTCCTTATAAATTTTGTCAACAGGTAGGTATATAATTAAGCCCAGCGACACTATCAAAACTGCTGCTATCCCTATCCAAATACTCCATGTGACATTCTTCATCGCAGTCTTATCACTCCAATTTCTTGACATTTCAAGTAATCTATACTAGTATATAGGCCTTCTCTAATCGTGGCAAACTATCGTAATCTGTCAACGATCGGGTGTGAGAAAGCCGCGCAAGATTTCTCCGGCGCGGCTTTCTGCGTCAGCGGGAGGATCTCAGGCAGTCCGGGGATAGTGATCCCCCAGGCGCTTGAGGCCGACGGTTTGAAGGGTTGCGAGGACAGCAACGGCTATGGCGAGGATCTCGACCACCCAGCTGCCCTCCGTCGTCAAACGGTCCTGGAACAAGAGGAGGGACAGACCACTCCCCCCCACCCAGGCAACGTCGGCGGCAATGATGAGCTTGGCGAACAGCGGATTGATGTCTTTCCGCGTGGCCGTCCAGGCGACATCGGCGGCGAAGAGCACCAAGCCCACCCCAAGCGTGTAGAGGATCCATGGAGCGATCCCCGTCCAGCGCGCGAGCGGGTCCGCGAAGGCGAGCGCCACCCCTCCCGTAAGAAGCGACGTCCCGGCATTGATCAGCAGGGTGTTTCGTAGCAGGTTTGACTTAACCGACATCTTGATCTCCTTTCAGTTGGACCGGCCATGGTGGCCACTGGAAGCAGGATGGCGGGGAGAGGTTATCTTCTCAATTACCTCATGGGTAATGTTCCGGATCTTTTTTTCGGGCTATTCTGGATGCCGAAATCAAGTGAAAGGAGAGAATATGACTGCGTCTGCCTTGCAAACCCCGGTGCCCGAGCTCGGTCGGCTCCTGAAGCACTGGCGGCAGGTTCAGGGAATGAGCCAGCTCGATCTCGCGCTAGAGGCGGGAAGCTCGGCCCGGCACCTGAGCTTTATCGAGACCGGCCGCTCGCAGCCGAGCCGGGAGATGGTGCTGCGGCTCGCCGAGACGCTGGAGCTTCCGCTCAGGGAGCGAAACCGGCTCCTGGGCGCGGCGGGATTTTCTGCGGCCTATCGGGCGCGCTCCCTTGATGATGCGCAGTTTGACAAGGTGCGTGCGGCGCTGGACTTCATGCTGCAAAAGCAGGAGCCATACCCCGCGCTGGTCATGAACCGCAGCTTCGATGTGCTGATGATCAATCAGGCGGGGGCAAAAATGCTCGGCGCGTTGGGGCTCGCCCCTCCGGAGGGGGCGGGGCCGCCGAACACGCTCCGGCTGATGCTGCACCCCGATGGCCTGCGCCCCGTGACCCGGGACTGGGAACGCGCGGCGGGCCACCTGATCGAGCGGGCGCACCGGCAGCTGAAAGGCGCGGAGGACAATGACCCGCTCCGTCAACTGCTGGAAGAGGTTCTGGCCTATCCCGGTGTGCCGGAAAGTTTCGCGATTGAAAACCCGTCCGCCGATGCGCTGCCCGTCCTGCCGCTGGAATTCGAGCTGGACGGCAAGGTGCTGTCCTGGATCACGACGGTGGCGAGCTTCGGCACGCCGCAGGATGTGACGGCGGAGGAGATTATGGTGGAGAGTTTCTTTCCGGCCGATGCGGCGACGGAAGAGCTGATCCGCGCCCTGATGGCGGCGGCGGGGGAGTGACCCCGTCTTTTTTATGGAAACGCGTCAAAAACGCCAAAAGCCGCAGACCGGAACCCCGGCGCGGCTTTTTGAATTCTGGAAGTCCCGGGACGACCCGGGAACGCGGCTCAGGCCTCGCGCTGGAGACGCTTGCGGGCGAGCTTGCGGGCGCGTCGAATGGCTTCCGCTTTCTGGCGGGCGCGCTTTTCGGACGGCTTTTCATAGGCGCCCCGGAGCTTCAGCTCACGGAAGATGCCTTCGCGTTGCATTTTCTTTTTCAGCGCGCGGAGCGCCTGGTCTACATTGTTGTCACGGACAGAGACTTGCACAGTTAATCGTGCTCCTATCTAAATACTTTGGTTATTCCGGTTACGGAGTGGCGCGGGTGTAGCACGCTTCATTTCCCCTGTGAAGGGGAAAAACCGCATTTTTAAGGTGAATTCCTCAAAGAAAAGAGTAAATAACATAAAAGACACGAAAATGGAAGGGCTTATGGCAATTCGAGACATCCTGAAAATGGGCAACCCTGCCTTGCGCGTGCGGGCGGAGCCCCTCATTCCGCCCTTTGGCGACGAGGTTTACCAGCTCGTCCAGGACATGCGCGACAGCCTCGAGGCGGTCGGCGGGGTCGGCCTTGCCGCGCCGCAGATCGGGATCTCGAAATCCCTCGTCATCTTCGAGGTGCCGGCCGACCGCATCCAGCGGGAGGAGGGGGAGATTGTCGAGGGAGTCCCCTCCACCGTGCTGATCAACCCCAGGATCGAGCCGCTGTCCGACGACACGGAACTCGGTTGGGAGGGCTGCCTCTCGGTGCCGGGCCTGCGCGGTCTTGTCCCGCGCCACACCCATATCCGCTACAGCGGCCTCGGCCTCAACGGGCGCGAGATCAGCGTCGAGGCGCGCGGCTTCCATGCCCGCGTCGTGCAGCATGAATGCGACCATCTTTTCGGCATTCTCTACCCCGAACGGATGACAGACATGCGCTATCTGATGTATGAAAGTGAGGTGCAGGCCTTTATGGAGGACCTGCGCGCGAAATCCGAACCGGCGAGGGACGAGACATGAGCAAAAAGGCGGAGACCGAGCGGGAATGGCAGACGCGCCTGTTGGAGGCGGTGCTGCCCCATGTGCTGTTCGACGGCTGGAGCCGCAAGGCCATGAAGGCCGCCGCTGCGGACCTGGGAGAGGATATCTCGACCCTTGACCTCGCCTTCCCGGAGGGGGCGACGGACATGATCCGCCTCTTTATCGAGAATGCCGACGACGCGATGGAGGCGGAGCTTGAAAGGCGCGAGGTGCTCTCCCTCAAAATCCGCGAGCGCATCACGCTGGCCATCCGGGTGCGGCTGGAACTCTATCAGGCCCATAAGGAGGCCGTGCGCCGCGCCGTCAATATCCTGGCCCTGCCGCAGAATGCGGCGCTTGCCCTGAAACTCACCGCCAATACGGTCAGCCGCATGTGGTGGGCGACCGGCGATGCCTCCACCGACTACAACTGGTACACCAAGCGGCTCACCCTGTCCGCCGTCTATGGCGCGACGCTGCTCTACTGGCTTGCCGACAAGTCGGCGGGGCACGCAAAAACCTGGGAATTCCTCGACCGCCGGATCGAGAATGTCATGCAGATCGAGACCGCAAAATTCAAATGCCGCAACCGCCTGAAGGAAAAACCCGACTTTTCCCACCTCCCCAGCCCAAAGAGATTCTGGCGGAACCTGACGCAGCGGTGAGGGAAAGGTACTTTTTGACAAATACTAAATTAGATAGTACACTTGAATTCGCCGGGAGTGCGTCGCTAGCACGTTGGGACTAAGGTCTTACTCGGCGTCTTTTATTTTAAACCCAACCTTTTTTCGGAACCTTAATAAGCCCGAACCCATTAATTTGATTCAGTGGCCCTCTCCTTAGAGTTGGTTCTATTTCATTAAAATGAGTTAAATCATTTTTTTGAAACCTTCGCCAAACTGCTCCTCCAATCATATCGGCAAACTGAATGCCGACACTTAGATTTGAGGGCTCAAGGAATAATCCTTCTATCAAGTTCTCATATGTGGAAATGAATTCCGCAGATGAATGCAATAATCGTTGATGGTGATTTCTTAGGCGATGGTCATCTTGCGCACCGCGATGATCGCTGACGATGATGCCGAGTTCTTTTTTGCCGGGAGATGAAATATCTTGCAGATAGTACTGAAAGCGTTCCGAAAGTGTTTTATAAGTTAGATGATATAGTTCTTCTTGGCTCGTTATAGAGTTAATCGAATAAGCGGCTGGTGCGGATGTAATGGCAGCAATCGTTTTAACGCCTTTGGTCGACCTGATGATTTCAAATACTTCTAGGCGAATTTCCTCTTTGACTCTATGTGCTAATTTTCTCATCGGATTTTTGGAATCTGTGTTCCCCGGAGCAAAGTAGCGCCATTTGATCTCCCCTCGAATATTTCTTCTAATTTTCATTCCTAGCATAGCGTCGCGCATTGAATGCCAACTGTGTTCAGGAATAATTATTCCAGCTATCACAAAATATGGAGGGTTATTATCTGTTGGCTTTGGAGGTGTACCAGACTCATCGATAAAGAGAATATGCATATCGCTATACCTTTAATCGATATTTAGTTCTGATTATTGATTGTTGCATATTGGCGAATAAATTTGTCGTAAGGCCGTTTCCAATTTGACTCTTTTTTGTTTTCCTCCAATCAATCTTTTTGTAAAAAAATGCGTCGCTTTGTGTTTTATAACAGCGCAAAAATATTGATGATGATCTTCAAGATTATTGCTTAGTCGGTTTTTGAAACTCTCAGTTTCGCCGATATACACAATCTCAAAAGATTTTGGTTTTTCAGCCGCAAACGCGTATATGCCAGGAATATCTTTGAAATTCGTCCCTATGGTGTAAACATTAAAGGTATGAGATTCCCCATTAATGTCAGTCAATTCTATTGTATTAGGCATATTCTCGCTCTCTCTTTTTGCAACGCTAGAGAGAAATTTTGTATACATTTCTATTATTAGTCAACCATAATATGCTAATATAGATTGTATAAATCTGCTTCCAATATCCCCACAAAAAAAGGGCCGGAGAACCGGCCCTTTTTGCTTGTACCTTTAGAGGCGTCTGGCGTCAGGCGCTGGCGTCCTCGACCACATACTTCTTTTCGTGGGCCAGCCCCATATAGAGGCAGACGCACATGGCGAGCAGGACCACCGTAAACGGCAGGCCGACCGTGATCGCCGCCGCCTGCAGCGCGGTGAGCGCATCCGCCCCGCCGCCAAACAGCAGCGCCGCCGCAACCACGCCCTCGATCACCGCCCAGAACACCCGCTGCACCACCGGCGCATCGACCTTGCCGCCCGCGGTGATCGCGTCGATCACGAGGCTGCCGCTGTCCGAGGAGGTGATGAAGAACACCAGCACCAGCACGATCCCGAGGCTTGACGTCAGGGTCGCCAGCGGCAGGTTCTCCAGCATCTGGAACATCGCCAGCTCGACCTTGTCGAGACCGCCCGCGAGCGCGCCGACATTGTTCATGATCTGGTCGAGCGCGGCCCCGCCGAAAACGCTCATCCACACCAGGGTGACGAGGGTCGGGACAATCAGCACGGCGATGATAAACTCGCGCACCGTCCGGCCCTTGGAGACGCGGGCGATAAACATGCCGACGAACGGGGACCAGGAAATCCACCAGGCCCAGTAGAACACCGTCCAGCCCTGCATCCAGGCTTCATCCGGACGCCCGGCGAAGTTGCTGTAGGAGACGATATTGCCAAGGTAGCCGATCAGCGTGTCGCCCATGACCGCGAAGATCACCGCCGTCGGGCCGACAAGCAGCACGAACAATAGCAGGATACCCGCGAGCCCCATATTGATGTTGGAGAGGATCTTCACCCCGCCATCAAGGCCGCGGATCACCGAGATCAGCGCGATCGCCGTCACGCCGAAGATCACGGCGATCTGGGTGTTGATCCCGGCCTCGAACCCGAACAGATAGGCAAGACCGGCGGAGGCCTGCTGCGCGCCGAAGCCGAGCGAGGTGGCCAGGCCGAACAGCGTCGCCAGCACCGCCACCGTATCGATCACATGGCCGATAAAGCCCCAGCTGCGATCGCCGATCAGCGGATAGAAGGCCGAGCGGATGGTCAGTGGCAGCCCCTTGTTATAGGAAAAGAACGCGAGCGACAGCCCGACAACCGCATAGATCGCCCACGGATGCAGGCCCCAGTGGAACATCGTCGCACTCATCGCCATGTCGGCCGCGGCTGGGGTCCGCGCCTCCACGCCGAGCGGCGTCTCGTACCAGCCGGTGTAGTAGGCGGTCGGTTCGGCGACCGACCAGAACATCAGGCCGATGCCCATGCCCGCCGCGAACAGCATCGCGAACCACGACAGGTTGGAAAATTCAGGTTTCGCGTCCTCCCCGCCGAGGCGGATCTTGCCGACCGGCAGCACAATGAGCGCAAGGCAAAAGAGCACGAAAATATTGGCGGCGGCCATGAACAGCCAGTCGAAGGCGCCGATCGACCACCATTTCGCGCCGTCGAAAGCGCCTTTTGCGGCTTCCGGAGCAATCAGGACGCCGATCACGAACAGGATGACCAGTCCGGATGAGACCCAGAAAACCGGGTGATGAACATCCATCCCCCACCGCTGAAGGTTGCTTTGGCCGACCTCAAAGTCGGTTTCATACAAGTCTTCACTCATATTTTCCCCCATTTCTACCCGGGATTGACGCATGGTGCTTAACTTCGTTCCGGGTAATACAAGATACGTGCGTCAACTGGGGGGCAACCTATCAATTCCGACGGTTTCTGTCCAATCGCGGTCCGCCCCGCCTGATCCAGTCGGGCCTGCGGGGAGAGGTAACCCACGGAAAACCGCGGGCTGAAGGCGCGGTGCAGC
>Ga0098035_1001099_pt1 | contig 13240 bp, 13 predicted proteins | sample 3_EtaG_FD_75046 | JGI IMG/M metagenome (GOLD analysis project Ga0098035, IMG submission 75046) | Marine viral communities from the Subarctic Pacific Ocean - 3_ETSP_OMZ_AT15126 metaG | ecosystem: Environmental > Aquatic > Marine > Oceanic | place: Pacific Ocean | collected 2015-01-07
AAATATGACGGCCTGTTCGCCAACCTTTCGGTTCTAAAGAATACGACGGCGTCCGCACTGGAAAGATTTTCCTCGTTCGGCTTCCTGCAGCAGAAGAATGAAAGACAGGCCGGCACCGAGATACTCGATCGGCTGCATCTTGTCGCAAGCTCTGTTGACGTTCCGATTAACGAACTTAGCGGGGGAAACCAGCAAAAGGCGATTTTCGGCCGCGCCTTGCTTTGTAATCCCAGTGTCCTGATATGCGATGAGCCGACCCGGGGGGTCGACGTCGGCGCCAAGGAAGAAATCTATCAATTGCTGGTCGGGCTCGCCGAACAGGGGGTTGCTATTATATTTATATCGTCTGAAATGAAGGAACTGTTTGCCGCGGCGCATCGCTTGCTGGTTCTGCATGAAGGTGACATCGTTGAGGATTTGCCGACCGATCAGCTGACCGAAGAGAAAGTGCTTCAGGCGGCCACCGGCACACTGAACTGAACACGACTGATTTATATTTTGAAGGGTCCGAAATGACTGAGGATATCAAGCTGAAACTGGCTGTCGTGCAAATGGATTGCGCCGTTAGAGATGTCACGTCGAATTTGCAGAAAATTGACAGGTTCGCGCAGACAGCGGGCGCGCAGAATGTCAATCTCGCCATATTCCCCGAGTGTGCGACAACAGGGTATTTTATCTCCGAGGATCTGGCGGATCTTGCAGAGCCAACAGATGGACCCACGGATCAGAAGCTTTCTGAAATCGCGGCCAGGGCTGGCATTCATCTTGCGGTGGGGACGGTCGTTGCAGACGGTGGTAAGTTCTATAACGCGCAGGTAATTTTCTCGCCTTCCGGGAAACGGTTGGCCACATATTACAAGGCGCATTTATTCTCGACGGAACGTCTCTCTTATGAGCTTGGAAATACTCCGACAGTTGTCGATACCAACCTGGGACGTATCGGCATGACGATTTGCTATGACATGATTTTTCCGGACTACTTTCGAACCCTCGTCAATAAGGGGGCGGAGATCGTGATTAACAGCACGAACTGGATCGGCGACTCTTACCAGCAGGATGTCTGGGGTTGGAGTGGGGTGACGACGCAAGGTATGGCGGCCACAAGAGCGTTGGAGAACGGCGTGATCGTTGCGATGGCCAACCGTACAGGTAACGAGATGGGTTTTGACAGCCTCGGCCATTCCTGCATTATCGCCCCTTCTGGCCATATCCTGGCCTCGATACCCAAGGGCGAAGATATCGCCATAGCAGATATTGATTTTAAGGGTGAAGACCTGGAGAAATGGCGCGCGATCGCGACCTATCGCCTGGACCGGCGACCGGAGCTCTACGACTGATATGCTTTCGCTGTACATCATAATTTTCTGACCACCTACTGTCCCGACCTTTGACAATTTCCGGTATGAGGCGGCTACTGCCCGCGCATATACCTCGCAAAAATATTCTCGCTCAGACACTGCTATTCACCTAGATTTGAATAATCCGGGAACCTTTCCGTTTGCCTGTCGTCTAACAGGGCAAAAAGGAATGATTGATATGCCCCTGAAGCACGCTGAATTTGAAATGCTGGATGATGTCGAACTCGCACGCTATGCGGCAGCTCGAAATCCGCATGCGGTACGCACGATTACCACCCGCAATAACCAGCGACTGTTTCGAACGGCATGGAGCGTCCTTCGCAATCATGCGGATGCGGAGGAGGTGGTCCAGGAGGCTTACTTGAAAGCGTTTAATTCTCTTGAAACGTTCAATGGCAACTCGAGCCTGTCGACGTGGCTTACCCGTATTGTTTTCAACGCGGCAATAGATCGGAGGCGAGCCATACAGCGTCGTCATACCGAATATCTGCAGCAGGATATCGCCATATTGGAAGAATATCAGGCGCGATATGAGGCACAGTCTAGTCCTCGATCGCCGGAATCCGAGCTGCTACGCAAGCAGTTTTCCGAACTCCTGAAATCTGTCATTGCGCGCTTGCCTGACGAATTTCGCTCGGTCTTTGTTCTTCGGGATATCGAAGGATTGTCTGTAGCCGAAACGGCCGACGTGCTGCAGATAAAGGAAGCCACTGTCAAATCGCGGCTTTTTAGAGCCCGCCGCGAACTTCGCAAGCACCTGGAACTCAAGTTCGAGACCATTGCCTCTGATGCAATCGCCTTCGCCGGTGCTGACTGTGATGCCATGACCAACCGTGTTCTAGCTGCCCTTAATATCTAGTTTCAACCCCCTACCAAGGAGTATTTCGATGTCAAATAACAGTATGATTCTGTCTTCCCGCCGCGCATTTCTCGGTGCAACTGGCAAAACATTGTCGGCGACGGCTCTCGCCATGGTTGTTGGAAGTAATATAAAAACGGCTGCCGCCGCCGATGCGTCGCAGGATATTGAAATTCTAAACGCGGCCATTGCCCTGGAGCATGAAGGCATTGCTGCCTATCAGATTGCCGCGACCAGTGGACTTTTGGACCCGGCCGTGGTCGATATCGGTGTAACATTTCAGGGACATCACAAGGGCCATCGGGATGTCCTGGTGAAAGCTGTGGAAACGCTTGGCGGTAAGCCCGCGGAAGAAAAATCCCTTGGCGCCTATGCCGCAGATATAAAGGCCTCTAGCCTTAAAAATCAGGTAGATGTGCTGCGTCTTGCCTTGGACCTGGAGCGTGGCGCGGCGAATGCCTATCTCGGACTGATCCCCTCTCTAGGCCCGGATTATCACCAGGTTGCCGCTCAAATGGCCGGAGATGAGGCTTTCCACGCGGCCATACTGGCGAATGCACTCGGTCAGCCGATCCCCAAGGCGGCGTTAATGTTCGGCTAAGTCAGCATTTCTTTCGATTAGACTTAAACATGAAAAAACTTTCAAATGTCATCCTGTGTTTCTCTGTGGTTCTGATATCCAGTAGCGTGGTTGCGAAAGATTCAGTCAACTCCTCCGGCCCAGAGATAACTCAGGTGACATCACAAGGAGACAGCGTTCCCCCTTACGCTGTCTCCGAACAACTCGTTGTCAAGGGCGAGGAGCTATACAAACGCCGTTGCGGCGGATGCCACTCCCTTGACAATAACCGGATCGGCCCCCGACATCGCGATGTATATGGGCGCAAGGCCGGTACTGTTGCGGATTATAAGTACAGTAAGGCACTCAGAAATCTGGATGTGATCTGGACGGATCAAACACTGGATGAATGGCTGGTAAACCCAACCGCCTTCGCAAAGGGAACCTCCATGGGGTTCCGCCTGAAAAAGGCCGATGAAAGACACGCCATTATTGAATATCTGAAATCCCTGTCATCTGCGTCGTCCGCCAACGCACAATAGGGGAGTGTGTCTGAAAGGGGTATCAGATCCTTTTAGCCCGACCTTCCCGGATGGTAATATAGGTCGTTGCCGCGATAATCATGCCGCCGCCAATCCAGAGGAAAATCCCCGGAACTTCTCCGAAGGCAAAAAAGGCAATCACGGAAATCCAGATCAGTCGGGAAAACTCGACAGGAAGGACAACCTGCGCCTCACCAAACTTGAGTGCGTTCGCCATCGCGAACTGCCCGGCGCCACCCATGAGGCCAATCGCGATTAACCAGGCGAAATCATAAAGGGAAGGCGTGGTCCAGAAGAAGAGGGCCGGTATCAAGACGATCGGCGCCATAACCAGGGACATATAGGCCGTGATCGTTTCCGCGGATTCGGTGCGCCCCAAATCCTTGATGATCATCATGCAAACCGCCCAGCCGAACGCAGCGCCCAGGGTTACGATACTTTCGATCCCGATATCGGCGAATCCGGGACGGAGAATTACTATTGTGCCTAAAAACCCGACAAAAATAGCCGCCCAGCGGTTCAGGCCGACCTTTTCCTTGAAAATAAAGACGGCCAGAATAATTCCGAAAAGGGTCGCAGAAAAGCCGAGCGCTGTAACCTGTGCCAAGGGTCCAATCGAGAGCGCGTAAAAGAAACCCAGCATACAGCCCGCATTGACCACACCGCGAAGGCACAGCATCGGTAATCGCTTGGTTTTCAGAACAGTGAAGCCGTGGCGATAGAAGAAAGGCGCCAGGGCAAAAAGACCAAAGACCAGGCGAAAAAAAGCGGTCTCGAACGGATGGACATTCTCCGAAACATGGCGGACCCCTGCATGCATTCCTGACATTGATATGGTGTAGATGAGCATCCACATAATTCCCGTCAGATTGTTTTTATGTTTCTCTGCGGCGCTGAGGTTGGATACTGTCACTGGACTGAACTCTCGGAGTGTTGGACTTGTTTGGTGTCGATAGCTGCAGTCGGACCTTACAGCTACGTCATTTTCTGGGGGCGCTGAAATTCATGTGCTTGTAACGGAATGACTGTCTAAAGTAGACCCAAGGTTAAACGGTCAGGTGATATAATAAATCGTTTTTTATCGGCTGTCCGAATTAACCTGCAAGATAATGCAAGAAAATGACGACGGCCAAAGACGCCATTTTGCTTCCCGGTTAAACTGCCGACTTCAGGAATCCAGCTTGGAGAACGCGTCCGAGAAAAAGCTTTCTGCACCAAAGTTTCCGGATTTTAACGCGAGTGCTATGTCTTGACCGTTGGAGGTCGTATATGTCCAGGGTACGCCCGGGGCGATTTCATCTCCAATAGTCAGTTCGCTAACGCCGAGCGCCTTGACCACGGCGCCAGATGTTTCCCCTCCGGCAATAACAAATCGACGTCTGCCGTGATTTCTTGCATCAATAGCTAATTGTGCGAATGCGCTTTCGATGATTTCACCCGCCTTTTCAACGCCGAGTTTCTCCTGAGCCAGACGCACTTCGTCCGGTTCTGCTGTCGTATAGATCATTGGTGTGGAGGTTTTTGAGCGTGACGCCAACCAGTCGCGAGCTTGTTGCGGGCCGCTATCGGCAAGGTCCAGCGGTGACAGCTGAAAACAGTCTGCTTTCCTTGAAAAGGCTGCGACCTGGTTCCGTGTCATGAAAGAGCAGCTGCCGGAAAGGACAATCATGCCTCCTTCAATAAAGGGTGCGGATCTTGTCTCCGTGTCCTCCGACAACAGCCCATCGGCGGCATAAAGGGGGGGTAAAGGCATTGCCACGGCGCTGCCGCCTGTCATGAGGGGCATGTTACGACAGGCTTCGGCGATTGTGAGAAGATCGTCATTGGTCACGGCGTCAACAACAACATGAGCAATGCCAACTTTCTTCAGCTCGTTCAGCCGTGTTTGCAGGGAATTGTAACCTTGCGCAACGCAATACCGGTTCGCCAGCCCGATAGGGCGTGTCGTTTGAGGCGCCAGCAACCGCATGAGATTGCTGTCTCGCATCGGGGTCAGCGGATGATCCTTCATCGGGCTTTCCGCCAAAGGTAACTCCCCTACAAACAAATTGCCCATGAAAACGGACCGGCCATTTTCCGGAAAAGCGGGGCAGTAGATGGTTTGATCTGTATTGAGGTCAGCCATCAAGGCTTCCGCCACAGGGCCGATATTGCCATTATCCGTGCTGTCGAAAGTGGAGCAGTATTTCCAGAAAAAGCGCGTGGCGCCCGCCTTCTGCAACCATGCGAGTGCGGCGCCTGCCTCTGTAACGGCCTCCTCAACGGGGGATGTCCGGGATTTTAACGCGATGACCTCGAATGCGGCGGTATTCTCCGGCGGGGAATCAGGTGTGCCGATCCGTAAATTGACCTTGTATCCGGAGCGAGCCAGCAATCCTGCGAGATCCGACGCGCCGGTAAAATCGTCGGCAATACATCCTAAAACAGTTCCCAATTTTCTCCCCGTTTATGTGCCTAAACAGCGGTGCCCGAAGAAGATACTAGCAGTTTTTATTCATACAGAGTCCTGAAATATTCCAGGATACTCTTGGTCTAAGTACCTGATCATTATACGAGAAAATATACATCCGTAGATGTGCAGGTCAAAGTGTAGGTGATCAAGAATTGAAGTAATTATATTTCATATTTAACCGGTTAAATATTCTTGAAAAGAATTCAGCTTCATGGTTTAGAAGTCTGGTCTTGTCGCGCCTTCCTGCATTCCGCCAATGCAATTTTCAGGTTTTTTAGTTCTTCAAATTCCTCCGTGACATCCCGCATGACTGCCGCAACGCCGGTCAGTTTTCCGGAGTCATCAGATAGGCCCAGAATTGAGAACTGGGTTGAAATGCGTTGCCCGTCTTTTCGGATCGCCGGGACTGACAGAAGGTCGCCCGCACCATATTTGATTTTGCCGGTTTTCATGGTTTCCGAGTAACCATCCCAATGCCTTTTGCGAAGGTTTGTTGGAATGATGATGTCAAGTGACTGTCCGATTACCTCCGTAGCAGAAAATCCAAATAGTCGGGTCGCACCAGAATTCCAGAACTGGATGACACCGTCTGCATCGGACACGACGATTGCATCGGAGATATTTTGAACGAGCGTTTCCGGAAAGTTTTGAAGATCCATTTCAAGTACCCGAGAGGTTTGATGTTCTGTTACCAATAATGCTGGTTCTTTTTGTGCCATATCCTTATTAATACGACGGGACTGCAACTTCAAGTGGTACGCTATGTGGGCGGTCATTTTAATGGCGGTGCGGTACTTCCACGGATAGTTAAAGATGCATTGGCCAATGAAGAATGAAGCAGATTTGTTGGCTTTTCTGATTCAATATGGTGCAGGAACCATAGCCCGCAAGTCGTAGCCAAATCCTCGATAGGCATACATATGGTTGTAAGGCCCGGACCCCACCATTTGAACTCGGGATTATCGCCAAATCCCACTATGGAAATATCCTCCGGCGCGGACACACCCCTTTGATGTAAGATTTCAAGGATAGCCTGCGTGACCCGGATCGTCCCTGTTATAAGAGCTGTGGGCGGCTCGGGACGGTTTAGAAGATCAATGACGGCGTTGGCACCATATTGTGCCGAAGAGGGAGGTCCAAAAACTTCGATCGCGTTGTCAAAATCAACGCCCATTTCCGTAAAGGCGCGTCGAAACCCGGCCCTGCGCGCGTTCCCCGTCGATAGATCGCGCGACCCGCCAATGTAAGCGATACGTTGGTGCCCCAGATTGAGAAGGTGTTTTGTTCCCTCGCACAGACAGTCTTCATCATTGATGCCGAACCATGCTGATTTATAGGAGTTGACACGACGCAGCAGCTGAACGTGGGGGAAGTTATTCAGCAGGTCACGGGTTTCCCGCTTCGGATTTGCGGTCGGGACAATGACAATTCCGGCGGCCCGCGCACTGATAAGTTCTGTTACATGGCGTGCCTCGGTTTCGGGATCGTTCGCAATCGAGAGGGCAAGTTGATATCCGTTTGAACTGCAGCATTCCGAGAGAGCCTCGGCAATAGTGGCATAAAAATAATTTCGGATGTCCGGCAGCATCAGGCCGATCAGATTGCTTTTTGCGCCACGCATTTGCCGGGCGGGCAGATTGCCCACATAACCGAGCTGGCCCGCGACCTCCCTCACGCGTGATTTTGTTTTTGCGCTTATCCTTGGATCGTCCGCCAGCGCGCGCCCGACAGTTGATACGGAAACCCCGGCTTTCTCTGCTACTTCTCGGGCTGTCGCCAATTTATAAGGTTGCTTCATATGTGTAGAAATTTGATCCAAAATCAGGCTGAATTTTAAAATAGCTTACTCAAGTAATAGGTGGATTAGTAAACTCTGTTTAAGATTGGCTTTCCTGTTGCTATCCTCCGGCAATTTTCCTCAATAACGTTAAGGCTTCTATCAAGAGTCTGCGGGGTAAGCCAAGCGATATGCGGTGTCATGACAACATTAGGGCATTTTGCCAGCATGCCTGGATTTGTCATAGGCTCGTGCCCAAACACATCCAGACCCGCGCCGGCAAGATGGCCGGAATTCAGCGCACCCGCAAGCGCTGCTTCGTCGACAAGCTCCCCTCTCGCTGTATTAACCAGTATAGCACCGGGTTTCATTTTTTGTGTTGCCTCGGCATCAATAAGGTGGTGCGTTTCGGGCGTTGCCGGAACATGGAGGGAGAGGATATCGCTCGTCCGCAGTAATTCTTCGAATGGTAACGGCGTCGCGATCGCATTAGGTCGGACAGTCCGGCTCCAATACTGAACCTTTGCCCCGAGTGCCGTAAGCTGTAATGCCAACCGCTCCGCAACAGCACCATAACCAACGAGACCTACGACACTGCCGTTGATCTCTCCAAGTGCCTCTGAATGGCTAGGCGGCAATTGCCATCCTTTTCCCTGTCGTGTCACCGTGTCGAACATGGGAATGCGGCGCAAAGTGGCCAGCATAAGGGAAAGCGTATGTTCCGCTACGGCGGCCGTGTTGGTTCCGGGCATATTGGCAACCGCGATGCCGGCCTTCCGGGCGGCTTCCAGGTCGATTGTATTGACGCCAACACCGATTTTTTGAATAAGTTTCAGTTTCGGGGCCATGGTGATCATTTGCGCGGTCACCGGCTTCAGGACATGCAGGAATACATCGCAATCGCGAATTTCACGTTGAAACCCCATCTCATCTGTTTCATCTATGACGACGATCTCCACGCCGTTGACAGAGGCAAGTTGAGACTTCAGTCTTTCAGTGGAGGAAAACTGCAACAATGCTTTCACGGAATGTTAGTCCTCTACAGGGTGAGAGTCAGGGGAGGGAGTAAAAACCAATCCGTCTCTACCGGCAAATTTGGCGCGGGATCCCAAGGATTCCTCGATCCTCAAGACTTCATTCCACTTTGCCATGCGCTCGGATCGTGAAAAGGAGCCAACCTTGAATTGCCCGGCGTTCCAGCCTGTCGCGAGATGAGCAATAATCACATCTTCCGACTCGCCGGAACGGGCAGAGACAATCGCCCCAAGACCGTTGGCTTTCGCAGCCTCAAGGGCCTCGCGCGTTTCAGTTATGGTCCCGGCCTGGTTAGGCTTGATGAGAACGGCCGTCAGCGCCTTATCTTTCGCAGCCTTAACCACCCGGGCTGCATTGGTGACAAGATAGTCATCCCCGATGATCTGACATTTCGATCCGTATAGGCGCGTGAAAGTCTGGAATCCTTTCGTGTCATTCTCACCGAGCGGATCTTCAACCGATAGTATCGGATAATTGTCCAACCAGTTTCCAAGAATTGCGATCCATTCGTCTGTGTCATATTGCTTGTTTCCGAGCGCGAGTGTGTAAACGCTATTCTCTTCAAATTCGGATGCGGCAACATCAAGGGATATCCCGATATCGACGCCGGGCTTGAAACCGGCCCTCTCTATCGAGACCACAAGGCTTTCCAGAACTTCCTCGTTCGATCGGAAGGCGGGCCAGTATCCGCCTTCGTCGGCGACGCCCTGCAGGCTTCCCCGTTCTTTCATAAGCAGGCCAGCGTGACGATATACTTCCGCCGTCCAATCGAGAGCTTCCGCAAAGGACGATGCACCCGGACACATGATCATAAAATCCTGTATGTCCACCCGTCTTGCCGCATGGGCGCCGCCGCCAAAAATCTGAATTTCCGGAAGAGGCATGCGAATGTCACTTTCCTGAGCCAGAAATTTCCAGAGCGGGGTTTTGTCGGCCGCGGCGCGGGCTTGCAGGACGGCCATTGAAGTCGCAACAATTGCGTTGCCACCCAGTCTGCTGCGATTTGGTGTCCCGTCTAGCGTTGTCATGGCGCGATCGACTTCTTCCTGATTATCGGCATCCAACCCTGAAATCCTGGGGCCGACTTCCTCATTGACCGCCGCGACGGCCCGTCGCACATCGAGACCTCCGAAGGCATGGCCCCCATCACGGAGATCAACCGCTTCACCGCTTCCCATGGAGGCGCCGGCCGGAGCAATCGCCCGTCCGCGCGCACCGCAACCAAGCTGAACGTCAACCTCAACTGTTGGTCTACCGCGTGAGTCCCAGACCCGTCGTCCAAGAACAGAAGCAATCGTCGTATCAATCATTCGCTAAATTCCTTGCCCATGAGTTTTTGAACTCAGAGAGCTGATTCGTCGTCGTTTTAATGAAGGGGAGGGCTGTTTTTCTCACTAGATCTTTGGCATCCTCAGACTGAATGTATTCAACAGGAGATTTGCCATCAATTCGGGCAAGAAACAGAGCGGGAAGCAATCTTGCTGTGCGCGCTTCAAGGTCCTTTACGGGCTCCCAATCGACTTTAGTAAAATAGGCAGTGTGGAGTGCGTCGAACGACGCGAGAAGCGCATCCTTCTTCTTTGGCATATGGACACATTTCAACAGCATGTGGTTCAAACAGAACGCAAGATCAAATGCAGGCTCCCCATACCATGCACATTCCGCGTCGAGAAAAATAGGTCCGGTTGCCTCAACCAGAATATTCTTTGGGCTGACATCTCCGTGTACGAGTACACGCTTGGCAGAGATGGTATCCGACGCGAGTTGGAGAAGCTGTTCTGATACCGACGGCTGGGCTTTTGCTGTTGCCCTCAGGTAGGGCTCGACCCTGAGTGCGTCAAACGTTTCCGGCACCATAAATTTACTTGCGATCATGGCGGAATTAGCTGTCGCCTGATGTATCTTACCGAGTGTTTCCCCGACTTTCGCGGCAAGGTAAATGTCCACGTCGCCACGCATCAACTGGTCTTTCCACGTCGGGCAATCCAGAAACTCCATGATGAACATTTTGGCGTCCGGTTCACAGTAAAGAATTTTCGGAACGGCATTCGGTGTGATTCCCGCAACCTCTCGGATCCAGTTGACCTCATTTACATTACGTGAGAGGGGGGCCTCCCAATGCTGCGACACTCTCAATTCCGGTAGCGCCTGCTTGAGAACAAATGTGCGTGACTCCGTGTCTATTCTCCAAATGTCTGAAGAAATACCTCCGGTAAGTTTTTCCGCCCGAATATTTGACTCATCGGTAATCAGTTTGCTGCGCGACAGGAATTGCCGGGTTTCTGTATCAAGCATTTGAATTTCCACTCCCCACTAGAACATTGTTTTTGGAAGAAGAAGAGATATGTCGGGAAACACGATTATCAGATAGAGGACAACCAGATCCGCCAAGATGAAAATTGCAGCCCCTTTAAATATCTGGTTCAGGTCAACACTATCACCAACAACCGACTTGATAACGAAAACATTTATGCCGACAGGGGGTGTTACTAATCCGACTTCGATCAATTTCACGATAACAATACCAAACCAGATCAAGTCATAACCAAGCGATTCAATGATGGGGACCGCAAGCGGAAGAGTCAGTAGAAGGATGCCGATCGCATCCAGGAAGGTTCCGAGGACGAGGTAGAGAACACAGATCATCAGCATAACGAGAGCCGGGGAGAAGTTCTGTTCGGTTGTCCAGATGACAAGGTCGCTCGCGATATTCGTAATGCCCACAAAGGAGACCATCAGCTTTGCACCGATGGCGAGTACAAAAATAATGGCGCATTGATAGGCCGTTTCCTGCAGAGCCTCGAAAAACGCCTCCAGAGACAACCGTTTCAGCAAAAACCCGATAATGATAGCAATAGCGGCTGCGACTGCGGCTGATTCCGTTGCCGTGAGGAAACCGCTGTAAATTCCACCAATTACCACCACGGCAATCAGGGTAATTGGCCACATATTGAGGACGGCCTTTATCTGTTCGCTCGAGTTGCTGGTGATATGGTTCTCTGGAGCTGCGTTCGGCTTTATCCGGACCCAGAGGAAAATAGTGACCACATACGCCAGCACACTGATGGCGCCGGGAATAATGCCTGCAACGAAAAGCTTCCCGATGGATTGCTCTGTAAAGACGCCGTAAATGACGAGCACCAGCGATGGCGGGATCAGGGAGCCGAGGGTGCCACCGGCAGCCACCGAGGCGGTCGCAAGAGACTTGCTGTATCCGAACTTTAGCATTTCCGGAACCGCAATTCTGCCCATCGCCGAAGCGCAGGCCATGCTGGATCCGGAGATTGAGGAGAAGCCAGCGCAACCGACGACGGAAGCAATCGCCAACCCGCCCGGCAACCGGGGCAGCAAAATGCGGATGGCGTAAAAGAGGTCCGTGGTGAAACGGGCACGATGCGCAACATGTCCCAACACGATGAACAGGGGGACCATCGTAAAGGTATAGGTTTTGATAAATGAAAATGGGTCCGTCCCGAGAAATGCTTGAACTGGGCGTAAGGCTCGGCCAGGGTTAAAGGGCTGTCCGGCGGGCCAGGCAAAGATCAGGAACATGCCGATAATGGCGACGGTGCATAAGGCAAATGCAATCGGTACACGCAGGAAAAGCAGGATCAGCAGCCCTACCAAGACGGCAATCGCAAGTGTAGTCGGGTCCATTTTTATTTTAACCTTTCTGGGACAGTTTCTCGGCTACGAGAGATGTTCGGAGGGTTGCTGGATTTCGGGGGCTTTTTTCAATCCAAGGTCTTCGCAAAGATTCATGAGGAGACGCAGGCAAAATAAGGCCAGGGCGATCACGAATACCAGCTTCGCGGGCCAGACCGGGAGGGCCAGTTCCCCTTCATAATATTGGCCGCTATCCAGATCTTTGAGGACGCCAATCCAGACACACCATAGAATGGCCGAGAAAATCAACAGGGCGAGCAAATGCGCAAACGCGCTCAAAGGTTTGAGGAACTGCTGCGGCAGCCAGGATGTGAAGACCTCCACCTCAATATGACCCCGCCGCGCCGTCGCATAGGCGAAGGGAAGGGCGACAATCACCGGCATGAGGTTTTCGGCCAGAACCACATCATCCGGGATCGGCCAGTTAAAGAAAGTTCGGCCCAGAACGGAAATGCAAATGAGGGCAAGGAGAATAACAATCGTCAGCATGGAGAACTTGAGAAATACCTGCTCAACACAGCCAACTGCTCGTTCGACAGGCGTGTTGCCTGCCGAACGACCGCTAAATCTGAAGCGAATCATCAATTGGTGCCTTTATTTGCTTCCCAAGGATAACCGTTTTTATCGAAATCAGCCTGATATTTTTCTATAAGAGCCTGATATTCATCCGCTACTTCCCGGGCGGGAAGCCCTTTCGCATTGACGGATTCAATCCACTCATCAGCAAGGCTGGCACCGTGTTTTTTGATCTGATCGAGCATTCCAGCAGGAGGGGCCGAGTAAATCACCTGATACTCTTTTTCATCACTGGAAAGCTTAGTTTTCGCTGAACCAACGCGTGCAAGATGATCCGAAACAACCCGTGCATTTAGGTCATCGGCGACTTCCCGGATCAGCTTTCTTTGCTCTTCGGTCAAGTCGCCCCAGAGGTCCTTGTTCATAATGATGCCATATGCCATGACCAGACCAAAATCGAGTTCAACGACATATTT
>Ga0098035_1001101_pt1 | contig 13237 bp, 13 predicted proteins | sample 3_EtaG_FD_75046 | JGI IMG/M metagenome (GOLD analysis project Ga0098035, IMG submission 75046) | Marine viral communities from the Subarctic Pacific Ocean - 3_ETSP_OMZ_AT15126 metaG | ecosystem: Environmental > Aquatic > Marine > Oceanic | place: Pacific Ocean | collected 2015-01-07
AAGAAACCCGACATATTGGAATTTGCTGAGAATAAGTGGGGTAAGATTTTCCCCGAACAGGATTTCGCTGACGCAGCGTGTATAGCTTTATGGGCTAAGGAGACAGAATTAGATGACAATGCACAAAAAACAGAGTAGTAACTTTTATCTTAATCGTAAGCACAAAAAGATACAGACATCCAGAGAGTATAAATCTACCTTACCAGAAGGTATGACAGATGAGAACCTTAGAGAGGCTTATGGTAAAGTAGTTTGGTGTAAATTTACCGATTGTAAATACAATACTCAAGTAGAAGGTGTACAACGAACTACCAGTGACATTACTAATAACTCCTCTTTCAAACCTATCAGTGAGAAAGGACATATCTGGGATAGTATTTGCGTAAGAAATGAAATTGCCTTGGAATTCACAGTTATCACATCTAAAAATGTAACACATAAAATACCTGCATGTTATGTAGCTTCTTCAGATTCTCGCAAGAAGATGGATTGGTCTAAGCTATTGCAGTCAGACGGCACACCTTATGGTGGAAACATAGAATCTCAGAACCCCGACCACGCTGCGTTCTCTACGGGCGGCTGGGGGAGTTGGGACTCTCCTGACGATCAAGGATCATTCGACGGAGATGAACCAGAAGCTCCCCTACAAACCGGTGGAAGTGGGATGTTTGATGCCTAGACAAGCCCCCCTAGCGGTACGCACCCATGCATTCAAGCTGTATTCAAAAGGAATGACGGTCGCTGAAATTGTAGGCGGGTTGGGTAAAAAGTTTCCCAATGAAGCAGTATCCGCTCCGACCATATATAGTTGGAAACGGAGATACAATTGGGTAGAACGTAAGGATAACGTAGAGGAAAAGGCTTTAGCTAAAGTAGAGGAATCTCAAGTTTCTCAGTTAGCTAAGGATGACATAGAGCAAAGAAAAATATATGACCGCATTACTAAAAAGGCTATTGACGAGTTGGAAAATTTATCTTTCCAACGACCCGGTGATGCTGTGAAAGCAGTTGACATAGGTATTCAAGGTTCTAGAGGAATAGCTAGAGGGCTAGTAAATATTTCGTTTGTAGAAGAAGTCCTAAATATATTAGCTGAGGAAATACACGACGAAGATACCCGCATGCGCCTTTCTATCCGGTTGGGGGCATTAATGCAAAAGACCCCTGATGACAACTAAAAAGAAAGATGTAACTTCTTATGAAGATGCTTTCGCTCTCTTATCCCGTGGGCTGAAAACTACTTCCGCTGTCAAAGTAGGTGGTATGTGGGATTTTGTAAGAGACATATGGTCTCTTAGCTTTGACCAACCCAGACTATTTGATGCATGGCATGTGGGTAAAATGTGTGACGATGTGGAGCGGGCTGTAGAGGAGAAGGTGAACTATGTGAGCGTTGTACCCAGAACCCACTTTAAATCTACTATTATTGGTCACGCCTTTCCTATTTGGCGAGCCTTGAAAATGGATAGAGATGTTAACTTCTTGTATCTATCCTATAGCGACACAATGGCTAAGTACCACGTTGGTGAGCTTATAAAGGAAGTAGACCGTAACCCCGTGCTAAATCAGTGGATGTCGAATAAAAACGCTAGTTCAGACTATACTTTTAGATATTCCATTAATGATGATTACATAGTAGAAATTATTCGTGGTGGGGTATTCTCTTTCAAACGTGGTTTACATGTAAATGGCGGAATGATAGCAGATGACATACTCAGAGACCCAGATTCGGGTTTGAACTTAGCTAACCTATCAAAAGTAGAGAACCAGTTTCTTACTGAGGCTATTTTCATTCCCAACCCCGGAGTTCCTACAGTTGTCGTAGGAACCCCGCAGACCCCCTCTGACCTCCTGTCGGTACTGGAGAACGATGAACGCTTCTTCCAGCGTCGCATGCCCGCCCTAGACCCAGAACCTGACCGTAGAGTGCTATTTCCCGAACGTTATTCAGAAGCAGATTTGCTACAAATTCAACGTGCCAAGCCCAAAGCGTTTGATTCAGAGTTTTTACTTAAACCTGCGTTTAGTGACGAGGCGTATTTTGATGCTAAGGATATACTGTCTTGTGAAGACGGGAATCTAGAAAACCACTCCCCTGACGAGACTTTTTATAAGAAGCCGGGGTCACGGTTGTATGCTGGGTGTGATGTGGGCAAAAAACGTAACCCTACTCATATTGTAATTTTTGAGGAGTATAAAGGGGTTATATCTCAAGTTCATCAGTCATGGCTTGATAATTGGGAATTCACTGCTCAAGTAAAGTATCTGAACTCTTTAGTAGAAAACTTTGATTTAGACTATGCTTTTTATGATAATACCCGTGGAGAGTTAGAAGATAGAGGTCTTGACAATAAATGGTATCCTATGCACTTCTCTATAAAGTCTAAAAATGAAATGTCACAAATATTTGAAGAATATGTTCATTCTGGTAACTTACGTTTGTTACGTGACGAACGACAGCGCTCACAGATACTTGCGGTAAATAATGAGCTAAAGGCTCCAGATACAGTAGAGGGTCACGGAGATGCCTTTTTCTCTATTGCCATGGCTCTCCGAGCAGTGTATGATAGTACATCTATGGGGTTTACTAACATAGGAAATGTTCTAGATTGGGTAGGTGATATAGATGGTTCTAAGCAACCCACTACACATAGTTTAGATGTAGCTGTAAATGACAAAGAAACTGACCTTTTCAAGGTAGCAGAAGATCGAAATAATGAGTATAATGAAGGTATCCCCAAAGATGATATACGGTTAAAAGGTCCCAATCCTGACTGTCAGGAAGATATGTGCGTTCCACAAATGTGGGTACAAAATAATCGTTTGTGTTTACAATGTGGTTCGCGAAAAGAAGAATGAAACCGGAGGCTCAAATACATGGCTGATCTTACCCCCCAAGCCGAAACAATTGCAAAAAAACGATATTACTTAAAAGATAAAGCGGGGGAGACAGTTGAGAATTCCACTGACATGTTTAAACGTGTTGCGAAAACCGTAGGTTTGATAGAACAAATGTATGGCAAGTCGGAACCTGAAGTCCAAAAAGTTACAGATGAATTTTTTGAAATGATGGATGACTTAAAGTTTGTTCCCAACTCTCCCACTATGATGAATGCTGGTACTTATCAAGGGACACTCTCAGCCTGTTTCGTACTTCCTTTGGAGGACACCATGGAAGGAATTATGAAAGGTGCGACTGACGCCGCTATGGTTCAGAAGTTTGGCGGTGGTACGGGTTTTTCCTTATCTAAGCTACGCCCACGGGGAGCTAATATTGCATCAACCCATGGAAGGGCTTGCGGTCCTATCGAAGTGCTAAAGACGTTAAGTCGTGTGTCATCAATGATCACACAGGGAGGTAAGAGAGATGGAGCAAACATGGCTATTTTGGATGTTCATCATCCTGATATTCTTGAGTTTATATCCTGCAAGTCAGTGGAAGGTGATATTCATAATTTTAACATCTCTATTGGGGTGGACAACGCTTTCATGCAAGCTGTTGCGGCGGGAGTCCACTACCCCTTAATCGACCCAAACACTCATTCAGTTGTTGGGGAACATGATGCCCGTGATGTTTTCAACAAGATTGTTGAGGGTGCGTGGAAAAACGGAGAGCCGGGAATGGTTTTCCTTGACCGTATAAACCGTGACAATAAAGTTAAGGAACAGTACGGAGATATGATAGCAACTAACCCTTGTGGCGAACAGCCCTTACTAGGCAATGAATCTTGTAATTTAGGGTCTATTAACCTAGCTAAATTTTATCGTTCCTCGGAGAATAAAAGGTGGCAGGACCTATTGGACTGGAAAGAACTAGCTTCTGTAGTTAGCTTGTCTACTAGATTCCTAGATAATATTATTGACGCAAATTATTATGCCACCCCAGAAATAGAGAAGATGACTAAATCCACTAGGAAAATTGGTTTAGGAGTTATGGGCTTTGCAGATTTGCTTATCAAGTTGAAGATAGGCTACGATACAAAGATCGGCAGAGAAGTTGGGGCAGCTATTATGAAATACATACAAGAAATAGCAGACGATACTTCTTTAGAATTAGGAAAGGAACGTGGGGTTTTCCCTGCATGGGATCGTAGTGAGTACGCTAAACAAGATGACTCTCAATATCGTAACGCCTGTCGTCTTACAGTAGCTCCCACAGGGACTATTTCTATGCTTGCGGATACATCGAGTGGTATAGAACCTACCTTTGCCCTAGTTTGGCGTAAACAAAACGTACTTGAGGGGCAGGAATTCTTTTATGCAAACAAGTATTTTAAAACCACAGCCCAAGATTCAGGGTTTTATTCTGAAGACTTAATGGAATATGTGGCTGACGGTGGCTCCCTTCAGGATAGAGATGATGTTCCACAGTGGGCGAAAGAAGTTTTTGTAACCTCTGCTGATATACCCGGCAAGTCTCATGTGGGCATGCAAGCAGCTTTCCAAGAATATTGTGACGCAGGGATATCTAAAACAATTAATTTTCCCAATGATGCAACATCCCAAGATATAGCAACGGCTTATTTGGAAGCGTGGAGAACTGGCTGTAAAGGCATTACGGTGTATAGGTCTGGTTCTCGTGACAAGGAGGTTCTAGTGTCAAAGACTAAAGAAGAATCTAATAAAGAAAGTATGGATTTATCTCAGTTAGTCATGATACCAGCCATGGCTTCAGAGACGGATAACGAATTTAAACTTCAAACTTTATATTCTGATGCGCCCTCTGATTTAAAGTGGTTAGAATTATCTGTTTCAGAGAAGAATTGTTGTGCTACCCCCTTTATTATAGAGGAGTCGGGATGTTCCACCTGCAAAAGTTGTGGGTGGTCAAAATGTCATATTGCATAAAACAGTTGCATTAACAGTATAATAAGAAAGAATAAAGACTAGGAGGCTCTCGTGAGTAATCAAGATATAGTGTCAGACAGAATAACCAAAACATACGACCTTCAGTATGTAGCCAAAAGAGATTCATCAGGTACGTGGAGAGTTCTAGATTCATGGGATGAGTCCCTAAGCAATATAGAAGATAGCGAGGATATCCCAGATAGTCATGCCGCTGTAACTTTACTTACAGAGGGGCAGTACTTAGCAGTTATACGCGAGGCAACTAAAGGAGGATACTTACAAAGTGCCGCTATTGCTGAAATTCAAGCCTTAGAAGTTAAAGTTGACGAATTTGAAGCCGATAAAATTGTTTTAGAAAGAGAAAATGAAAGCCTAAGTGAGCAACTTATAACCTTAGATGATGAACTTCAAGCTGCTAAAGCACTTCAATCGAATATTCAACAACCCTCTCCGTCCAGTGAGGTATCGGAGAGCTTTTTCATAAAGAAAATGATTATTACACAATTAGCTAATTTGGCACAAGCGGAAAACATGATAGGACTTAATGACTAATGCGTTTAGATGAGTTTGTCGGACCCGGTAGTTCTTTCGTACAAAAACGAGAGGCAGCTTCCTCCGTGCTAGAATCGCTAGCAAACTTCAACGAAAATCTCATAATGAAAGGCGTGGATGATAGGGAAAAGGGAAGAAGCCCTGAGTTCGGTGTTGATTATATTGCTAACTCGTATATACGTAATCAACTGGCGTATAGGCGCCAACTAATCTCCGACTTACAGAATATTTCTTACACAGTTGAAGAAATCCGTGCCCCCATAGGACATATTATTAATGAGGTATTCAGGCAAGGGCTATCTTTTTCTGCTATTACAGACGACCCAGACAGGAAACAGCTAGATAGCCTTAAAAAGGTAATGAGTCACGCTAATCAATTCGGACAGACGTTAGAAGAAGTACTTAGGCTGTTTGAATTTGATGTCAATACAATTGACGATGCCTTTCTTTATTTGGTAAAAGAATATGTTGCAGATGAAGAGAATAAAATATCTTCAAAAGTAGTAGAAATTCGAAGAATGAACCCCGCATTGATAGAATTTGACCTAGATGAAATGGGGTTACCCAGTAACACACATTTTATTTGCCCAATTCATCGTGAAGCAATCACTGAATCTCCCGGTAAATGTAAGATTCCCGAACAATTAGAGGACGGGTCTGAAGGAGAACCGTGTGGAATAGAACTTAGAGGAGCTATGTACAGGTTCCTACATCGGACTCAAGTTGTTTATTTCTTAGAGAGCGAGATTATACATACTTCAAAGTTTACTCCAACTGAAACATATGGTATGTCTCCCATACTCACTATTTTTGAAAAGGCTTTGACTTTAATAGGTATGGATAAAAACCTATACCGATACTTCTTTGAACGTAAAATGCCCGCATCCATGTTGATGGTCCAGACTGATGACCCAGAGGCACTAAAACGTGAGCGAGCTATTATTCAAGCAGAAACACGTAAAGACCCTAACTATGTTCCTATGATTGCGGTAAGTGCTCGTAACCAACGTGGTCGAGTTGACATGGTTCGGTTATTCCACACCCTTCAGGAAATGGATTATCTGCCAATTAAGGATGAAATTAGAGAACGAATTGCTGCTATATGGGGAGTTACACCCGTATGGCAGGGTAACCCCGACTCATTCGGGGGCATGTCAACTCAAACCTCTCAGCTTGTAGTAATGGGTAGAACAGTGGAAAGTGATCAACGCCGTCTTAAAGATAAAGTGTTCCCTAGATTACTAGAAGCTTTCGGGATTACTGATTACGAGCTTGTGCTTCCCAACCCAGAAGAAAAGGCGGAAGCTACACGAATTAGTTTCTCCCAACAACGTGTTAACAACGCTAAGATTTTATTAGACATGGGTTATACATTGAAACTGAAAAATGAAAACGTAGATATGGATGACGTTATGTTCGTTGTCACAGGTGAGCCAGTACCACTAGCTCAAATTGAGGGTGAAAGTCAGGCTCTGGGAGTAGAATCCATGCATCAACAGGTAGAGCAGCAAGCACAGCAAGCTCAACAACAAGCTGATGCGATGGCTCAACAACAGCAAGGCGCAGAAGGGGTTCCCCCTGAGATGAATCCTATGCAATTAGAAGTTGACCCTGTAGATGCGGTAAAGGTACCACGATTTGGTAAAGTGCCTACAGCTATGGATAAAACACCATTAATGGAACGGGACGTAGACGAGTATAACGAAGCTAGAGATAAAAAAGCTATTGATAGAATTCATGGTTTGGCTAAATCTTTGGGTTCTGGTAAGACGTGGATTCAAGATTTAATGGATAAGGGGTTTACTCCTATCATTAAAGGTCCAAGTCCAGATGGAAGTAGACTATGGTTTGAATCAGACGGAACAGAATACGTGGCTGACCTTAACGGTAATGGTGTAGGTTTTATTGAGAAAGCCACATTTAGTACGTCTTCAATACACAAGCCTGAAAATCGCACTCCCACCACAGTAGTTGAGCGTGAAAAGAAAGGTCCCTACTCTTACGATAATGAGGATGAACAATAATGCCTGACCGTATGAAATTCAATTCTAAAGATACTAAACATCGTGGAGAGATTCCTGACACTAGTATAAATCCGGACGACGAAGATCATAAGAGATATTTAAGGACAACCCCCGAAGAACGGAAAGGACATGCCTATATTAGACGAGAGATTGCTAGGGATGGGACTACAACTTATTACTATGGAGATGGTGTTAAAGCTATACATCACCCAGACAGGAAAGTAGCTGGACCGGAATATCATAACAGAGCTAAAGAACACCACCAAGAAATGTCACGTAGAGCTTTAAAGGCTGGCAAATTACGACGTGCTAGGGCGCACGGCAGGGCATCATCAGGACACGATTTCGCTGTTTCCGCACAAGGTGGGACTCCTGCTGTAAAAGAGCTTCAAAAATTTATGAAAGAATTCGCTGGTGGAACCGTGGCGGTATCCTCTGATCCCGGTGTTTTCACTGACACGTTTAGTGGTAGAGGCGGGAAAGAGAAGAAGAAAAAACATAAAAGTGGTCCCCAGAAGTTGGACGTGTTCTTGAATCGTAAATCACTTTCAAAGATAACTAAAGGCAATAAAGGAGCAGTTGAGAAGTTTGCAATTGATATTATAAAATCTGCATCAACAACTCTTATGGATAATAAAAAGGGAAAAGTAGAAGGTAAAACTTTTACAGGAGAGGCACACTACGGAGATGTAGCGGGTTTCATTCCTCCTCAAGATACAACTCAAGATCAGAAAAATAATTCCCCCCATCGTGCAGGAATAGAAACAGACGTCACAAAAGAAGTGACAATTTTTGATTTAATACAAGCTGAAATAGAAAATACAGAAGCTACAGTTGAATTAGCTGAAATGTTAGATAAATACTATGACGAGAAAGAAATCGGAAATGCCGATCCGACAGAAGAATAATAAATGGTACTGGGGTAGTAAAGGACCATTTGACTCTCGCAAAAAGGCGGAGCAGGTAGCTCAAGCCGCTCACGCTTCGGGTTATGTCTCTAAAAGCGACATTCGTTTGGAAAAAGCCTTGACAAGCATAAGTGAACTGGTAAACTTAAGTAAAGGTAGGCGAGGAGCCGTATCTTTTAACACATTGGGTGCAGGTGATTATGGGCAGCATATAGACTATCCTTCTCCACATAAGTCTAAGAAGGCTAAAAAAGAAGAGGAAGAGCGCTTGCACTCCAAATAAAGGAGTAAGTCGTGACAAGTATTTTTGATCTGAAAGATGAGCGGATGATTTCGGCTGCAAAACGAATTGTAGCTATGCGGGAAGACGGTGAGGGCTGGACAGGAATCAGAGACGCTATTTTCGAGGAATATGGTATAGGAGTGCATCGAAGTACTATTCAACGATGGTACGACAGCACTGGATATCTTTTAAACTCAGAGGAGTTAGACCCTTCTTCTGCAAGTGATGTATCCGATGATGTTGTTAGAGACCTCAAAACTTATAAAATAACTTCCGAACGAGATTTTTATAAGCATAAATATGATTTGATTATGAAACAAAGGGCAAATCATGAGGTACATCAAGAAGCCTTTTTAAAAGCGATTGACAAAGCAATAGCTTTACCTAAGCTTAAGAAGTCTGTTTATAAGCCACCAACGAAAGGCATTCACAGGGGGGAGACTCCTCAATCCGTAGTAGCACCTCTTACCGACACTCATGTTGGAGACCGTGTAGATACCGACCAAATGTACGGTTTAAATGAATACGACATCACTTTGTTCAACAAACGCTTACATGGATGGATGACACAAGTTATCAACCTAACTAACCTACGAAGGAACATTGCTCCTGTAGATGAGTTAGTTATTCCGATGCTTGGGGATATGATTAGTGGGGATATACATGAAGAATTAGCCCGAACTAATGTAGAAAATTGTATGCTTCAAATGATGAACGGGGCGTTTCTAATTTCTCAGGCAATAAGAGAACTATCTGCACACTTTACTACAATACGTATTCCAGCGGTTGTAGGTAATCATGGGAGAATGACACGTAAAATTCCATCTAAAGACAAGTATATGGATTGGGATTATATGATGTACCAGTGGATAGCAGCGTTTTGTAAGGATTTAGATAATGTTGATTTTGAAATTCCTAAAAGCTTTATGCATATTTTTGAGGTTGCTAATCAGCGCATCCTTATCATGCATGGGGATTCTATTTCTGGTGGGGGCAGTCTTAACGCTATTACGTCATCAGTCCAAAAACTCCGATCAGTAATTCAGTACGGAGAAAGAACAGGTGCAGAAGATAGGTTCACTGGGTTTGACTCAGTAATGATTGGGCACTTCCACAGAATTGATGAGTATGACATTGGGACTGGACCTCTATTAATTAATGGCACACTAAAAGGTGGAGATGAGTTTACTACCAGCCGACTACACGTAGCTACCGCTCCTAAGCATCTGATTAGCTGGTGGCACCCAGAATTAGGATACTTAGGTAAGGAAATTATATACCTAGATAAGTACGATAAAGGGGAAGTTATGTTCCACGAATCGGAACTTCCAGAAATTTGGGCTACCTAGTATAATGTCGTATGACAAACTACTAATGATTCAAGGGATTCTGCATGGGAGACTTTTCGGAAGACCTCACTTCCTTTATAGAGGGAGAGGGTCTGCAACAATTCAAAGAGAAGATGGCAGAGCAGTTTCGTCAGGATGCGCCTTCTAAGTCGGGAAAATCTAAAGCAGCTATAATGTCTTCGCCAGAAGGAGTTGTTTTACCTCCCGCTTTGTGGCGTGTAGATAAGGGGCGGTCCGTCACTGATCCTAGCGGAGTCGAACTTCCCACGGTCAGTTCAGGTGCGGGGTTTATAGATGAGGTTTTAGATAATGACCTTGATATATGGGCTGATATTATAACTGAATGGTGCAATAGTAGGGATGATGTTTCTGGCATTAGCTAAATACTTTAGATTAGAAAAGAGAATTATATGGGAGAAGAACAAGAGCAACTAGCCACTCTGGATGATATTTTAGAAGTGATTGAACGACGACATAAAACTATGGTACGTAGAGTTCTTGAACAAGTAGAGGCAGCATTACCTGATGGTAGGCAACAAAAGATGTTTAAGAAGCATATACAGATACCATTGTATGATTTTAAAGAAGATTTATCAGAAATTCTTCGTGCCGTTGGTACAAAATAAATAATATATACTTAATATCTGCATAATTTTATTAAAAAAGTTATACTTTTAGTATAATAAACTGAATGAAATATTCAATATAACTAAATATTAACTGTAAAGTCGCTTCAGGGCGGCTTTTTTGTTGGTAACAATTATGTGGAGGATACATCACATGTCGGATTTTGAAGACCGTATTGAGAAGTACTTTGAAGGTACATCTCTCGGACTTGCCGCTGTAGCGGACGTTCTTTCCAAGATGGATGAACGCTTCGAAAAAGCTGATCAGGAGGAATTTGAAGAATTCCAAAAAGAACAGGCTTACGCGGAGAGAGCCGAACTTATAAAAGAGGTTGTAGCAGAACTATCTAAAGAAGGTGCAGAGTACGACCTTGACTTGACTGTTGCGCCTAAAACTGCCAGTGGTACTCCTTCCACTGAAAATGACAAGTCCGCAGGTGACGAGTCAGAAACAGAATCATTTGATAACAAGACTGAAAATGCCGGTGCGCCAATTCAGGCTGAAGACGAAGATGAGAACGGTGAAGATGAAAACGGAGAAGAAGATAACGGAGAAGAGAACGATGAAGATGAAGATGTAGGAGCTATGATTAGAAGTATGGAAAAAGCCCTCGCCAAACTTAGCCTTATGTATAAGGGTGGCGACGAAAGCGGCGACCCAGAAGCCGAAGAAGAAGAAGAGTATCCTCATTCCGAGGACAGTAAAGAAGCGTCTTTGGATTCGTCCATCCAGAAATCGTTGGGCACAGACGTCAAAGACATAATGGCGAAAATGGGTATCAGGGAATCCGGTTCTACTCAGGTAAAACGGGTAGCTCTTTCCCCAGACGTATCGCCATCCGAAGCCTTCATCTCTAAGGGTGCTGATGGAGAGCAGTCAGTGGACTTTACGAAACTGACGTATCAAGAATTACGTAGACTCGAAGATGGTATCCGCAATGGTACTATTTCCGAAGTTGAACTTTAGGAGGAACTCTAACTATGGCTACTGTGTCTATACAAGAGTTTTTGGCGCAAGCTAATCGAGGCTTGAATCAGAACGTCCTTGGTCCTGAATATCTAACCAAAGCATTCAACGCTGCTAACACGGGCACGGCGGATGCGGTTTTCTCGACTACGGCTGCTGATAACATCTTTACGACCACCTATGGTCGCAAAGTGTGGCAATCACTCAATAACCAAACCAGATTCTTCAACGCTGTGCCCCGAACTACGTTCGGTAATCAAGTTGGTTGGAGGGTCAGGACGGATCGTGGAACACAACGATCTCGTCCAATGACTGAGTTAGCCTCATTACCGGACATTGATGTATCGAACATCGAGACAGTCTCTAGCTTGCCTAAGATTGTCACTACGATGCTAGGTGCCTCAGTGAAAGCAATGTACACTGCACAACTTGAGGGTGGTGTTGGTGACGTGCTTGCTCTGGAAAATGAAAATGCTCAGATCGACCACATAAAAGAACTAAACCAAGAATTGCTATTGCCTACTGCTCACGGCAACCTTGCCGTAGGTTCTGGTGTTACGGATGCTAACGTTCGTGATGGATCGCTTCTCCGAATAGGAGACACGTTGATCATCAACGACGCTGGTACTCCCGGTACTACCGAAGGTGCAATTTCGGCAATCTCTAGCAACGACATCACATTCGCAACCATTGGTGCCACCCCTGCGGTAGGAACCACCACAGTTGCCGACCTCTTGCTAGTCATGTCTCGTGCTGGACTCACATCCCTCGACGACATTGTAAACGTAAGTGATAGCACCACTAATGGTGTTGCTGGTCTTGCTACCTACAACGATGTTTATGACATCGACGAATCCGGTTCTGATAACTTCAGAGACGACGGAGGTTTCGCTGCTGCCGCTTCGGTACAGGGTAACTCCGGTGTTAGTCGTGACCTCTCACTTAACCTCTTGGATACTGCGATTCAGAAGATTCGTACCAAGGGTGGAGAGCCGAAACTGATCCTTATGGGTCATGACCAGTACTTCAAGCTGGAAAGATTGTTGATCTCCCAGCAACGGTACATGGGTCAAGAAGAATATCAGGTTGGTATAGGGAATGAAAAGACTTTCCCCGGTACCAAGACTGGTCTTGTTCTTGCTACTTACGCAGGTATTCCGATTATGCCAGATGCCGACGTCACACTCGGTCAGGCAGCGTCCGCTGGTTCCGCACTAGGTTCCAACGTGTACGTTTTGGACACGGACTTCCTCGAAATTGCTATTGCTCAACCTACTCAGTATATCGAAAACCGTGACTACTTCGCAGCAGATGCGTTGGTAGTCAGGGGTATGCTGTACACAATGGGTGAGTTTAGGGCATATCGTTTCGACGTTCAGGCTAAAATTACCGACTTGTCTGCATAAGACTAAAACAATGAGTAGCCCCCTCTTGTGAGGGGGCTACTTTACAAATTGAATGTTTATTGAATGTAAAGTAATGTAATGGTGAATAATGAGAAGTGTATATACAGATGGTTTATTGCAAAGTCTGGATGTCCAGACTAAAAGGATGGTCGGGGAAGTAATGAATCTAATTGAGGCTTCATTACCTGACACTCCTGCGACAACAGCTTTAAAGAAATCTATAAAGCAAGCCATGTGGCGTACAAATCGAAATGTTCAAGATGATGTGACCAGT
>Ga0098035_1001103_pt1 | contig 13212 bp, 9 predicted proteins | sample 3_EtaG_FD_75046 | JGI IMG/M metagenome (GOLD analysis project Ga0098035, IMG submission 75046) | Marine viral communities from the Subarctic Pacific Ocean - 3_ETSP_OMZ_AT15126 metaG | ecosystem: Environmental > Aquatic > Marine > Oceanic | place: Pacific Ocean | collected 2015-01-07
CGGCATGACGTAGGGGCGATTGTGATACTTGAAGCCCAGCCAGGCCTGATCGGGGCTGAGGCTGAGATTGCGTATGTCCGCGGTCTCAGCGATGGCGTGCTCTTGGGGATTGCCGCCGTCCAGGTTGACGCTCATCAGAACGGAGGCTCGTCGGTCGTAGAAGGCGGGTTCGGCGAACAGGAACAAGCGGCTGTCATCGGCAGAGAAGCCGACCAAGCTGGAAGACGGTGAAAGGAACCTAGAAGTTCCTCCGGACGCATCTACGATATAGATGCCTGTTTCCGGACCGGCCGCATTGAACGACGGATCCGGCTCCATGATGCGATACGCGATCAAGTCTCCAGAGTTGGAAAACCGTGGTTCTCGGATCACGCCTCGACTTTCAACGATAGTCCTTTCCTCTCCCGTAGCCGCATTGCGGATGACCAACCGACTGCCGGTCTGATCCGTCCAATTCGTATAGACAATCTTCTGTCCGTCCGGAGACCAGGCAGGGTCGGATTCGGCTGCATCGGAAGTGGTGAGGCGCGCCGGTCTGGCTGGCGCGTCCATCTTGATTTTCCATAGCTTGCCGACCGCGCGGAACAGCATGGTCTGTCCGTTCGGCTGAGGTGCCAGCTGCCGCAGCGTGCGGATGGTGACTTGTTCAGGTGCAAGGTCCTGTTTCACGCGAATGGCTGGCTGAAGCTCGTGCCGCGAGGTCAGGCTGAAAGGAATTTCTTCCGCAGAGGCAGAGTGCGTATCAATGCGAACAATCTTTCCCTTTGCCCAGATCGCAATTGTTCGGTTGTCCGGAAACCAGTCGAAAGATGGATAGTAGTGTTCCTGTGGCAGGTAATCTCCGTGCAGGTCTCGCCCGAGTTCGTCATAGATTGGCTGTTCGTACCCGGTTTCTAGGTCTTTGACGAACAGCACGGTCTTTGCGCCTATACGGCGAATGAAAGCCACTGAATTGCCATCGGGAGAGACTTGCGGAGTCGATGCACCACCGAAGCCGGAAATGGCACGACGCTTTTTCCCCGTCTCCAGATCCAGCTTGTTGATGGCGAAGTTCTTCAGGCCGGTATTCATGTAGACATAGTGATCACCGCCAATACGTTCCGTATAATAAAGATATCGGCCATCGGGCGAAAAACGTGGCTCCTGAACATCCTTGCCACTCTGCGGGGGAGAAACGATGATCTCATCGGACGTGCCATCGAGGTTGTAGAGGTGTATTTCAGAGTTTCGGACACGAAAGATGTCCGAATAGGTTTTCACTGCTGCAATGGATTTCCCGTCAGCGGCCCAAGCCGGACCAGCTATCATGGCGTGCGATTCCTGCGTGATCTGGCGGGCTTCACTGCCATCGACACGCGATACCCAGACATTGTCGGCACCACTTTCGTCGCTCAGATAAGTCAGAAACTGTCCATCTGCACTGAACTGCGGACTACGTTGCGCCACGGAACCTTGATGGATCGCGACGGCCTTACCTCCCGATGCTGGCATAACGTAAATATCGTTCAGGAGGTCGAACGAAATGAACTTCCCGTCTGGACTGACGTCCAGGCTCATCCATGTTCCTTCCGACAGGTCCAGATTGACGGTTTTAACGCCAGTATGACTGCTGAGGCTGTCTCCGGAGGCGGGGGCCGGGTGCGCCGCAGCGTAAGCAAGAACGAATAAAATCAGTAAGCGGATGTGCATTTTTGTCTCTCCTACTGACGTCAGGTTAGCATCTCCGTCAGTTCAGGGGTGATGCAATCTGTCGGTGACCTGGTGCTCATGATGCACCGATCCTAGCGCAATACGCAGTGCCTGTGCACTTTGGTTGCAGATACATTCCGTGCTTCACCTCAGGAGATTTTCATGAACCAAACAGTCAATACGGTGTGCGGCGTTGCCATGTTCGGCCTTGCCATCGGCACAACAGGGTGCACCAGCCTGCCGACGTCGGACGTGCACGCAACAGCCCCGCAAATCGAGGCAGAATTGATGGCAGTTGATCGCGCTTATGAAGCCTACAATCTCGCGCATGGCTATGAAGCAGCGTCTCTGAAGTTTGTGGATTTTGAAAAAGGTTTCATGATCGAAGCAGGTGAGGGGTTTCTGACAGGCCAGGCGGCTATCATGGCCGAGCGACAGTTGGACATGGTTCCGTCGCCCGTTCATTGGCAGCCTGAAGGCGCTATGGGTGCGGCGAGTGGTGATTTGGGAATCACTTGGGGAAGTTTCGTCGTCGATGGCGATCCCGATACGACGGGTGATTATGTAACCGTCTGGCGGAAAGTGAACGGCGAGTGGAAGATCGTAACTGATACGGCAGTCGACGATCCTGACCCAGCTGATTAACCGGGAAAGTCGGGCGCAACGCCAATTCATCCTGCTTTTCGTGAATGAACTTCATGACATGAGGCGTGGGGTGAGTTGATGTTGTGCCAATCAGCTTATAACTCATCATGTTGCGGCTAGCCTTGATTTGCTGGCCAGTCTTGCAGCATCGCTTCCATGGTTGGTTCGCCAATTTGGCGATTGTAAACGCCTGAATAAATACGCGTTATCCAAGTCCGCATCACGTCCTTGCTGATTGATGTGTCCATTCCGTTCGGATGGTACATCAGATCAAGTGCGGGCGGTGACTCGGAGTTTAGTTGAGGCATCTTGTAGGAAACCGATTCGAACGTAAGGCACCCGAGTCTCTCATAGTAGCGTTTCCGCCTGCGTTGCAGTCTGCGTTCCGCCTCTGGGCCACATTCGGCCTCGACTTCGATCAACAAGGTGCGACCATGCGATAATTCCAGAGCATGTTCGAACAGCGCTTGTCCGATGCCCTGTCCTCGGCACCCTTGTCGTGTCGCGAGATATTCGAGAAGCGAGAAGGTGTTCTGATCAGGGAGAAAGATTACCGAAAAGCCGACCACCTGCTTGCCTCGCCTAGCCGCGATCACTGCGTAGTCATTTCGCTCCAACAGTGTGGCAAGCTCGGCCCTGGTTTTGCGCTCAGCTGCGGGAAGGGCGCTTTCATAGATCCCGAAGACTGCATCGAAATCGTCCGGGGCTGCCAGGGCCCCAGATATACGTGAAAGCTGCATGTATCGCTCCTGACAGGTGCAAAGTGGACGTTTCCGATGATGCGCACACGATAGTCTGGTACCATGGCATGGCAGTAATTTGTAATCGGCGTGCAAGCATGAAATCGCGTTCCCGCCCTGGTTCATTCAAATGGCACGTCATGCGAGCGAAGCACTCCGGTTCGTTAATCGGGGCCGATCAGTGTCGAGGCGACGCCCGTCGCATGATCTACACTGCGGAGATTGAAAGTGTAAATCAGCTGCTCTCTGTACTCGTGGACGATTGTTGCCCTGGTCACCCGGAAGTTTGCTTGGCTTTGGCAAGCAAACAGTCAGCGCGTGACTGTCTTAGTGTTCGATAAGGGGTGATAATTAGTGACGCCAATTTTTTGAATGCTGAGGGTGATGGCAGGTGTTGCAGGCCTTTGGCGATGCTGTCGGTTCCCGTCTGTGCAACCAATATGATTGGTATGGGTTGATTGTCTTTGAGGAGACAATTGATGACACGCAAGACTTTAGATCATCTGGGCTATCCGCGATCCACCGCCAAAGAAGCTGGCGAGATTCAGCAAGCTGCCGAGAGACGGCGCGAGCAGATGCTGCCCGGGAACGGCCCGTTCGAGCCAATACAGGAAGCGCCGGTGAGTCACTTCAAGGGTGAGGACGATTCAGTTGAACTGGGCCCCGAACCGGAAATCGGTCCCGTCGTTACTGAAAATACATTGGTTGATGAAGAGTCCCGGGACTCGTGATGACGCATTAACCGCGCAACATTGTCTCCAGGTCCGCAATGGACCTGCTCCTTTTCCTGCGGGAACTTGCATTTTTGTCTAGCCGATTCAGGAAGGTTTCAGTCCACCAATAGACGTCGTGCAGAGAAATTTCATCCCACATGGCCTGATGGCGTTCAATTCGTTCGGTTAGGGGCATGGCGACGGCTTTGCGTATCGCGCCAGCAATAGAGGACGGATCGAAGGGGTTGACCGTCAGGGCGCCAATGCCCAGCTGCTCTGCCGCCCCCGCAGATTCCGAGAGTATCAGTACACCGGGATCACTGGAATCCTGCGCAGTCACGTATTCTTTCGCCACCAGATTCATTCCATCGATCAGTGGTGTGACGAGACCAATCGCAGCCCGTCGATAGAGGCCTGCCAGATAGTCGCGGGGCACAGCGCGATGGATGTACTGGATAGGCATGTATCCAAGCTCGGCAAACTCTCCATTGACCTCACCGGATAACTGCTCAAGCTGGCGCCGGATATCCTGGTAGGCTTCCACATTTTCGCGCGTCGGCGATGCGATTTGCAACAGTGTAAGGCGCTCACTTTCGGAATCCTGATCTTCCAGAAAGCGCTGAAATCCGCGGAACTTGTGAGGCAGTCCTTTTGAATAATCCAATCGGTCCACGCCGATCAGAAGTTTCTGGCCAGGGTCGATCCGGGGTGACGTCATTTCCTGCGTCTCGGCTGTCTGCCGGAACGTCTTTGCATCTATCCCAATTGGAAAGCTGGCCGCCCAGATATCCTGACCTTTGCAGCGGATTCTCCCGTCTGACAGCAACTGTCCGCCGAATGTGGCGCGGCAAACCTCGATCAGTGCAGAGACATCGCGTTGGGTTTGCAATCCCACAAGATCGTACGCAGCCAACCAATCCAGCAAGAATTCTTTGTGAGACATCGCGCGTACATTGTTCGAGGATGGGAATGGCGTGTGCAGAAAGAAACCGATCGGATTGTTGACGCCCAATTTGCGCAGTTCCGCAGCGAGAGGAATGAAGTGATAATCATGGATCCAGATCACATCGCCCTCCTGGATCAGGTTGACAGATGCTTCCGCCATCTTCCTGTTGACGCTGCTATAAGCTGCGAGTTGTCCTTCTTCGACATCCAGAAGGTCTGTGCGACCATGGAAAAGCGGCCACAGGACGGAGTTCGAATATCCCAGGTAATAGTCGTTGTATTCGCCTTCCGGCAGATGAAGCGCGTGCCGGTCAAAGCTGGCTCCTTCATATGACTGGAGCGTATGCTGGCCTGTTCCGCTTTCCCGGGCGTGGCGCCAATCCACACTCCCCCTCGCTGCTCCATCGTTCTTCCCAAGGCAACGACCAGTCCCCCAGACGGCGATGATCCCAATGGCAATCGGTTCGAAAAAACTACGAGTCTGGACACAGCATCCTCATCTTCTGGTTGATCAACGGCATTCCGGCCACAATGATCAACCAACTCGCTAGAGCTGAAAAAGTTGCGCCAAAATGAAGCAAACTGGCAGCTGGTTATTGGCGCGAGGAATTGGAGGAAATCTGTATAGTGAGCGTTTTGGCGAGCGCTGTACTTGCTGAACTATGAGTGCGCAAACTCTAGTGTTCTGCGTCACCTCCCAACAGGATCGCGCCGATCAGACCGGCATCATCTCCCAAGGCCGGAGTGCAAATGAGGTCTTCGGCAATTGGGTAATCCATTCCGAGATAGCCGTTCATCTGACGAACGAATTCGACGTGTATGCGGCTCAGCAGGTGCGGCGCCAACATAAGCCCCCCGCCCAGAATGATTCGGTTCAGGCGGGCTGTCAGGAACAAGCTGCGGCACGCCTGAGCCAGGTAATCAGCCGTGACGTCCCAAACAGGATGATCTTGTGGAAGTTCACTAGGGTCCCCGGCCCGGGCGTGCACGGCCGTGGCGGAGGCAAGACCTTCCAGACAATCTTCATGATATGAGCAAACGCTATTGAAGCTTGAGTCCAAGGGATGACGGTTCACAGATATGTGGCCAAACTCCGGATGGTGGGGGTGTGCCAAGAGCTGATTATTGGCAAAAACACCTGCGCCAATACCGGTGCCAATAGTGACATAGGCAGCGGAGTCCACATGCTTCGCTGCTCCGTATGCCATCTCTGCCCTTAGAGCGCCGTTCACATCCGTGTCCAAGCGAACAGGTACTCCCATAGCAGAGCCGAACGCGGTCTTGAGGTCGGTTAGGGACCAACCGGGCTTTGGTGTTTGTAAAATGGTGCCATAAGTTGAAGACCGCGGATCGATATCGATCGGCCCGAAGCTGGCGATTCCGAACGAAGACAGGCGGTCGGTTTCGAAAACGGGCCGAAAAAAATTGATGCAGCTGGAAATAGTTTCGTCTGGTGTCGAGACTTTGACGCGAAACTTCTGAACGATGTTACCTTTATCGTCCATGCTGCCACATTTGAACGTGGTGCCGCCAGCATCGATTCCGCCGCGAAAGTTTCTGGTCGACATAACCCGTTCCCCGATCATTTCAGAACTTCGAATATTCATTTGCAATCGATTGTATTTTTGTTATCACAATCGCGGAGGAGACAACAAGATGACAAGAACACAAGTAGGGTCTGGCAAAAAGGGCGTCTCTGTAGCGCTCGTTTCCGCACTCACTTACGCGATGTTCTTTATGTTCGCCATGACGACCGATGCGGTCGGCGAGATCATCAAGATCGCGCGTGTGGACATGAATCTTTCCAATACTGAGGCGAGCGCGTTTCATTGGGCAACAATGATTGCGATTGCCATGAGCGGGATCGGTCTGGGCTTTCTCGCGGATCGCTTCGGACGCAAGAAGACGATCATAGGTGGTTTGGCAATGTATGGCGTCGCCAGCGCACTTTTCATGACAGGCCAGTCCTTTCAGCTCTACTTTACACTGCTCTTCATTTCTGGCCTCGCCATCGGTGTGTTCAAGACCTCCGCATTGGCGTTGGTTGGAGACCTCGCGAATTCCACGGATGATCACACGTCACGCATGAACGCCGTCGAGGGCTTCTTCGGCGTCGGGGCCATCATCGGCCCATTGCTGGTAGTGTGGCTGACGGGACAGGGCTTGTCCTGGACCTGGCTGTACATGATAGCCGCATGTTTGTGTGCGCTGATGATCATCGCTGCGCTGGTGACAGAGTATCCACCCATTACCGGTGAGAAGGAGACGCCAGCGTCGGTACGACACACGCTGTCACTTTTGGGTAATGCGCACGCGCTTGGTTTTTCCATGGCCATCGCCCTCTATGTCGCCTGCGAAGTCGCTATCTTTGTTTGGCTGCCAACCTTTCTCGAAGGGTTCACCGGAACCAACACCGCCATGATGTTTGCGGCATATGCGGTGATGATTTTCTTTGTATTGCGTGCTGTCGGACGGTTTCTTGGGGCTTGGATTCTCCGCATCGTTGACTGGAAGTTGGTAATGATGGCGTTCACCGCGATCATTTTTGGCTGTTTCCTCGCAAGTGCGCTGATCGGTAAATCTGCGGCGGTTTTCCTGCTGCCGCTATCGGGCCTGTTCATGTCGATGATCTATCCGACTCTGAACTCCAAGGGCATCAGCTGTTTTCCAAAGAGCGATCATGGCGCAGTCGCAGGACTGATCCTGTTTTTTACCGCCGCGTCGGCGGCTTTTGCGCCTCTGCTGATGGCGGTGGCCAGTGATATGTTTGGCGGAGGCGACATGCGGATTGGCTTCGTCCTCGCGACAGGCTTTGCAGGCTTATTGTTCGTGATGGGGCTTGTGAACTGGATTGCAAACCCTGCAGCGGCCGCTCTCAAGGCTGCAGACCAGTCGGAATATTCCTGAGGATAGTTTATGAGTCGCCGTACAGCGCCGATCCCTGATCCATGCGAGCTATCCTTTTCGGGAGACATTCGTCATCCAGATCTTTGGTTGTGGGACTCTTGGACGATTCAGTCGGGGGAAGGGCACTTGCATCTATACTGTCTGGCGCTCAGTCGGACGGACTTCGATAGATCAGCAATCCTGCCGCCGCAGCGCAACGACCATTCCTTTCATATTCGGCATTTCCGTTCAGCCGACAATGGTCTCTCGTGGCGCGATCAAGGTGTGGCGATCCAGCCCGGCGGCGCGTCCGATGGCGCAGATGCGTTCAACGTGTGGAGTGGTTCTGTCATCATGGGAAAAACGGGCCAAACCCTCTTCGGATATACCGGGGTCCGTAACATCTCCCCGGCGCGAACTTTCCTGCAGACTATTTGTGTAGGGGCAGGCCCAACACCGGATGCCATGACCACTGTGCCTGCTGCCGCGATCAGTTGTCCCCTGCGCGACTATGACCAGATCACCCGCCTGGGGTTTTATCTGGGGCCACTGGATAGACTGGGTGACCGGGCTGGAGAAGAGGGCGGTCCCATAATGGCTTGGCGCGATCCGTTCCTGGTGCGGGATCACAATGACGAACTCAATGCCTTCTGGTCTGCCAAGATCGGACCAACGAGGCCTGCCATAGCGCGCGCGCGACTCACGGAAGGGCCGGCTGGCGTCTCGATGACGGAGTTGCTGCCTCCGATCGAACTGCCCGACGCAGCCGAGTATACTCAGTCTGAAGTCCCGAAACTCTATCACGACAAAGCATCGGATCTCTGGCTACTCCTCGTATCAGCCTGTAATCGCCAATATGAAGGCCAGCCTGATAGCGAAGTTGAGTTTCAGCAAAGACTGTACACATCAGCATCATTGGATGGGCAATGGGAGTCAGCGTTGGTGTCTGGTAGCGTGCTGACAGGCCTTGATGGCATGTTCGGATGTAGTCTTGTGGACCATGATCTTGTGGCGGGTACGTTGAGCGTACTCGGTCCGTTCACTGAGCAAGCGGGCCCGGAGAAGCAGCTGAGTTTTCCGCCAGTGCGAAATGTTTCTCTGACTTCGGTGTCTGGTCCAGCAGCGTAGCCTAGCGCGATCCACCGCTTGATTCACGAACGATCAGCTGCGTGGGCGTCAACTCCGACTTGGCAGTCTCACCGGCCAGTTGAGCGAGTAGTTTTTCCACCATCAGTTCGCCGCCACGGGCTATGTTCTGGTCAATTGTCGTGAGTGACGGGGTTGCCATACCAGCTTGTGCAATATTGTCGTAACCGACCACAGCCACATCATCTGGCACAGAAATGCCGCGTGCGTTGAGCGCCAGCAAAGCGGACATTGCCAAAACATCAGAGGCGGCAAAGATGGCATCAAATTTCTTGCCCGAATCCAAAAATTGAAGAACTTCCTCGAACGCATTTTTCGCGCCGAATTCAATGTCCAGAGTCAACGTATCGTCCCAGCGTACGCCACGTTCGTCATGTGCCTTGAGAAATCCATTGTATCGCAGCTGGACCTCAGGAAGGCGACCCGGCCCCAGGAACAATATACGTTTTCGAGCAATCGAAAGAAGATGGTCACCCGCAAGTCGACCGCCTTCGACATTGTCACTTCCGACAAGTGTGTAGTTTAGGTGACCAGCGTTGCCACCCCAGACGACGACTTTGCGACCCAGGGGTCCTAGCTCTTCAAGCCGTTGCGACATGCCTGCCTGGCCGATCACGATCAGGCCATCGGCTTTACCCGTCTGCAGAAGGCGGCGTTCCGCGATCGTTTCGTCTTCACGTGGAATACTCACGATCAGGTCATAGCCATTTCTTGAGGCGGCCTGACTGACCGCTCCAACCATTTCCAGATAGAAGGGGTCTGAGATAGTCTGGCCAGATTCCGGTCGTAGCGGGATGACTATTCCGATTGCCTCGGACGATTGGCGCCTAAGATTTCGCGCGGAGGCATTGACTGCATAGCCGGTCTCGGCCGCGATATCGAGGATCAGACGCTTGGTCTTTTCCTTCACCAACGGACTATCGTTCAGAGCGCGCGAAACCGTCGAGACATCAACCTCGGCCAACTTGGCAAGCTCTGCCATAGTCATCTTTCGGTGCGACTTGCTTGCGTGCTCGCTCATGTCGCCTGAATTCCTCTCGTCATGACGTCTTGTTCTCTGCGGCCTGAATTGCCGATTAAATGGGCATATAAGGACCGATGTGTCCCGCACACAGGGCGAATTATCCATTATAAATCAAGCTGAGTCACAAAGGGAATAGCGAGACCTCGAAATTATGTGATCTTGCAGAAGTAACTGTGGGCGTTGCTAGCACTTCGTCCTGAAAAGATGGGAGCCTGCCAGTGTGAATGGCAGGCTCCGAAAAGGACTGGCTTTCTCAGCTACAATGCAGGAGGCAATCAGAAGCGGTATCTGAGAGTTGCAGTCGCGGAGGTGCCGTTGATCGAGCGGGCAACGATGACATCTGCAGCACCATCGCCATCGGTGTCGAACACTCGGCCGTTCTCGGCTTCTGTGAACAGGACTTCGTCGAACACGTTGTTCACGCCAACTGACAAGGTAGCCTGTTCGGTGATGTCCCAATCAGCGAAGAAATTTGTAATCGTTGCGCCGGGCATCACATAGACGTTGTCATCATCAACATATGTGTCCGTGGTGCCGGTAAAGTTCACTCCGATGCGCCCCAGACCGTCGATCGTGTAACTTGGTGTAAGGGACCAGATCCAATCTGCCTGACGGCGCGGCGTGTTTCCGATATTGGCAGGCGCGGTATCGCTATCGTCTATTTCGGCATCAGTGAAGGTCACCGATCCTGACAAGTCCAGGCCGCCATAACCATATTTGAATTCAGTTTCGATACCCTGCGAGACATAGGTATTGCCCAGCGCCGTCATGGTCGTGATTTCGTAATTATCCTCTTTTGTCTCTGCATTGAAATAGGTGACATAGAGGTCAAGCTGTCCCGGAATGGCGTCACTGGATTCTTGCCATTTCACACCTGCTTCGAATTGTTCCGTCTCATCGACATATGTCTCTTCACCACCAGGGACGAGTCCGCCACCTGCATTTAGCGAATTGAACAATTGCCGCTCGCCATTGAAGGCTGCACCGTCGCTGTAGCGTCCGAATACGGAGAGTGTATCTGAAACCAGATAGTTCGCGCCGAGAGTGAAGGAGGTGTGGTCTACCTCGAAGTTGGCGATGCCACCTTGGCCAGTATTGAGCGATACCATCATTTCCGGGGCGTCAATAATGCCGTCGCCATCTACATCAAATGCGCCGCCAGCGCCTTCGGTGCGTGTCCCGGTTTGCTCTATCGTGTCGAAGCGTACTGAACCGTCAATCGTCAGACCGTTATCAAGTGCCCAACTTCCTGCCACAAAAGGTGCGCGGGCCTGATATTCGAGGTCATAATTGCGGTTGGTGCCCGTCCAACCGAAAGCTTGGTTGTAGCCAAGAATTCCATTGTCGGTGAAGCCATTCACGTCGATCAAAGCCGCATTGGTGTCAGTTGATGTCAGGAACCGATTCCAGTGCCAATCCTGAACGAATTTCTGATTCATGAGGAAGTACCCGGCCGTCAGGTCCAATGAAGAGCCTTCAAAGGCCAGAGATTTGGAGGCGCGCAACTCGCTCGCAAAATTGCTCATATCGTCGAGGTCGGTGTTGAAGTAGGCAACTTCCGAAACGTAGGGGTTGCCCGTTGCGGCCGCCAGCGATGCGGAGGTCACCGGATTGCCCGCGCCGGGACCGTTGAAGAAGCTCCCTGACGCGCCGCCATAAGTGGATGCCAGAACAGTATCGGCATCGCCCACAAAGTGCGTGAAAGGAGCGTTGAAATAGCCTGAGATGTCTTGGTAACGGGCCTTGGCGTCCAGATTTATTCCTGCACCAATATCGAAGTTTGCCTCAACACCTAGAGACTTGATTTGTGTGCGGATGCCATCTGCAAGGTCGTAATTGTTGACGGTATTGTTGCCATCAACATCGCGTCCATTCCGAATGTAGGGGCTGTGCAGGCTGTCATTCGTCGCTGAGAAGCCAGCGATGCTGTCGGTGACTTCATCACCAGACAGACCAGCAGCTTGTGGCATGTATGTCGCGTCGGCTTTGTCCAGCCACTTCGAGTTCACGCGTATGAAGCCGTTCTCGAATTCCTTGGTGAGGCTGGCGCGAATTTGACCGCCACTGACCGCATCAAAGCCAAGATCACGATAGTCTCCACCTTGTTGCCAATGGCCTCCAACATGGAAGTAGACAGTGTCAGTCAGCGCGCCCCCATACTCGAATTCTGCCCGGTAATCATCATGATCAAGTCCGGTGCTGAGTGCGATCGAGCCACCTTCTGTGCTTCCAGTTTTGGAAATGAAGTTGATGATGCCGCCAGGGCCGTTTGTGGTCAGCGTGGAGGCCGTACCGCCCCGAACCGACTCAACGCGGTCAAGTGTACCGTCCACTTTGTAGAAGCCATCGGCAGGCGCGAAGTCGAAATCTCCGAACAACAGTATCGGCAGCCCGTCTTCCTGAAGGCTCACATACTTTGCCCCACCTGTGGATAGCGGCATTCCTCGGACCGCTATATTGGAGTTACCGCCGCCGGCGGAACTCTCGGCACGAATGCCGGGCAGGGCGCGAAAGATTTCTGCGGTGCTGCGCGGGGCAGTCTTCATCAGCTCGTCTTGATTTAGACTGCTGACAGATATGGAACTGTCGAGTCGGTTTTGACCGCCTGCCTTTACGATGCCGGTCACGATGATGGTTTGTTGTCGAGCCTCTGCCTCAGTTGCACTCAAAGTTTCTTGAGTGAACGCGGTGCCATTCGCCAGGGCAAATGCGCCAGCACTAAGCAAAAGTGTATTGCGAACAATCGACATGACTTTTTCCTCCCTATCACTGCTGGTGTGTGCACCAGTCGATTTCTAGACCGGCACGTCCCGGTTGGCTCTTCATAATATCAAAATACAATCGATTGCAATACATAAATACAATCGATTGCAATGGGTTCACCAAGGGAAGAGTGCGAATGAGACGATAGTTGAAGAGAAACGGCGCACTTCTTGCTCTTTTCAGTTTACAGCAGAATTTCGCATCGGTGCAATTGCCCATCCTTGGAAGTTAGTCATGACAACACGCAAACTCCTGGAGTCCAAACCAAAGATCATGGCACGACTTCCGTGGTCCGCGAAACATCGCGAACGCCTTGAAGATATCTTTGCGCCTGCTGAACTGGTTTTCGTCAAGCGAGAGGATCAAGTCGCCATCGACACAGCTCTCCAGACTTGCGAAGTCGCCCTGATTGATGGCGTGATGGATGATCGCTATCTTGCTGCGCCCAAGCTGAAATGGGTGCATTGCGACCAGTCTGGCCTCGATGGTTATGCACCACAGAGGCTGAGTGACAGCGATCTTGTTGTGACTTCTTCGAAGGGCCGGTCTGGTCCGGTGCTCGCCGAACACGCTGTCTTCTTCATGCTCTCGCTGGTGTACAGGGCATCGACCCTTGCGCGCGCCCAGCGGCGCCGCGTCTGGGGCATCCGGGATCAGGATA
>Ga0098035_1001105_pt1 | contig 13212 bp, 9 predicted proteins | sample 3_EtaG_FD_75046 | JGI IMG/M metagenome (GOLD analysis project Ga0098035, IMG submission 75046) | Marine viral communities from the Subarctic Pacific Ocean - 3_ETSP_OMZ_AT15126 metaG | ecosystem: Environmental > Aquatic > Marine > Oceanic | place: Pacific Ocean | collected 2015-01-07
AATGTTACGTTTGGCAGGTATAAAACAATAAAACATACTAGGAGGTTATATAAAAATGTCTATTGTACAAAAGTTAACCGAAGGTATCGTTAATCGCGATCTCTCTAAGGAGGGTGCCGCTCTTATTTCTAAGTGGGAAAAGACCGGTCTTCTTGAGGGCCTCGAAAGCGATAATCTTCGAAACGGAATGGCTTCGCTGCTTGAGAACCAAGCGAAAGAGCTACTTCGTGAGTCCAGCGCCATGGCGTCTGGTGATGTTGAGGGCTTCGCCGCAGTGGCGTTTCCCCTCGTTCGCCGTGTATTCGGCAATCTGATTGCTAACGATCTCGTTAGCGTTCAGCCAATGAGCCTACCCAGTGGCCTCATCTTCTTCCTTGACTTTACGGTCTCGCAGGAGCTAGGCACTGGCTCCCAGCTAAGTCGCCTAGGTTATACTGCTACTGAATCTTTGTTCGGTGGCGGTCGGGTTGGTAAGCAGATTACCGGCGGTGTCGATCTTAATACAGGCGATCTCCCTGAAAAGGGCCCGTACGGTATGAATAACGGTTATTCATCCCCGGTTGGATCAAGCACGCTTGACGGTTTGGCCCTGAATGCCTCTACACAGCGATCCTTCACTTTCGGTGCAGGCGGTGCGAATGACGCTGCCGTTGATTTCGATGCCGACTTCACTTCTGGTGCGGTTGGTACCGGTACCGATGTTTGTGTTATCAGAATTGATGGCCGTTCAGCCAGCACTAGTGCTGGTCTTGATCAGCTTAACCTTGAGAACTTAGTTGGTATCAACGTTAGTAGCTCTTGGGGCAATGGTATCCTTTCTGGTGCTGCAGGCTCAGCTGGCCCAGGAGTTGGTGAACCCGGCGGCGGTATTCGATTGGTTCGACGCCTCGCTAGAAAGGCTTCTGCGACGACGACGACAATTGATCTGGTCTTTATTGGAACTGGTTCTAATGGAGCACACACTCCATCCGAAGGTCCAAATGGACCGACCGCTTTGGCATTGACTGCTGCGATAGGCCTTGGTACCAGCACTTACGGGACCGGCTCGAGTGCAACTACCCTTAGTTGGCCGCAAGATGATGACTTTACCACAGGCAATGCCCTGGGTTCTGTTGTTGGTCGGTCAGCCTGGGCGTTGGAAGGTAGTTCGAACATCCCCGAGATCGACATCAAGATCGATTCCGTGGCTGTCACGGCGATTACCAAGAAGCTCAAGGCCAAGTGGACCCCGGAGTTAGGACAAGATCTTAACGCCTACCACAACCTTGATGCAGAGGTTGAGCTTACTCAGATTCTTTCTGAGCAGATTGCTCTCGAAATCGATCGTGAGATCCTTGAGGATCTTGTTGTGGGTGCTACTGCTGCTACTCGCTACTGGTCACGCGCACCTGGTAAGTTCCTTGATCGCGTAACCGGACTTGAGGTCGGTGCTTCTACGGTTGCTCCGGACTTCACTGGTAATGTGAGTGAGTGGTATGAGACTCTCGTTGAGACTATCAACGATGTTTCAGCTAATATCCACCGGAAGACTCTACGGGGTGGTGCTAACTTCATTGTCTGCGGACCTGAAGTTGCCAACATCCTTGAGTTCACGGCTGGTTTCCGAGCCAATGTCGCTGTTGACAGCGATAAGGGTTCTGCCGGCACTGTGAAGGTTGGAGCTCTTTCCAAGAAGTGGGATATTTATGTTGATCCTTATTTCCTACGAAGCCTTGTGCTCGTCGGTCGTAAGGGAGGCAGTTTCCTAGAGAGCGGATATGTTTACGCTCCCTATGTGCCGCTACAGACGACCCCCACAATCTTCGGTGTCGAAGACTTCGTGCCCCGCAAGGGCGTGATGACTCGGTATGCCAAGAAGATGGTGCGTCCCGACATGTATGGTCTAGTCGTTATCTCTGATATGACTGTTGGCTAATACAGCTAGTCTTTTATTAGACAAATAAATGTGAAAGCCTCGGCTCTATGAGCCGGGGCTTTCTATTTATGATAGAACTATTACAACTTGAGGAACACACATGGCCCTACCAGTACTAAAACCCGCCTCTACGACAAATACTAATGTTTTATCGTCAACTGGGACGGCCAGCAGTGTGGCGGCCACATTACCTTTTGGAATTTATGCTGGCTCAACAGATTTCTTATCTGGGGCCGCTGATCAAGTGGCTTACACTTATAAAAAATTAGGCGGCGATGTTCTCGACATTGAATTAACTGAGGGAAATATATATTCAGCCTATGAAGAGGCGGTTTTAGAATATTCTTATATTGTTAATGTTCACCAGTCCAAGAACTCGCTTTCCAGTTTTTTAGGACACACTACAGCTTCGTTTGATCAGGATGGTCAAATTAAATCTGGAGATTCTCTTTCGGGTTCCAATATAGAGTTACGTTATCCTAAATTTGATTATGGATATGTGCGACGATTTGCTGATAAAACAGCAACCGAGGTTGGCATGGGCGGCACGACAGAAATCTTTTCCGGGTCTCTGACGACTGTATCCTCCCAGTCAGATTATGATCTTCAAAGCCTTATTTCTTCATCTGCAGCTACAGACACAGCGGTACCTTATTATGGAAGAGTTGGCAACAGTAGAATTATCATTAGAAGAATGTTTTACAAGACCCCCGCCGCTATGTGGCGGTTCTACGGTTATTATGGAGGATTCAGCGCTGTCGGAAACCTAAGAACTTACGGGCAGTATGCAGACGATTCTACATTTGATATAGTGCCGGTTTGGCAGAATAAGCTTCAATCAATGGCTTATGAGGACGCCCTAAATACGCGAGTTTCTCACTGGTCATATGAAATTAAAGATAACAAGGTTCGTATTCATCCGACCCCTGGTACCACGAGTCCAGAGAAGTTTTGGTTTAACTTCACAATAGAAAGTGTTCCGTGGGAAGCAACCGGATCCGCCGGCCAGTCGGTTTTAGGTATTAATAACATGAATACACTTCCGTTTCAGAATATTGCCTATGGCAGCATTAACTCTATTGGGAAACAGTGGATCCGCCGGTTTGCCCTGGCACTCGCAAAAGAAATGCTCGGCCAAGTTCGCGGAAAATTCAGTACAGTACCCATCCCCGGCGAATCGGTGACCCTAAACCATTCAGAGCTTCTTTCACAGGCCAAAGCCGAACAAGATGCTTTAAGAGAGGAGCTTAGGACTACCTTTGATGAGCTTACTTATTCCAAGCTGGCCGAAACAGACGGAACTATATCAGACGTTGTAGAAAAAGTTATGGCCGATATCCCAGCTGGCATATATGTAGGGTAGGTAAATGAGTAATCCGGACGATAAATGGGCACAGCCAGCAGCGCCGCCACCTCCCATGTTTTTTGGGAAAAAGGAGCGCGATCTGGTTAAACAAGTTAATGATGAGCTTGCAGAGCGAGTCATCGGACAAACTGTAGTATACTATCCTATCGATGTTGATAGAACCAACTATCATTCGCTATACGGAGAAGCACTCAATAAAACCTTTTTGCCTCCAGTACGAGTGTATGCCTATGTGGTGGTCGACAACGAGCAGAAAAATGATAAATACAGCTATGAGTATCAAAGTAAGCTGACGATCCACTTCCATCGCAAAAGGCTAACAGAAGATCAGAACCTTCATGTGCGCGCCGGGGATTTTGTGCAATATGGCGATAAACTATACGAGATAGCTAAGACATATAATGACACTAAGTATTACTTTGGCCAGGTAGATCATAAGTTTCAGATAAGCGCTGAATGCATACGAGCCCGTAGGGGAACATTTCGAGGTATAAACGATGCCAGTTAAGAAAACGCAAAGAGAACTACAAGACAAAGCGTCTATACGATATACGTACATGGATGATGACGCCACAGAAGGCCGCGTGCAGGAAATAATAATGATGCCCTCTACACTGGAAACAATTGATTATGCTTTTTATGATTTTGTTAATGAAAAGCTGAATCTGTCTACGACCACCAATGAAGGATTTAAAAAAGTGCCTATCATTTGGGCCTCCACTGAAAGAGCATATCAAATTAAGAATTTAAAGGATGTGCGCGATTCTGAAGAAACTTTAATACTTCCACTAATCACCGTAGAAAGAAAGACGGTGGTAAAGGAAGCGAATAAACGAGGACTACCGTGGGCCAACATTATGCCAGAGAACGATGAGAAGGGAGGCTCTATTACTATAGCTCGGACTCTTAATCAAGAAAAAACTTCCCAGTTTCAAAACAATCTAGCCGATCGCAGACTCGGACCGGACAAAGTTCGCTCCTCCATGTACGCTACCAATAAGAGAAACATGAAACCTTCTAGGAACGTGTATGAGACCATAACTATTCCGCTCCCTACCTGGATAACTGTTACTTATGAGGTTAGTTTGAGGACCGAATATCAGCAACAAATGAACGATTTAGTACAGCCATGGGTGACAATTGCCGGGAACAGCACAATGCCTCCTAGGATTGAACGAGACAACCATAAGTTTGAAGTATTCCTTGAAGGTGACTATACAAATAATAGCAATACTAATAACTTAGACATGACCCAAAGGAACTATGAGACCACTATCACGGCCAGAGTGTTGGGTTATTTAATAGGTGAAGGACCCAATCAAGAGCGCCCAAAGATAGTAAAACGGCAAAATGCAGTCGAATTTCGCATAGCCAGAGAGCGTGTTGTGCTTGGAGACATCCCGGAAAATATAGATAGTCGAGGTTTTTATAGAGAATAGGACCTTTGGCACCGCCCTATACTATTTAATAATGAAAAATAACTTATCAAAAGTTAAATGTTAAAGGAGAACTCCAAGAATGGCGGTTAAGAAATTCAGATTTGTATCCCCCGGTGTTTTTGTTAATGAAATTGATAACTCGGGACTCCCTGCATCACCGGCCGGAATAGGGCCGGCAGTTATAGGCCGAGCATCTTCGGGTCCAGGCCTTCGCCCGATTACGGTAAACTCGTTTTCAGAGTTTGTTAATGTTTTTGGGGCCCCCGTTGCTGGCGGAAGCAGCGACGATGTTTGGCGCGACGGCAACACAGTCGGTCCAACTTATGGCATGTATGCCGCTCAGGCATATCTTCGAAATAGCTCTCCCTTAACCTATGTGCGCCTTTTGGGCGCCGAGAATCCAGACGCAACCAGCGCTGGCAAGGCCGGCTGGAAGGTGGATGTAGCAAACGGTACCGGGCAGACCGACGGCGTCGCTGTGCTTGCCGGCGGCGCGAACGGATGTGGAGCCTATGGATTGGTGATTTTTAATTCAGGTGCAGCGAATGGACCCGGTGTTTTAGAATCCCATGCCGTTCCTATTACTGGTGCGTTGGCAGCAATTTTCTATATTCCAAGTGCCAGCAACGGAACAGCAAACTGTAGCTTTGCTTTGAGTGGGGCCATGGCCTCAAATATCACGGCCGGAAATAATATAAATGTAACTGGAGCCTCGTCGCTGATAGTGTCTACGGTTGCCGATTCAAGTTACGAGTTTAAGATGTTAGTACGCAATGCCACTGGTTCTAGCGATACTATAGCGTCTTTCAACTTTAATCGTTCATCAAATCGATACATTCGGAAGGTTTTTAACACCAACCCGCAATTGACCAACAGGGACATTAATACCAATGTTGTTAACTATTGGCTTGGTCCAACTTTTGATCGTCATTTACCTGAAATAGTTACGGCGGCCGCCAGCAACAACTATTATGCTGCTTTGGTGCCTTTGCTTTCGGGCTCTAATAACTCTGGGGATTATCAAGCCGAACTTCTATCGGCAGAAACTCCTTGGATTATTTCACAAGATCTTACCAACAACTTTGCCAACTACAGCGCCGCAAACATGCAAAAGCTTTTCAAGATTGTGGCTCTAGACGAACCCGGTGCTTGGACAAGTCGAAATATTAAAATATCTATTCAGGAGGTCAAAGCTAGCACCAACGATTTCCAGCCATACGGCTCTTTTGCTGTCGTGGTTAGGCGTATTGATGATTCAGACAATGTCGTAGAAGTACTAGAACAGTTTAATGATTGTAACCTAAATCCCAACTCTTTGAACTATCTTGCGCGCAAGATTGGCGACAGAAATAGTTCATGGGATGCTACCAACAAACGATATCGCGTATATGGACAGTACGATAACAGATCACGATATATTCGTGTCAACATGAATAGCGATGTCGACAATGGCGTCACAGACGCTAAATATTTGCCATTCGGCTTTGTTGGAATTCCTAAATATAGAGATTTTACCTTTACGGCCGGCGGCACCGGAGTCGGACACTCGCTCCCCGCGGAAGGTACTACATCAGTTAATAGTTATATTGCATCGACTTCTAGTGCATATCTCCCGGCCACAGGTACTACGGGCACCAACGATGCTGTGCGCCAATATGGCAGATTTATTACGTCATATATCCCCCAGGTATCGGGGTCAATTAAGTTCCCCACACCAGTGTTACGCGTCAGTTCTTCTGACGGATCTCCTGGTAACAACACAGATGCTTATTGGGGCCTTACTGTAGGCCGCTCAGGCGCGCCCCTGCGGTACGACGAGTCCACTGTGGACCTGTTGAACCCCCTAGGCGCTTTGGGATCATCTCAGTTTGATAGTACAGCTGCCGGACTAGAGGCCTCTACGGCATTTACGTTGGATGACGTTGTACAAACATCTGCGAATAACGCGTACTGGGCTTCAGGCGCCCGCGTCGCAGGAATAGCTCATTCAGTGAGCGCTTCCGGGCCCGCGGGGGATGCTCAAACATGGTCGGACGTTCTTACTGCTGGCTGGGATCGATTTACGGTACCAATGCACGGCGGATTTGACGGACTAGACATTACTGAGTCAGAGCCTTTCCGTAATAACGCTATGGTGGACTCAACCGAACTAACCTATGCTCCGAATAACAGCATTAAGCGCGCTATTGATTCCTTGGCCGATCCTGAAGTAATGGAGATGAATCTCGCTACTATTCCGGGCCTCACCAACGAAGGCCTCACATCGCACTTGATCAATACGTGCGAAGATAGGGCCGATGCTCTTGCGATTATCGATCTTAAGGGCGGTTATGTGCCGAAGACGGAAAATAATCAATCTTTTTCGAGCCGCGTAGGAAGTTCGACGACTACAGTAGACAACCTTAAGGCCCGCGGTCTTAACTCAAGTTATGGATGTGCTTATTATCCATGGGTACAGATTAGAGATAGCATCAATGGTGCTCTTTTGTGGGTACCCCCTTCTGTTGCGGCACTTGGGACCTTCTCTAGCTCACAGCGAAAGAGTCAGGTTTGGTTCGCACCGGCCGGATTCAATCGCGGTGGCTTAACTGTTGGCGCCGCAGGCGTTCCGGTGGTTAACGTAGTCGAGAAGCTCACGCGGCAACAGAGAGACGATCTTTACGCGGCAAATATTAACCCAATCGCCAAGTTCCCCGCAGAGGGCATTGTAGTCTTCGGTCAGAAGACGCTGCAGGTTACGCAATCCGCTTTGGATCGCATTAATGTGCGCAGATTGATGATTTTCGTGAAGAAGCGCATTTCACAGATTGCGGCTCAACTTTTGTTTGAGCCAAACGTTCAACAGACCTGGGATCGGTTTGTGGGTCAGGCAACTCCGTTCTTGGATGAAGTTAAGACAAACTTTGGTCTCTCCGATTACCTCTTGGTTCTTGACGAGACCACAACGACGCCTGATTTGATTGATAGAAATATTCTGTACGCACAGATTTTCTTGAAGCCAACCCGCGCAATCGAGTTTATTGCTCTAGATTTTAATATTACTAGAACGGGAGCATCATTCGTAGATTAGCAAAAGGAGGGGTGATTTTGTTCGCCCCTACTATTTAATTCTGAGGAGAATAACAGAGAATGGCATTTTGGAACTTAGCATCATCAGAACCGAAGAGACAACATAGATTTTTGCTTAACTTTTCTTCCCTGCTTACCAGCGACGGAAAAACTTTTCAGCAATATTTGGCTAAAACTTGTACCATTCCTGGTTACACGGTTAGCGCCACCACACACAGATTTTTAGGAAACGAATATCATTATCCCGGTACTGTTACTTGGGATGAGGTTACCGTGGATATTGTTAACGCAGTTGATCCAGACGGAAATGATTTGCTAATGAATGCGCTGGCTCAGTCAGGCTATCTGGCCCCAGACAAGCAACGCGATGCTTATGAGGGTTCTCGTCAGGCAGTTGGCACCGTTAACAAAACCAACGCACAGGATGCCATTGGAGACGTTGTAATCCGTCAGCTTGACGGCGAAGGCGCCACTATTGGTACGTGGTCTTTAAGAAATGCCTTTATAACTGCGGCAAAATTTGGTAACCTAGATTATGCAGGTGATGATATCTTAAATGTCAATATTACTATCAAGTACGATTGGGCAACTTATGATTCATCTCCTCCACTGCTTTAAATATAGAAATGAGGTTTAAGTGAGTCCAAGAAATAATCAAGATCGAGTAAGCACACCAGTCCCAGATACATCACCCCCGGCCCCGGCCGTAGAACAACGAGACAGTACATTTTCATTTGTAGTTCCTACGGAATTCGTGGATCTTCCTAGTGAGGGGAAATTTTATCCAGAAGGTCATCCTTTGCATGGCAGAGCTTCGATCGAAATAAAACACATGACCGCAAAGGAAGAAGATATTTTAACTTCTGAGAGTCTTTTGCGTAAAGGGATAGCCATCGAGCGCCTATTACAATCTTTAATGGTTGATAAGAGTATTAAACTAGATGACTTGTTAGTTGGGGACAAGAATGCATTAATTGTGGGCGCGCGCATTACTGGCTATGGTCCAGATTATCGTACAAATGTGTCATGCCCCTCTTGTCATTCTTCTCAAGAAACCGAATTCGATCTACTGGATATAGAAACTAGCAAGAGTACCCTTCCTGAAGGAGTCGAGCGTTCTGCAGAGGATACTTTTTTTGTACCGCTACCGCACTCAGGGATTTCAGTGGAGCTTCGACTGCTAACTGGCAACGAGGAGCGCAAATATCTATCAACCAGCAATCGCAAACGTAAGAAAAAGCTTCTAGAATCATCAACTACCGATTTATTGAGGCTTTTAATCATGTCTGTTGATGGATATGAGGATGTAGAGTCCATTAATAATCTGCTGGAAGTTTTGCCGGTTAAGGATTCGGTGCATATTAGAAAGACTTATGAACAAATAAGTCCTGATGTGGATTTGAATCAAGATTTTGAATGCCAAAGTTGCGGCCATGAAGGGAGTATAGGTGTTCCGTTGAACGCCGACTTTTTTTGGCCTGGACGATAGATATTTAGAAGCGGTTTACGAAGAACTTTTTATTTTAAAACATCACGGGGGGTGGAGCTTCTTTGAAGCATACAATCTTCCCGTTCAACTACGTCAATGGTTTGTGAGGCGTCTCATGGACGAGTTCGAAAAAGAAAAAAAAGCCCAGGAAGACACATCATCTAAACATAAGCTGGGCCGTTAATGCAGTTTTGTTGTTAAAACACTATTTATTATATAAATCGAGGACCCTTTGATGACAGAAGAAATGCTGCCTGTTAAAATTAACCTGAATATAAAAAAAGAGAACAAACTTGATGAAAGTTTTCTTTCTACTTTTGGTAGTTTAGCAAAATGGATTCTGGGTTATATATTTGGCGACGCCGCTGTACCTGTCAAAGTCAAAGAGGGTCTTGAAGGCGATGATAATGCGCCCCGCGTAAAAATATCCGGGACCCCGGAGCAAGTGAATGCTTTCGTTGAAGCCCTCGGCAGCGAAAAAGAATATATGCTCACCTATATGAAGCATGGTCTTAACGATCCAAAAACCTTGAGTTCAAGACACTCCTTGAATCGAGACATCGAAGAGTTTGAAAAACAAACCGGCATTCGATGGCCCTTTACGAGCTAATGGGGGCGATGTAAATGGGAAACGGTTCAGACGAAGAACAAGCACGCCTCGATCGCGCCGAGATTATCGAGGAGCGGTTTCAGAGCCTCTTCGAGAGCGAACAAGACCGCGCCGCTAAACAAAGAAAGACACTTAAGGATTTAAGGACGGAATATGAAGCCCTTGATTCGGTCAAGGGCGATCTCGTCGAGACCGCGGCGGCAGAGGCCAAGCTGAGAAAGGCCGAGCTTAAGCAACAGGAAGAAATCAACGAGCAGGCCATCGAGGCGACCCGCAATGCTCTCGAAAGTGCCAAAGCTGACAACGCACACAAGGACGTTATCGATGCGCTCACCAAGTCACTGCGCGAATATCTTATTCTGCAGAAGCACGGCCTTGATGCCGACCGCGAGGAGATCGAAGCTCTCGAAGAGGTCGCCGCGTCCAAGAAGCTAGTAGAGGCCGAAGGCGCGAAATTGGCCGAAACAATGTTTGGTCTAAACAATAGATTTTTGAAGTTGCTTGAGGCAATGGATAAAATGGGAGGAGGCGCCGGCCTTAAGGGCTTATGGAAGGGCTTTAAAAAGGCTGCATTCGAAGGCGGCAAATGGAAAAAGACCCTAGGGGCAGGGTTCCTAAAAATTAGTGAACTTGCAACCGGCGCCGTTATGGCGCTGGGTGCCCAGATACTAAAACTTGCATTTGCACAAGATGAAGCAATGTCCAGCTTTATGAAAGCAACGGGCGCAGCTTACGGGTTCGCCGCCGAGATTCCCTCTATTAACGCAGATCTTCACTTTTTTGGCATTAGCGCCCAAGATGCAGGGAAGGCTTTCGGTGGTCTCTACAAGTCATTTACAGATTTTACAGAAATAGGCCCCAGTATGCGCGGTGAAATGGCCCGGAATGTCGCATTACTACAAGAATTAGGGGTGTCCGCGGACACATCTGGTAAGATTTTAGATATAGCAATGCGATCTCTGGGGATGCATGCTAAAGAGGCCAATAAGTTACTTCTTGAGGTAGTTGACATTGCGGAAGCAACGCGTCAGCCCTTCACAAAGGTCGCACAAGATTTTGCTGCTGTAGCTCCCAAGCTTACTAAATATGGCAACAACATGATGGCGGTATTTGAGGGTCTTGAAAAGCAAGCGAAACGCACCGGCATTCAGATGGGCAAGTTGATAAGCGTTACTGAACAGTTTGATACTTTTGAGGGCGCTGGGCGCGCCGTTGGTCGTTTGAACGCTATTTTAGGTGGTCCGTATTTGAATGCGATTGATATGTTGAATGCAACCGACGAAGAGCGTATCGAAATATTGCAAAGGCTTACGGAACAATCCGGTCTTCAGTTTGATGAGCTTAATCGTTATGAACAGATGAATATTGCCAAGGCTATGGGTACAGATGTTGACACGGCCCGTCGAATGTTTGGCGCTTCAGCAGCAGAGTTTGAAAAACAACAGCTGGCGCAAGAGAGGCTGGCCGATATGGCGAGAAAATCTCAAACCCTAATCGATCAGCTGAAGTTTGCATTTCAATCAGCCTTGGTGGGCATGCGGCCAATAATCGAAAAGTTTATCGTTCCATTTGTCCACGGTTTAGGGCAGATGAACGAGGGAGTGCCTGTGTTTCTGCAGAAATTGGATGCCCTGGCGAACTGGGCTTTGGGAGCATCAGCGCTGATCGGTACCATCATGATCTTCGCCGGCGGCTTTCTCACCGCGAGCGTCGGCGGCGCGGTGGCAGGCGTTCCTATGATGCTCGCCGGCGCAAAGTTGCTGGGCATCGGAATCGGCGGAGCCTGGGCGAAGTCGAAGGTGAAAAGTATCGCCAGCGAAGGCGGAAGTGAGACGTTAGCGAAGGGGCGCCGCCGCGCAGCCGAATTTTCAGAAGATATTGAACTCGTCCGCGGCGAACTTCCCGGCCTTCGCGACGGCGGCACCGTTATGAAGCCGCGCCGCGGCCTTGCAGGGGCCCTCATTGGTCGCACGCTCGGGCGCGTTTTGACCAAAACAAGTCCACCAATGTCAGCGCTTACGATCGTAGGCGAGAATGGTCCGGAACTACGAGAATCGCCAGTTGGCTCCCGCATAACAAACGCGCCCTCAACAGCAAAAATGACCCACACTATGGAGGCCCTGGTTGGAAGCATGTTAAAGGTCAGTGAAAAACTAGATAACATTGGCGATAAAAAGATTGAAGTTGCTTTGCAGGTTGGAGATGAAGAGTGGGCGCGACAGATGGTCAAATCCGCGAAGTCTCCCACCTTCCAACGCGAAATAATGCCGGCTGCGCTTACTTAATAGAAACATAACTCTTTTCAGTCGATAAACTATATAAGTTAGGAGAACAAAATGGCTAGCGATGCACAGGTAGATCCAAGAGGAACCGGTAATGCTGAATTAATAGCAGATCCCGCGAATCCTATATATAAAGTCAATTTCAAACACATCGCCACGGGCCAAAAAGTTTCATTTACTGCGTGGGTTACTGATTTTGCTGACAACTTCTCTTCTACTTGGAACGAGGAAACAACATATGGTCGCATGGATCCTCTCGTAACTTTCCAAGGCACTCAACGAAATATTTCTATGGGCATCGACGTGGTGGCTGCTAATAAGTTTGAGGCCATAAACAATACCGCAAAAGTAGATAAACTGCTTCGGTTTTTATATCCAGTATACGAGGAAGCAGGGCAGACCTTTCGCAATACTTTAAAGTCGCCTCCTTTGATAGAAATGGAATGGATTAACTTTGTGTCTGCTGCGGGCTACCAGAGCGCCACCGGTCTTGTTGGGTTTATTAGAAATCTTAGTTATGTGCCGGTATTTGAATCTGGGCTGTTTATTAATACCCCGGGAGAAGGCGTGACAAATCTATTTCCGCAACAGCTAAGGCTTCAGTTGGATTTTAAAGTGATTCATACTCATTTGGTGGGCTGGTCTGGCACCGGAGACTCAGTCACTTTCGGCGGCCCGGGCTCATTGTTCCCACACAACAGCGGCAATGAGACGTCCAACGTTGACGGAGCACCGTGCCTTGACGGTCCATGGATACCGGACTCTGCTATTAATACATCACAAAACCAACGCAACAGACGCCTAATGATGGAAGAGCAGGCTCAAAGTAGAGAGATGCTCTCCGAAGCTGGCTCCGCGCACTATGGCGCCGGTGCCCGAGCACGCATGCGTACCCAAATAGCACAAAACCCGGGATACAACTATAATGCGGGATGCACCGAGCAAAATACCGTGGGGCATTCTCCGAGGTCACGACTCGAAGAGCAGATAGAGATTAATAAAGCAATGACGGAACAAAGAGGTACCCAGCGCGCCCACCGCG
>Ga0098035_1001108_pt1 | contig 13197 bp, 10 predicted proteins | sample 3_EtaG_FD_75046 | JGI IMG/M metagenome (GOLD analysis project Ga0098035, IMG submission 75046) | Marine viral communities from the Subarctic Pacific Ocean - 3_ETSP_OMZ_AT15126 metaG | ecosystem: Environmental > Aquatic > Marine > Oceanic | place: Pacific Ocean | collected 2015-01-07
GATCCTTCAGGAGTTGGTGGTGGCAATATCGGAACCGGAAATGCACCGGCTCCAGGGGAAAGCAATTTTACTGGGTAGCCTACTCAGCCTCCGTGACAATGCACGGGCCTCCATCGAGGATGGCCCCGAGAGAGAATACGTTAAGGACTAAACGTAATGGCCTTAGACCAATTTGGAGCTCAGAATTACGTCGGGGAGGATTCCACCACGACCAATTTCAAAGGGTGGGCTAGCCTCACCCCATCAGCGTCTTGGGGACAGGTGAATACGTCCGTGCCAGATCCTACTCCGGAAGTGCAGACCTCGCCGGAGATAACGGCAGTTACGGATCGGTATCAGAATGTGACTGTTGAAGAGGGTGGGGATGGGGATCAACAAAGGATGCTAGATAATGCAGGGCAGGGCACCCGAGCATATAGCCAGATGTCTCCTTCTGGTATGTTGGATATGGACGGTAGGGCTCTGTCTGGGCTCGGCTCCGCCTTCGATCAGGTTTCAAAGGTTACGGACCCGATTAAAAACGCTGTCACGAACCAATTCGATAAAGCAACCTCATTTTTACCGGATATGCCGCAGTCCTTAAAGGACACGGCTAAAAGCCTATCCATGCTAGGTGGTATGGCCAGCCCTCAAGGGCTTTTAACAGGGATGTTAGCCGGTGTAAACTACGAAGACAAGTTCGGGTACAACCAAAACCTATCTGGCATAGTAGCCTCTATAGCAGGTCTACAGAGTGGGATATCCCCCCAAGGATACTCTGCAAGTTTCAAAGAAAGTATGGCGGCTGCCTCTCAGGGCAAGACCACCGAGCAGTTAAGGGCGGCCATAGAGGCTGGCCTCATAAAATCGGTTGGCGTTCACTCCTTGGGTGGAGCCACCATGTACGAACCCACAGAGAAGGGGCTCCGGCGGGCTAAGGCGTACCGAGACAATATCTCTATGTCCCGGGCTATAGCTGAAGGGCTCTATGGCAGAAAGACCCTTGGCACTGACCAGTTTGGTAAGGACATTGATCCCTCCACAGAAGGGGGTCGCTTTGGAGGCAGCCCCAACGGAAATGGCTGGACAGCAGAGTACGATAAAGAAGGAAATTACGTACAAAGTGTCCAAACCAATCACGCTACAGGGCGTCTCAATAGCCAAGTAGAGCAGAATCTGAGAGGCACTACTCTAGCAAGTGATAAACCTACATATGGTCCTCTAGAGGCATTTAGTAAGTCTCGTGAACAGCTTGACCTGATGATAGACGCACGTACCCGGCTGGAGCAAGAAAAGGAAGAAAGACGAGGCACCTCTTGGGATAATCCAGATGCACGGGCTGCAAGAGCTAATACATTACGTAGTCCAGGTGCCTACAATATCAATGTGAGGAATTACAAAGATGAGGCTGAAGTCTCTTATCTTGATGATAGTGTACCACAGGCCTCAGAGGCAGAGCTCTCAGGAGCAAGAGATGATCCTGGGGGCACACGAGCTGACGATCAAGCTGAAAAAGATGCCATTACGGCTTTCCATCTAGGGGCTCCGCCTTGGGCGGGTGATACTTGGAGTGGAGGGGGCGGGGACTTTGACTTTGGCCCTGATGAAGGGACAGCAAAGTCTGCGGCAGAAGAGGGAGGTTTAGAAGAGGGGCAGTTTGAAGGAGAAGCCCAAGGCGGCATGATCCGTGGCAAACGCTACCAAACCGGAGGCGGCGTAGGCGCAGGCATGATCCGTGGCCCCGGTTCAGCCACTTCCGACTCGATCCCCATGAAGGCTGATCCCGGGGACTTTATCCTTAACGCAGCCGCCGTGAAGTACTTCGGCCAGGACCGTATCCAAAAGGACATTGCCCGAGCCATACGAAAAATTGCCAAGCCTGGGTTCGCAGTTGGTGGTGCCCCAGACAACATAGGCTCAACCCCTATCCGTGTCTCCAATGGCGAGATGTTTATCCCCAAAGAGCTTAAAGGAGCTTTCGGTGAGGACAAACTGAACCGGATGAACGACTATGGGAAGAGCCTCATGGCTCGGGGGGGAGAGGCCGGGGGCTACAAACGAGGCGGGGAGACTAAGGAATATACAATTAAAGAACTGGGTCACTGGCACCGTTGGCTAATGAAAGAAGGCAAGAACCTCTTGGAGACACCCCCTGGTGATAAGCTAGACCCAGAGCGATATAAGCGGTTCATGTATAATAAAAAGGCTTTTGATGAGGAGGTGAAAGCCAAAGGGAAAGCCGAAGGGGGAGCCCTCCGTGGCACCCCCCGCACCCACGGCTACCATAACGCCGTGCTCCCGGGCACGGGCTATGCTGACGGCGACGTTATAGAGGGTTTGTCTCCTGGACCCGAGGGCCTGATACCCTGGGAAAACAAACAAGCCCTCATCAAACCCCACAAGAAAATGTTCGATGGCCTAACCGACGATGAAAAAATGAGAGCCATACTTCCTAGTAAGTGGCTGAACCCATCCGAGAAAAAAGCCGTAATAGAACAGTATTACGGACCCAACGGATTGATACCTTCCGATCCTGCCGCCCTCGAGTGGTTCAAGAAAAACCCCCAGGATCTTGATAAACATCACAAGATATTCATAGACGATCTAGAAAACATGTACATCTGGGAACGCTTCTTCAATAAGAACCCAGTCAGCAAAACCAAGACGTGGAGGCCCGAGCTAGAATTGGCCAGAGGTGGGGAAGCCGTTTCTAATAAAGCCTTGACGGGCTATGCTGACGGAGCCGCCGTCGAAGAGGGCTACAACGAATACAGCATAATGGATGTCCTCAGTAGGGTTATCGGGAATATCTTTGGAGTAGAAGACGATACGCCCCAAGGCTCCAGCCTGACAGGCGAAGCCCTACGACAAGTCATCGAAAGCCTCGACCCAGCACGGAATCCCTTGCCCCCAGACCCCGAAGACGATGGCACTCTCCTACCCCGGGAACCACCGCCCTTCGATGAGCAAGAGTTCCAGACGGGGGTCAGGGACACCGACTGGTTCAGACAGTTCGTTGATCAATATGGAGAGGAACCCGATTTAAGGCCAATGTCTGAGAATCCCGAGGCTGGACCGAATTACGATTATCGGAAAGCATGGGCCGCTGGGATTCGTCCGACGCCGAATGCCAACGACGCTGGCCGCTACCACTGGCCCAGTTCCCCCGGCGGCGGTGAGATGTTGAAATCGAAGAGTCATCCCACGACTTGGAAAGAACATTTCATGCGGCAATATGGCGTTGATCCAGACACTTTGCCGCCAGAGGAGATTGAGCGGTTACGAGGGGGAGGATTGCCGCAAGGCTTCACCATCCAACGTGGCCCCGAGCTAGACCCCCGTGAAAGAAACATCCGGGAGATGCAGGACTTCCGTGTTCCTGGTGATGATCCGGAGTTCCAGGGGGGCAACGGCTTCATTTCAGGTGGAGAACTCCAAGGAATCCAAGGTAACCGTTTCGGAGCCCTCTATGAGGGTGCAGCCCGAGCTCAGACCCCAGGAGGCCAGCCCTCTTTGAGTGGGCGTGATCCCCGTGAGACGCAAGGGTTTGTGCCGGTTCCTGGAGGGGTCACGGACAATGTAGAACTCAGCAATATTGGTGGTGCAGATAATATAAACACTATGAAGGACTTCATTTATAAGAAGGAGGGAGCCTTCAATAAAAAGTACAATGTTGGCGGGGACAAATATAAATCATATTGGGATCCACTAGCAAATAAGGGCAAAGGTGCCTGGACTATGCCTGGAGGCCTGACGACAGAGAGAGGTTTCTCAGTTACCGAAACTACAATCAAAACTAAAACAGAGATCAAGGCTGAAATGAACAGACGAGTTAGCCGAAATGACGCTTGGTTCTCTAAGAAGTATGGCAAAAAATATGATGACTTGAATATCAATCAAAAAACAGCTCTTAATTCTCTCGTTCACAATGCAGGTAGAGCAGCCTTTGGGGGGGACTCTATTGCGGGGGTTACAGAGAGTAAGGCGTCAAAAGCTTTTAAGCGAGGGGATATGGAGACCTTCAAACTAGAAGCCTTTGGTAAGAACTCTTGGAGCTATAATATACTAAAGAGCCGCAGAGATTCCGAAATGGCTAAATGGAATACTCCGGTAAACTAGAGAGGCGGATGCCTCGGTAAGGGCCTTCGGACCCTTGTCGAGACAGCAACCCACGCTCCCTGCGTGGCCCTGATCTCTTCAACAACCAAATTGCCACCCGGAGAAACCCGGCCCAAGGAGGTACTATGTTAGATACGGAAGCCGAAACACTAAAGCCCACCCCATACCGGGCTGATTACAGAAGGGAGTTAGACAACCAGACGGACGAGGAGATACTCAGCGAGGACAAGCAAGAAGAAGAAGAAGAAACTGCCCCCGAAGAGCCCCGAGTCCCCCTTGCAGAACCCAACGTTAATTGGAAGAAACGGTACGATGATATGCGTACCTATCACAACCGATACGTTGAAAAGCATAAGTCCGAAGAGCAGGTGCCAGACTTGGTACCCCCTCAAACTCTCGAAGAACTGGACAAGTTCAAGGTCCAGTATCCCGAGGTCTACAATTCCATGAAGGCTATCTCTCGACTAGAGTCCGATGGCCGAATACGGAGCGTAGAGGACCGCTTGGAAGACCTTCAAGAAAAAGAAGAAGAGGCCGTCCAAACGAACGCAAGAGCTGAGTTGTTACGACGCCACCCAGACTTTGACGATTTGACGAAGTCCGACGAGTTCAATGCGTGGCTGGAAACCCAACCTTCTCAGATCACCGATGGTGTCACGAAGAATAACACGGATGCCGCATGGGCCGCTAGAGTGATCGATCTGTATAAGAATGACACGGGCCAATCCAAGCCCAAGTCGAAGAAATCTAAATCCGACGATGCAGCCGCAGAGATCCGGCCCACATCCCGTGGTTCTGATCCCTCAAAGAAAGAGGACAGGATTTGGACTAATGAAGAAATCTCACGACTTAAACCTGCTGAGTTTGCTCGTCTCGAAAAAGAGATCGATAAAGCCAATCGGGAGGGTCGTGTCAGATAATGTAATGGAGACTTAAAATGGCTTTTGCCGGTGCTGGCGGATACCAGAACTTACCCTCGGGTAATTTCTCTCCGCAGATCTACAGCCAGAAAGTCCTCAAGTTCTTCCGTACGGCCAGTGTTGTTGAAGACATCACCAATACTGACTATTCTGGGGAAATTGAGAACTTCGGTGATACCGTCAAAATCATCAAAGAGCCTACTGTTACCGTTCGTGCGTACACCCGTGGTACCACGGTCAACGTCGAGGACTTGGCTGATAATCAGCTGACCCTCACCGTAGACCAGGGTAGCTACTTCGCGTTCAAAGTGGATGACATCGAAGAGCGTCATTCACATGTGAACTGGGAGTCGCTTGCCACGTCTTCAGGCGCTTATGCCCTGAAGGAAAGCTTTGATGAAAACATCATCGCTTACATGGTTGCGAACGTAGCTTCTGGTAACACTATCGGTTCTGATGGTTCTGGACAAGATGTCGGCTTCGGTTCTGGTGAAGTTGACCCCGCCAATCTGCTTGCTAACCATGCACGTAGGTTACATGTAAACGATGTTCCTGAGGAAAACCGCTGGTTTCTTGCCAGTCCCCAGTTCTACGAGCAGCTTGGTCAGTCCGTTTCAAAACTGATGGCTGTCGAGATCACTGGTGATGACGCAAGCCAACTGCGGAATGGCCGCATGACTGACCGTATCGTTCACGGTTTCCGTCTGTATTCGACCAACAACTTTGCTGCGAGTTCTACTTCGAACTACTACAAAGTGTTGTCGGGCCACATGAGCGCCGTCGCAACTGCGAACCATATCGCCAAGACCGAGGTCGTGCGTGACCCCGATTCCTTTGCCGATATCGTCCGTGGCCTGCACGTTTATGGTCGCAAACTTTTGCGCTCCAAAGCTCTGTTCCTTGAGCACATCTTGGTTGACTAAGGGAGGATAAATTATGGCTACAATTGATCTAACTGATGGTCAGTCTGGTGCTGGTGTTGTTGGACGCCAAGCCTTCTATCTGATGGAGAAGACTCTTGACTGGGCAGAAGCTCTTGACCAGCATAGTGCTACGGTCATTTCCGCTTCGGATATTTTCCAGGTGCTTGATCTTCCCGCAGAGCATATGATCCTGCATGTGGGTGCCGAAGTTATCGCGGCTTCCACCGCAGCTACCGTGACTATCGACATTGACGTTGCCGCTGGTGACGACATGGTTGATGGTGCGGATGCTACGTCTACAGGCTACTGTGCAGCTGGCACGGAAGGCAACATTGGTTGGTCGGGCACTGCTTCGTCCAGTCATGTTACCTACGTGCCTCGGTATGCGGCTACTGACACCATCGATGTTACGGTGGCTTCTCTCTCAGGTGTTCTCGATGCCGGTAAGGTGCGTGTGTACGCACTTGTTGCCGACATTGGGGGTGTCAATGAGAAAAGCCCCTTGGCTGACGTGACGTTCTAGGAAACTGGGTAAACCTCAGGTCACTTCGGTGGCCTGGGGAGCCTTTCAATTAGGAGAAGACAATGGCTGTTTCAACTGCCAGTTTGACCGCCGATATTAACGGACGGTTTCTATTGCACCCCCAATATACGACTAGCTACGATCTGACAGTTGGGGGAGCCCCGCAGATGTTGTTCGGTGCAAGCAAAATTGTAATCAACGGATCAACCGTCACTGCGACGGCTGCCGAGATTAATGCTGCTGCTGACAACAGTGCCCGTTTCGTGGCCGGTTCGACAAGTACGAACCTCACGAACTATGGCATTTCGACGCTTCCCTCGACGGATGCAGGTGCTTATACTCTAGCTGATCCTGTAGCCGGTACAGTGAAGCATATTTTCATGGATGGTGCTACTACTACTGTCAACTCGCTTACAACTGCTTCTACGGATACTACGTACGACGGCACAAATACTGTCTTGTCGTTTAACGCAGCCGCAGAGGCTGTTATTCTTGTTGGTGGCAGCTCTACTCGTTGGTATATCATGACTAATCCAGCATCCGTAGCACTTTCTACCCCATAGTTAAAAGAGAACTAATGGCAGAATTTGTCAAGAAAAAAAAGGTGGCTATTGTTGGCACGGCTCCTAGTTCGTGGCAACTGGCCCCGTTTGGTGATCCTGAGTGGGAGATATGGGGCATCTCAGCGATGCATCAGCATCTCCCACGTTGGGATCGTTGGTTTGAGTTTCATGACCTCGACATTTTTGTAGACCTCGACAATGGGCCGATGCGTCCATTCAAGGCTGCATATGAAGGCCACTTAGAGTGGTTGGGTGCCTGCAAAGGTCCTTTGTACGTTAAAGAATTGGATCCTAGGGTTCCCCATGGTAAGCTATTTCCATGGCAGGAACTGGTAACCAAGTTTGGTCGAGGTGGTTTCACTAATAGTATCTCGTGGCTGGTGGCCTTTGCCATCAAAGAGGGGTACGAAGAAATCGGTATCTGGGGTGTTGACATGGCCCAGGAGTCCGAATACCGACACCAAAAACCCGGATGTTACTTTTTTATGGGTTGGGCACAGGGTGCTGGTATCAAAATGACTATCCCAGAGCAGTCAGATCTGTTCAAGATACGGGCTCTATATGGCTTTGAAGATAATTATTCGGAGTTCCATGCTAAATGTGATGTTCGGAAGCGAGAACTTACAGAACGCATCCGTGCAGCTGATCTGCAAAAGGAAAAGTTCGAAAAAGAAGGTGTCTACTTACGTGGTGCCATTAACGATATCGACTATTTCATAAACAATTGGAACTAAGATGACCCTTCGGCAAATTAATGGTGCAACAAAGATGGAGTCTACAACGACTGCTATCTTGTATACGACACCCACAAACCATACAACTTATGTTGCATCATTAGTTGCCTCTAGTACGAGTTCTTCCGCCCGCACTATTACAGTAGATTGGATTGATGTTTCCGGATCTACAACTATCGCCTATAAACTTTGTAATGAACACTCGCTATCCTCCAAGAGCTTCAAGATCTTCTATTTCAAAAATACTCTCGAAGAAAACGATATTCTTCGTGCCACCGTGTCCTCCACCGAGATAATGGACATCACCCTGAGCCTCGAAGAAAGCTACATTAACAGGTAAGCCAATGAACTATCTCGATCTGTCAAATGTCATCTTGCGGGAACTCGGGGAAGTCCCCATTACCACCACGTCGAGTCAAGTGGGCTTCCAGCGGTTTATCGTGGATGGTGTAAACAGGGCTATTCGGGATGTCGATGGAGCCTATTTTGATTGGCCCCACAACTACTCGGCACAAACCGATGCCACCGTCCCAGGGCAGGCTGAGTACGCATGGTCCACCACTCTCCGCCGAGTGGACATCAACTCGTTTATCCTGGTGCCTACAGACCTCGTCACGAATGGGCAGTTCACGAGTGATATATCCTCGTGGACGGACAATTCCTCGGCCAATGGCACCACCGTTTATTCGGCTACGGGCAATGGCCGGTTAAGCCTCACCCCGGGCTCCAGTGGCATCGCCTCGGCCTACCAAGCCCTCGACACTACCTCTGGCGCTCAATACCGAGTATACGTACGGACGGTGACCGGCTCCACGGCTGTAGTCGGCCTCAAACTCGGCACGACAGCCGGGGGCACGGAAATTGGTACCCAGTCCCTCACCACGGACAGCCCCGGAGACGGGGCGTACAACTCATTCACCTTCAACTCCACCGCCACCACGACCTACCTGACCCTCCATAGTTCCGTGGCCTCCGTGACCCACGACGTGGACCGCATCCAGGTATTCGAGGACATGCAGCCCGTGGAGCTCAACCATCTTTCCAACGAAGAATGGAACTCCCGGTTCTCCGAAGACGAACGTCTTCTGGATCCCAGTTCATTCGGCGTCCCAGCGTCCGTGTCATTCACGAAGAACAACAAATACCGTCTTGGTCCCCTTCCCGATAAAACCAAGTACACCGTCGAATACGATGGCTGGCTGACCCCGACTACCCTGTCAAGCTCCGGGGACACCCCCGACTTACCCGACAGGTTTGATGACGTTCTCATCAACCGTGTTCTGTACTACGCCCACAGGTATCGGTCAGACCACCAAGCAGCGGCCACTTCCCTCAGGGACTACCAGAGTTCCTTGAAGTCAGCCCGCACGGAACTGATTAACGAAGAAGACTATATGCTAACGGATGTGATTCCCAGACAAAGGTATATCTAATGCCTGAGACTACCTTAGTAAACCCACTTACAGTCGTTAGTAAGGGCGGGCTCATTTTGGACACGTCCGTATTAGAGATGCCTCCTGGGGCCGCATCCGTGCTAGAAAACTGGGAACCTGATATCGAAGGCGGCTACCGGACTGTTGATGGATTCTCTAAGTATTCGGATACGGAAGTCACAGGCTCAGGTCCTATTTTGGGAGTGGCCATTCTAGGTTCCCGAGTTATTGCGTGTCGATCTAGCAATATTATGTGGGGTACCGGAACTTCGTGGTCTTCTATTAATGCTGCCCGCACAAATGCTAATAAGTATGTTTTTGATAAGTACAACTGGGCGGGCACAGAAATTCTCATAGGAGCAGATGGAGATAACTACGCCTTTACTTATGATAACAGCACATTTACACTTCTTAACGGTGGGATAGGTGCGGGGGCGGGCACGGCACCTACAGCGCCCACCCACGTTATTGAACACAAAGGACATATTTTCTACGGAGGCTATTCGAATCTCGGGGGTTCTGGTGCGATAACATTTTCAGCCCCGTATCTGCCTAACGACTTCACGACTGCCCAGAATGCTGGAGAAATCCAACTAGGGGATACCTTCGTGACGTTCAAGACCTTCCGGGAAGAACTTTTTATTTTCTGTTCGAATAGTATCCATAGGCTGGTCGGCTCCTCCCGGGGGGACTTCCGACTTATTCCTGTGACAGAACAAATTGGGTGTTTGGCATCCGGATCCGTACAAGAAGTTGGGGGCGACCTTATCTTCCTTGGGCCAGACGGTTTAAGAACGGTAGCAGGTACTGCAAAGATCGGGGACGTGGAACTGGCTTCCATTTCGAAAGCCGTCCAGTCTCGTCTCAACAACATCACCCTCACAGATATCAATTCTGTAGTGATTCGAGAGAAGACCCAGTATCGGATGTGGTTCCCGGTTTCAGCCACGGCAGAAAATTCCTCCAAAGGAATTATAGCTGTCCTCAAACGTAATTTTGGCCCAGAAGGGGTTATGGCAGTCAACTGGGAATATGCAGACCTCAAGGGCATCAAACCCAATATATGCTATTCGGACTACATTGGGGATGATGAATACGTGCTCCATGGGGATTTCGATGGAGGCTTTATATACCGCCAAGAAAGTGGTAATAGTTTCGATGGAGCCAATATCTTTGCTACGTATCGAACTCCCCATATGATCTTTGGGGATCCAGGCATCCGTAAGATACTTGAACGTATCAATATCAATTACGCAACAACTGGAGTAACGGACTTTACGGTGAGGGCTATTTTCGACTATGAAGATCCAGACACCTCACAACCCCAAGCTCTTACCATCACAGGTGGCGTAGCTGCTAGTTCTTATGGAACAGCTGTATATGGAGTAGGTTCGTATGGAGCCACGAGCTCTCCAATCCTGAGACAAACCTACTTCGGCAGTGGATTCGCCATTGCTTTTGAATTTAAAAGAATAAGTACGGACCCTTCCGTAGCAATACGAGGATTTGAGGTCGAGATCATCCCAGGTGGGAGAAGGTAAATGGCCGGTTATACAAGACAAGAGACATATACTACGGGTGACACTATCGAAGCTGATGACACGAACAATGAGTTCGATGTCTTGGTTACTGCATTCCATTCAACGTCAGGCCATAAACATGATGGCACAGCTGCCGAGGGTGGTCGGGTACCAAGCCTCATTGATGCTGATGGTGATACCAAGATTATGGTTGAGGAATCATCGGATGATGATACCATCAGAGTTGACGCCAGTACAACAGCCCAAGACGTACTCACTGTGTCCCCCACTTCAGTTGTATGGAACGATGCAGGCTCCTCGACATTTGGTTGGCGCTTAGAAAGTGACACAGACGATTATCTTATCCACGTAAAGCCCGGGGTTGATGTCCTGGCCATTGGTTCTTCGGCAGGTTCAACCCTTATGAAGCTGGACGTGGGTGGACGAGCTAATGCTACTTCGTTTAGCCTTAATGCTGGAGCCGTGGTAGTCTCTACAATCCTCGATGAAGACGCCATGACATCCAATAGTTCTGTAGCTCTAGTCACACAGCAGTCCATTGTGTCCTATGTAGCTACTCAGATGTCTTCCGCAGACACTTATGCTGAACTAGGGGACGTGACTGTCTCCACTCTAGCTAATAATGACCTAACCAAATACGTGTCGGCCTCTACTGAGTGGCAGAACCTCACGACGGGCTCCACGACCCAAGTCCTTCGTGGCGGAACTATTTGGGGAAGTGTCGAGATACACGATATTGCTTCGGGCACGGACGGGGAACTGGTTACGTGGTCCTCAGCTGGCACGGCCACCACAGTTGCGGTAGGCACCTCAGGGCATGTGCTGACATCTGGAGGGGCAGGCGAACAGCCCGACTTCACCACGGTTGGCCTAGACTCCATGGCAACGGGCACAGACGGTGAATTGTTTACGTGGTCCACTACAGGAACAGCCACCACTGTTGCCGTGGGTTCGTCCAGCCACGTTTTGGTTAGTGCCGGGGCGGGTGAGAAACCTTCCTTCGCTGCCCTTGGTGTGGGTTCCTTGGCAGACGGCACGGACGGGGAACTCGTAACTTGGTCCACCACCGGGACTGCTACTACTGTGGCTGTTGGTACGAGTGGTTATGTCTTGACATCTAATGGTGCGGGTGAGAAACCAAGCTTTCAAGCCGTACCATCTTCTACTTCTATTGCCTTAGCTAATTTGGCGGATGGCACGGATGGTGAATTAGTTACTTGGTCTACCACGGGAACAGCTACGACGGTTGCAGTAGGCACGGCTGGGCATGTGCTCACTTCAGCAGGGGCTGGTGAGAAGCCCGTATTTGAAGCGCTCGACGTAGCTATCGGAGAGTTGGCTGCGGGCACGGACGGCAACCTTATCTCGTATTCCTCGGCTGGTACGGCCACGGCTGTTGCCACAGGCACAGTGGGCCAAGTCCTAACGTCCGTGGGTGCTGACGAGGGCATACCGGTCTTTGAGACTCTCTCCGTGACGGTGGCCGAGTTGGCTAATGGTACGGACGGAGAACTCTTTACCTGGAGCACAACTGGAACAGCCACGACAGTAGCTGTGGGCACAGCAGGTCATGTGCTCACTTCGGTAGGGGCTGGTGAGAAGCCTGTTTTCGAAGAGCTTGATGTGACGGTAGCCGAACTGGCTGCTGGTACGGACGGGCAGATCGTCACTTGGTCGAGTGCTGGTACGGCTACTACAGTTGGTCCTGGTACCTCGGGACAGGTCCTCACTTCGGCAGGTGCTGGAGAGAAGCCGTCGTTTACCACTCTTGCCGGGGGCGGGCCAAGCCTGGGTTCAGACAGTATAATCCGAACCAACAAGGATGACATTGGCGAGAACATTACGTTTGTTGCTGGCGGGCTATACGAGAACGGTATGTCAGTCGGCCCGATTACAATCAATGCAAGTTATACAGTCACAGTGGCTTCTGGATGTAGGTGGGTGATCATATGAGCGATTTAAGAGTAAATACAATTGGCGATAGCTCGGGCAGTGGCCCTGTTGCCACTCTGCCGACAAGCGGCGGATCGGCGTTCACCCTTGGGCCTAATTGGGGCGCACTAGAATTTGTTTCAGGTGCTAACATCTCAAATGTAACAAATATCGACGTTACTTCGCTGGCGGTGGGTTATGATTATATATTCAGTATACAAGGTGCAGTTCCCGAGAACGACGGTGTAATTCTAACCGCTCAAATGATGCAATCGGGTTCGGCGTTGAGTGGCGCAAGTAACTACATGGACACGGACGCCAGTACGGCCCTTGAATTGATTGCAGGTAACACTATTGGCAACGCGGCTGATGAGGGGATAAACATCGACGTTCTGTTCCCCGAACCGAATGTGGCCGACCGGCGCAAGCGGTTGATTACAACGTCCTACTCTGGGGCCGGAACGGGCGGGGGAGAAACAGGAATAGCGTCGGGCGAACCTTGGGGCGGTCGTCTTGATGTGAATATCAAC
>Ga0098035_1001109_pt1 | contig 13189 bp, 12 predicted proteins | sample 3_EtaG_FD_75046 | JGI IMG/M metagenome (GOLD analysis project Ga0098035, IMG submission 75046) | Marine viral communities from the Subarctic Pacific Ocean - 3_ETSP_OMZ_AT15126 metaG | ecosystem: Environmental > Aquatic > Marine > Oceanic | place: Pacific Ocean | collected 2015-01-07
ATTAAGAATATAGGTCAGTTCTTCCGGCGTCAGGTAGGAATTGACGCAGGTGTAATACAGGCCCGCCCGTTCCCCAGACCCACAGCTTTCAAAATACCACGCGTTGTTTTCCATGAAGATCGCGTAATGATCGCCGTGAGAGAGTCCTTTTTGCTGCAGGAAATGGGCGAGTTTATTCGTCCTTTCCTCATACTCCTGATAGGTGACGATTTCCCCGGAAGAGGCCATAATAAAGGCCGGTCTATTAGGGTGTTCGGTCGCAAACTTCCCTGGATACATGCCGCGTTCCTCCCTTTTTTTCTTCCTTTTTATGGAAGATATTTTAAGAAAAAGGATAGGTTGCACAGGCTTTAACTGCAACATTTATATAGCGTTATTTTCTGCGGTTTTGTCTGCACTTGTCATAATTTCTACATATTCTTCGTCTCAATTTGTAGATCGAAAAATTAACGAAATCAGGTTAAAAATATTTCACGTATCCAATGGATATATTAATTGTTTTCCGGCCCTAGGCTGTTTATTAGGCGGATATTAGTCATTTAGGAACGAACTGATGGTTATGTTCAATAAGCCATATTTAACTGGCAATGAGTCAGCTTATATCCAACAAGCTTTGTTTAGCGGCCATCTTTCTGGTGACGGCTCATTTTCAAAACAATGTCACACTTGGCTTGAAAACCAGACAGGCGCCTCGAAGGTGCTTCTAACGCATTCCTGTACAGGGGCATTGGATATCGCCGCGTTACTCTCAGGCGTTGGGCATGGTGACGAGGTTATCATGCCGTCATTCACGTTCGTTTCGACCGCAAATGCGTTTGCTTTGCGCGGGGCGACGCCTGTATTTGTTGATATCCGCCCGGATACGCAAAATATAGACGAGACGCTCATTGAAGCCGCGATTACCGAGAAAACGAAAGCTATTGTTCCGGTTCATTATGCAGGCGTAAGTTGCGAAATGGATGTCGTTATGGATATTGCGAAGCGACATAACCTCCTCGTTATAGAAGACGCCGCACAGGGCATCATGGCCAGCTATAAGGCGCGCGCCCTTGGTGCAATCGGCGATATTGGGGCTCTTTCATTCCACGAAACCAAGAATATAACCTCCGGTGAAGGAGGGGCGTTGCTATTGCGCGATAGCCGTTTTTCTGAAATGGCAGAAATCATTCGTGAGAAGGGGACTAACCGGCAGCAGTTTTTCCGTGGCCAGGTAGATAAGTATACCTGGAGCGATATTGGCTCCTCCTTCCTTGTTAGTGATATGGCCGCCGCGTTCTTGATCGCGCAGCTTGAGCAGGCAGAAATTATCACAGAATTGCGACTTAAAATTTGGAAGCGCTATTTCGATGCCTTCCAGGAGTTGCTGGAAAGAGAGCTGATCGGATTACCAACTGTGCCGCAGACATGTAATCATAACGCTCATATGTTTTATTTGATGTTGCCGGACCTGGAACGTCGCACAGCCTTCATTTCCTATATGGCGGCTCGCGACATTCATACCTATTTTCATTATGTTCCGCTGCATAATTCCCCGGTTGGCAAGAAGATCGGGCGATCACATGGGGATATGCATCATACGGAAAGTACCTCTGACAGACTTGTGAGGTTACCGCTCTATGCGGGTTTAACCGAAGAAGAACAAGAAAATGTAATTTCTGCGGTTTATTCTTTTTTCGGATCCTGAATAATTAACGAGAGGATTGATCAAAAACAATCCTCTCGCATATTGCGCGTCTTTTCACGAGTTATGTTTTGACGTCAGTCTCGCAAAATCTTCAATCAGTTTTTCTTCTGTCAAGAATGCGATATCCGGATGACACGGAATGTTGACAAGACGGCGGTAAATATCTGTACAGTTCGGAGTCTCCGCGAGCGGGAGATAGTATTTTGCGAGCATCAGATGTTGCGCCGCATCCACGTCTGCCTGTCGGACAGGATTTTCAGCACAGAACGGCAGACTGGTTGCCGGGGTCAGTTTGTCGAATGTGTAAAGCGGTCGCAGTCCCACCTTTGACGCAATTTCGGTCACTCTTGCTGTTTGCTCAAGATAGAGAGGTTTCCACTCATCGACGCGGCTTAACCGGTCAATTTGAAACGCGCAGGCAATGTCTGACACTTTCCCGTTATTGATCCAGTGCTTCTTTTCGGTCGCACTGATGGGCCCGTAGTTCAAAAGATTGTAAATTGACTCCATTTCGTCCCTTGGCGACAGAACCAATCCTCCTTCACCGGCACCGTAAGGCTTCGTGTGATGCAGGCTGAAGCTTTGATACGGCCAGTCAGGAAGCTTTTCATTGAGCCCCGCCGCATTGTCGATCACCATGAATTTTTTATGTTTCCTGGCGAATTTGATAAATGGATCAAAATCGTGCCATGCGCCGAAAGGGTTGGTGAGGATGAAGCCATCAAAGTTGGCCATGCCAAATTCTTCAAGCGACGCTAGACTCAGTATTCCCTCCTCCGTGCAATCAACAAAGTGCATATCGTTGAAATAGCCACGTCCGAGATTGTTGAAGCTGAAAGAACTCCCGACCCAGCGGATCGGTTTGTCAAATTTGATTTCAAGAAATCTCGCCAATGCTTCCAGACCGATACCCCCATTTGCACAAGGCGTTATGGCAAGATCGGCTGAAAGGTTGAAATGCTTGCCATAGTTGTCTGCAAGCAGGTGATAAAGCGGCCCTCGGTTCGCCCACATATTGGTTTTTATGCATTGCTCGAGAAGCTTCTCAACATAAGCCATGTCCGGCCGTTTGTTCTCTACAAATGGCATCTTGGCGTTGGTGTCAGATAATTTCACAATCATGTAGCCTTATGTTCGTAAATTTTCGATACTCGGATAATTGTTCACTTTTTACATAATTTCATCATAAACCATAAAAGTTGAATTTTCCGTTTACTAATCAGAAAAAACGATTACCGGGAATGCTACCAATAGTTTGGTCAGTGAACTTTTACGCAGTTAACAATTATTGCGGAGAACAGACTCGAATAATTATGTACGTCAGGTAGGCGAAGTTTTAGACTATCATTTCATAAAGGGAGCCGCCAATATAACAAAATTGTAAAAAATAACAATCGGACGGAGAAGCCGCAATGAGCAATGATTCCGTTGACTCGAAGAGTAGTGGAATAAAGAGCGGTGATCTTTTCTTAATCGGCGCTGTTCTCGCGTGGGGTATTAATTTCCCGATTGCGAAATATGCCTTGGATTTCATGGATCCGATCACTTTTTCGGCAACACGTTATCTTGCGGCAAGCCTTCTTCTATTTGGAATTCTTCTGTTCAAAAATGCGGCAATTCAAATTTCGTTCAAAGAGGCAGGGATGCTCGTCATCATTGGCTTGTTGAGCGTCGCCCTGTTTCAGGGTGGATGGGCGTATGGTCTCAGCCTGACATCCGCATCAAAAGCTTCTGTCTTGATCACGACGTCGCCCATTTTTGGGGCCTTGATTGCCGCAACGATGGGGAACCGACCCAGTATCAAGGCTTGGGTCGGCATACTTCTGTCCTTCCTCGGTGTCGCTGTTGTAATCAATAACAGCCTCACAGAAATTACATTTAGTGCTGGCACGATTGTTGGGGACATGCTGATTGTCGGCGCATCGATGATGTGGGCGCTCTATACATATGTCTCCGGTCCCCTTGTCGCCAAGCGCGGGCCTCTGCTGGTAACTGCCTGGGCGACGCTTTTCGGATCAATAATATTAAACCTGATCGGGACTCCCAACCTGATCGAGCAGAACTGGGCTGGTATTTCGACGCTGGGCTGGCTGAGCTGGGCGTCTACCGCTATTTTCGGTGCCGCTCTCGCTTTCGTCTGGTATTGTGCGGGAATAGCTCGCCTCGGCATTACCAAGGGGATGGTTTACAGCTTTTTCATCCCCGTTGTCGCCATCTTGAGCTCGGTTATCCTGCTCGATGAAGTGATCACAATAATTCAGATATTCGGCGCCGCAATTGTGCTGCTGGGGGTTAAGCTGACCCGGTCCGACTAATCTCCGCTTGCTGCCATCATCCAGCTATTGAGGGCGGTAATCTGTTCTTTCGTCATGCCGATCCCAATTTTGCTTCTACGCCACAGGATATCATCGGCCGATCTCGCCCATTCATGGTCCATCAGATATCGCACCTCCGTCTCGAACAGGCCGCAGCCGAAATCGGTGCCGAGATCCGCGATACTTGACGCTTCTCCCAAGAGGTCAAACAGGCGTGTGCCATAAGCGCGTAACATGCGTTCGGATTGGCCGCGCTCCAGGAATGGGTAACTATCACGAACTTTCGCAAGGAGGGCCGGAAATCCGTCCATGGGAAAATCACCGCCTGGAAGCGGAGCTTTCAGCGTCCAGCCTTCGTTTTTTCGCCCAAGCTTCTGCTCGGCCAATTCGAGGACTGCTTCCGCAAGGCGGCGATAAGTGGTTATTTTGCCGCCAAATATATTCAGAAGGGGCGCGGTTTCCTCATCCGATTGCCATTGCAAGACATAATCGCGGGTCGCTTCCTGCGCTTTGGTTGCACCATCGTCGAAAAGCGGCCTCACGGCAGAATAAGTCCAGACAACGTCTTTCTGTTGCACCGGCTTTTCAAAATACTCACTCGCCGCGCCACAGAGGTAGGAAATTTCCGCGTCACTGATCGCCACATTCTCCGGATCACCGTCATAATCCTGGTCAGTCGTTCCAATTAGTGTGTAGTCGTTCTCATAGGGAATGGCGAAGATGATGCGGTCGTCCGCGTTCTGGAATATGTAACATCTGTCATGCTCATAAAGTTTCGGGACAACAATATGACTCCCCTGAACGAGGCGAACGTTGGGAGAGGTCGGTGAGTGGGATGCGGCCTGAATAATGCTGTCGACCCAGGGACCCGCGGCATTAATGATCATTCGCGCTGTTCTGGTTGTGGTTTTGCCGCTCGCTGTATCCTGTGTTGTGACATGCCAGAGCCCGTCCTTATAGGCGGCAGCAATACATTTTGTGCGCGTTTCAATGATCGCGCCGCGAGCGGCGGCATCCATCGCATTCAGGACAACCAGGCGCGAATCGTTCACCCAGCAGTCGGAATATTCGAAACCGCTTGAAAATTCCTCCTTTAACGGGTTCTCGGGAATATCTTTATGGAGATTGAGCGATTTTGACGCGGGTAGCTTCTTCCTGCCGCCAAGATGATCATAAAAAAATAACCCGAGCCTTAGAAGCCAGGCGGGCCTTAGGCCCTTGTGATGAGGCAAAATAAACCGCAAAGGCCAGATAATATGTGGCGCATTGGCCCAAAGTACCTCTCTCTCCTGAAGAGCTTTTCGGACCAGTCGGAACTCATAATGCTCCAGATAGCGGAGGCCGCCATGAATGAGTTTTGTCGATCCTGAAGAGGTGCCGCTGGCAAGGTCATTCATTTCGCAAAGGGCGACGGAGTAACCTCGGCCTGCCGCATCGCGGGCTACTCCGCAGCCATTGATGCCTCCGCCGATTACGAAAATGTCAAAATCTGCCGTCATAATCCATAGCTTTCCCGAACTGCAATTTCGCAACTTTACCGCCAACAGCGAAGATTTATATCGTATAAATGAAAATAAAAGGAAAATATTTTCCTAAAGTTATTTTCGTTTTATGAAAGCTAGGGGGCAACCTCGATGACCCGGACATCCCCGTCGGCACATATGCGACGGATTGATGGCTTGGTTACGCGGTCGGTTACCAGTGTGTCGACCTGCGCCATTTGTGCGATTACGACCGGGGCCCGTCGGTCAAATTTAGTGGAATCAGCGACAAGTACGACATGGCGGGCGTTAGAGATGATCGCCTGGGCAACCTTGACTTCGCGAAAATCAAAATCAAGCAGCGAGCCGTCCGGATCAATCGCCGACGTGCCAATGACGGCATAATCGACACGAAACTGATTGATGAAATCTATGGCGGCTTCGCCGACAATGCCCCCGTCGGACGGGCGAACAACGCCACCCGCGATGGCTACCTCGAACGATGGATACAGGCGTAAGCTGTTGGCTACGTTGATATTATTAGTTACTACCATCAGCCTTGTGTGATTAACCAGGGCTTGCCCCACGGCCTCTGTTGTGGTTCCGATATTAATGAAAAGAGAAGAATGATCGGGAATCAGCTTGGCCGTCGCTTCCCCGATGGCGGCCTTTTCTTTCGCTGCAATTTGCCGCCTAGATTCATACTCGACATTTTCCCGGGCTTCCGGAAAGACGGCGCCGCCGTGGAGCCGGACCAGGATATTATTGGAACATAGGCTGTTCAGATCCATTCGAATGGTTTGGGGGGTGATGTTGAAATGCGCCGCCAGTTCATCGACCTGCACGCGTCCCTGTGTTTTTGCTAGCTCGACAATTTCGGCCTGACGGGTGGTCAAATGCATTTATTATTCTCCTCTTTTCTGGCGAGTATACTGACTTTAGTGCGCCAGTTGGAAAGAAAAATATTCTCGATTGGTATTGAATTCCGATTACTCGACGCGGATTAGTTGCGTCGTTCTGACGAGTGGCGTATTCATCTTTTGGAGCGTCGCTTCCAAGTAAGACAAGCGAGCAGGCGTTCGGGAGAATAAGAAGGTGACAATAAGATTTCCGGAACATCTAGAGCCAAATCAGTATGAATGATCTCCTGGCAGGATTGCAATCGGCATTCGGGTTGATAATTCATCTGGATCACGATCTGGTTGAAATTTCCCTCAGGTCCTTACAGGTGACCTTGTCGGCCGTTTTCATATCCGCGGCTATTGGGTTGCCGTTTGGGGCGTGGCTCTCCGTGACCCGTTTCAGGTACCGGCGGTTCGCGATCGCCTTGTTGAACGCCTTGATGGGGCTTCCACCTGTTGTCGTCGGATTATTCGTGTATATCCTGCTCTCTCGCTCCGGTCCGTTTGGGGTTCTTGATCTTCTGTTTACACCAACGGCAATGATAATTGCCCAGGTGATCATCGTGACACCTATCATTGCATCCATCGCTCATCAATCGATGCGTGAACTGTGGTTTCTCTATCATGATCTGCTCATCTCAATCAAAACGACAAAATGGCAGCGCATGCAGGCATTACTTTGGGATGGTCGACGCAGCCTTCTGACCGCGACGCTTACCGGGTTCGGACGCGGGATCGGGGAGATCGGGGCAATCATGATTGTCGGGGGTAATATTGATCATCTCACCCGGGTCCTGACGACAGCAATCGCGCTTGAGGTTGGAAAGGGAGACTTTCCCCTCGCGCTCGGGCTTGGCATCATTCTGATTTCCATCGCGATCCTGATAAATCTCTCGATCCATGTTCTCTCCCGAACTGAACGGGAGGGGACATGGTAGAGACTATTCTGCCCGTAGAACTGCAGGGCGCCATTGTACGAAAGGGGACAAAGGACATAATTGGCCCCCTCAACCTGACTTTCGGGGGAAAGGGCTGCAGTATAGTTATCGGGCCCAATGGTGCCGGAAAAACTACTTTGCTGCGGTTGTTGCATGGTCTGGAGCGGACGACGAGCGGCACGGTAAGGTGGGCAGCAAGAAAAGGCGACGCATATAGCCGACAATCCTTCGTCTTTCAGGCACCAGTTGTCTTGCGTCGCTCGGGTATAGAGAATATTGCCTATCCGCTTTATGTCCGGGGTGTTGTAAAAAAGGCCGCGCGCGCCGAGGCGGAAAAATGGATTGGCGATATTGGGCTTCGCGATGTGGGGAATAACGATGCGTCGGTATTATCCGGTGGGGAAAAGCAGAAGCTGGCCATGGCGCGGGCGCTTATCACCAAACCGGAGGTATTGTTTCTTGATGAGCCAACCGCCAATCTTGATGGAGCGGCGACCCTGGAGATTGAAGGACTGATCCGTGCTGCAGTTGAGGCAGGGACGCGCGTCATTATGGCAACCCATGATTTTGGTCAGGCACGGCGCCTCGCAACAGAAATTCTGTTTATGTATCATGGAAAGGTTCATGAACGCGCCACCGCAGATACCTTCTTCGACAATCCGCAATCGGAAGAAGCAAGAAAATTTTTAAGGGGAGATCTTTTGGTATGAAATTCCGGTTCTGTTTCGCGGCGTTCGCTCTGTTGGTGCTGGTCAACGCAAACGCATTTGCTGATGACATGAAAATGGCCGTGACAACTTCGTTTCATAATTCGGGGCTTTCGAACATCCTGATCCCCGCGATCAAGAAAGATACAGGGATAGACGTGTATCTACTCGTGGTCGGAACCGGGCAGGCGCTTAAGCTCGGGCGCGCCGGGGACGTGGATGCGGTACTTGTTCATTCGCGGAGGGCGGAAGAGGAATTTGTGAGGGAGGGATATGGGACGCATCGGCGGGAGATTATGTACAATGATTTTGTTCTGATCGGCCCCAGGTCAGATGAAGCCGGCATTGCGAATGCCAAGTCGGCGGCCGAGGCTCTCACGGCGATTGCAGACAGGAGCGCGATATTTGTGAGCCGTGGTGATGATAGCGGCACTCATCGCAAGGAGCGGGCTCTTTGGACGGCGGCGGGGCTGGATCCTGAGAAGTTTAAGGGGACCTGGTATAGGGCCAGCGGTTCCGGGATGGGCGCAACGCTCAATACCGCGAGCGGAATGAATGGCTATGTTTTTGCGGATCGGGCAAGCTGGCTCAACTTCAAGAACAAGGGAGATCTAGTCTTGTTGTTCTCCGGCGATCCTGTTCTTTTCAATCAGTATGCTTACCTGCCGGTCAATCCGCAAAAACATCCCCATGTAAAAAAGGAACTGGCGGCAAAGCTGGAACAATGGCTGGTTAGCCCAAAAGCGCAAAAAATGATCGGCGATTACGAGATTGCCGGGGAACGGCTCTTCACGCCAAACGCCGGTACCCTGGATAGCGACAGCTAAACACCAAGGGTATGGGCCATAACCTCGAGATGGTCCTGCCCATAAAACATATCGCCATCAATAAAATAGGTGGGGGAGCCAAAGAGCGACCGCTTTATGGCTTCCTCGGTATTCTGTTGATAGATTCTCCGCACGTCATCCGATGTCGCCGCCTTTAGTAGCGGTTCCGCATCGACGTCGGCTCTTTCCCCTATTTTTTGAAGGTCATCAGGATCATCCAGGTCGAAATCTTCGGCCCAATGCGCGCGCAGCATCTCGTGGGAGAGTCTGTCGATGTTAAGTCCCTGAACCAATCCGGCGATAAGCATACAGTTGGAAAGCGTGATGTCGTGATGGTGATGGGTTGGCGTCCCTTTCAGGACCGGGATGCCCCTAAACTCTGCCCAGCGTATGATTTCTCTTCCAAAAAAATAATTTTTATGGGCGTCGGACCGATTTCCGAACGCCGGTGCTCCTGAGGCTTCTATAAGTTTGCGCAAATCAAAAGGGCGATGGTCAATCCTGTGTTTTGCGGCTTTGGCGATCCGCAACAATTCAGCATGCCCGAGGTAGGCATAGGCAGAGTAACCAGCATAGTAGTATTCTATTGTCGACATTGTGGTTTCCCTTATCAGCTTTATTTTTCCGAATAGCTGGTTAATGTACGCCGAACTGCATCCTGCCATTTGGCATAGGCGGCGTCCCGTTCCTGGGGGGCGATTGTCGGCGAAAAGCGCTTGTCCCGATGCCAACTGTCGGAAAACTCGTCGATAGGGGGGTAAAAACCTGTCTGCAGGCCTGCAAGATAGGCGGCGCCAAGTGCGGTGGTTTCTGTTGTCGCGGGACGATCGACTGGTGCGCCCAAGATATCGGCGAGACGCTGCATCGTCCATTCTGAGGCAACCATTCCGCCATCGACCCGCAATACAGTTTCATGGTTATCTGTGAAATCGTCATGCATGGCCGTGAGCAGGTCACGTGTTTGAAAGCAGACGCTTTCCAGTGCGGCACGTGCGAATTCCTTCGGACCGGCGGCGCGTGTCAGCCCGAATATGGCGCCCCGGCAATCCGCATCCCAATAGGGCGCGCCAATCCCGACAAAAGCCGGCACTATAATAACCTGCTGGCCGGGATCCGCATGTTCCGCGAGTTCACCTGATTGGGAAGCGTTTTCGATGATGCCAAGACCGTCACGCAGCCATTGCACCGCGGCACCAGCAACGAAGATAGAGCCCTCCAGTGCATAGGTTGGCTTCCCATTCAGTTGATACGCTATCGTCGTTAAAAGCTTGTTGTTGGATTTGACAGGCGTTTCTCCCGTGTTCAGCAGGGCGAAGCATCCGGTCCCATAGGTTGACTTCATCATGCCGGGTTTGAAACAGGCCTGACCCACGGTCGCCGCCTGCTGATCTCCGGCGATCGCCGCGATTTTGGCTGACCCACCCAGAATATCAGGGTCCAGCATCCCAAAGTCTGCGGCGCAATCCCGGACATCCGGCAAAAGGGATTTAGGAATATTCAGAATGTCCAGAAGTTCGTCGGACCATTTACCTTGGTGAATGTCGTAGATTAATGTACGGCTGGCGTTGGTTGCGTCGGTCGCATGAACCTTGCCACCTGTCAGGCGCCAGAGAAGAAAGCTATCAATCGTCCCGAACGCAAGCCGGCCTTTTTCCGCGGCCTCGCGCGCGCCCGCGACATTGTCGAGAAGCCAGGCGATCTTCGTGCCGGAGAAATAGGGATCGAGTAGCAGGCCGGTTTTCTCGGTGAAGGCTGGCTCCAATCCTTCTTGATTCAATTTGATACAGAAATCCGCCGTTCGTCGGTCCTGCCAGACAATGGCGTTATGAATTGGCTTGCCGGTTTCGCGGTCCCAGACCACGGTAGTTTCCCGCTGGTTGGTGATACCTATGCCCGCAACCTTGCTGATTGTTACCTCTGCCTTAGCCAGCGCTTCCTTTGCCGTCGCAACGGTGGTACTCCAGATTTCCTCCGGGTCATGCTCAACCCACCCCGACGCTGGAAAATGTTGCTTAAATTCCTGCTGGCCGATGGCAACGGGTCGGTAATCTTTATCGAAGAGGATGGCCCGGCTCGATGTCGTGCCCTGATCAATGGCGAGGATATATCCTGTCATCTTGTGATTCGTCCGTTACATAGTCGCAAATTCCCTGAAGGGAATATTGACATGCGCGAACGGGATAGACCAGCCCGTTTTAACTCCGTCCGTCAGACAGCCTCATTTTCAAACAAGATTACACCGGCGGCCGTGTTGGAAATCGGGATATGATAATTGCGGGACAGCTCCCGAATGTTATCGCCAAGGGCACCACGCATAATCAACCACATGATCATTTCCACTCCCTGCGGTCCCACAATCTCAGCCAGTTCATAGTTGGAATATTTAAGCAGCCATTCGGGCTCGTCCTTTAGCTTTTCCAGGAATTCCGTATCGAATTCCCGGTTAGTATGGCCGGCGCGTTCCCCGTCGAGTTGATGTGAAAGGCCTCCTGTCCCCAGGATGACAACATCTAAATCTTTATCATAGGACGCAACGGCCTTACCGATTGCCTCCCCAAGCTTGAGACAGCGGCGTGCCGTGGGGAAGGGATACTGCACCACATTCACGCAGAGCGGGATGACCTTCACCTGATCGCGTTGTTCCTGTTTCGGCCACATGAGAGACATGGGCACGGTGAATCCATGATCCACCAGCATTTCCTGACACATGGTAATATCAAACTCATCATGAATCAGGCTGTCGATTATATGCCAGGAAAACTCGGGATCTCCCTGAAAAGGATCAAGCGGCTTCAGGCCCCATCCTTCATCGGCGTTCTGGTACTCAGCCGCAGCGCCAATGGCGAAGGTTGGCATGGTATCGAGAAAGAAGTTCAAGCCATGGTCATTGTAAACGAGGATTGCTACGTCGGGCTTCTTCTCCTCCATCCAGTTCCAGACAGGTTTATATCCGTCGAAAAAGGGGGCCCAATAAGGGTCTGACATCAGGCCTTGCTCTATTGCATTGCCAATTGCCGGAACATGAGAGCTGCCAACACCGCCGATTAATCTAGCCATTTTTCGTCTCTCCTGCGGCCAGTAGCTTGGCCTTGAATTCCTCGAGGCTGATGCCTGCCTGCTGCGCGCCAATGTCTTGCATGTTGAGGCCGAACATTCCGGTCAGTTTCGCGAGATAGTATATATTGCCGCCAAGGTTCAGAAGGGCGAGCACGTTACGTTTCTTGACAGCGTCGCGTTGCTCATCCGTCAGGCCATATTTTGTGCAGTAGCCGTCTTCGTCCGCTTTGAAGGCGTCCCGGTTTTCCGCCTTGTTGAAGGAAAAGCACATTTTGTTGAGCGCATATCCCTTCATAGCCATGCGGCCCTCAAAGACCATGGTGCCGGGAATGGGCTTCTTGCCTGCCAGGCTTTTCATTGGGTGTCTCCCTTCAAGACGGGCTTGTTTCTTCCGGCCAGTAAAGCCGCAAGGGATTATCGATCAGCAGTCGCTGTTGCGCGTCCTTTGTGACGGCTATTCTTGGGATTACGTCGACCAGAATTCCTTCATCAGGTACATGGGATTTCATGTTCGGGTGCGGCCAGTCCGTTCCCCAGAGGACACGGTCCGGGAACCGTTCCACAAGATATTTACCAAATGGAATTACATCATCATACGGTGGTCCCGCCACGGTCAACCGCTCCGGGCAGCTTACCTTGGTCCAGAAATTCTCATTTTCTTCGAGCAGATTTACAAACCGCTGAAAGTCTGGATGATCGACGCCCTTGGTGACGTCCGGGCGCCCCATATGATCAACAACAACCGTGGTGGGCAGCTGTTTCAGGAACGGGACCAGCTCTTCAAGATCCGGCGCCTCGAAATAAACGACAATATGCCAACCAAGTTTCGCGATACGATCGGCAATGCCAAGAAAAACTTCTTTCGGGGTCGCATCTACCAGCCTTTTCACAAAGTTGAAGCGCACAGCCCGTACACCCGCCGCGTCCATGTTTGTGAGTTCTGCATCTGTTATATCGGGGCCAACAACGGCAACGCCGCGTGCGAGCCCACCCGAAGATTTCAGGGCATCTAAAAGAGCATCATTGTTACGGCCATGACAGGAGGCCTGTACAATGACATTGCGGGAAAAGCCGAGATAATCCCGAAGCTCAAACAGCTTGGCTTTGGGCGCGTCGCATGGGGTGTACTTCCGCTCTGGCGCATAAGGAAACCTGTCCGCAGGTCCAAAGACATGGCAATGGGCGTCAACCGCGCCTTTCGGTACCTTGAATTCGGGTCTAGATGGATTGGGGTGAAAGGGCAGGTAATCCGTGTCCATTTTTTCTTCCTTATTGGGC
>Ga0098035_1001110_pt1 | contig 13186 bp, 10 predicted proteins | sample 3_EtaG_FD_75046 | JGI IMG/M metagenome (GOLD analysis project Ga0098035, IMG submission 75046) | Marine viral communities from the Subarctic Pacific Ocean - 3_ETSP_OMZ_AT15126 metaG | ecosystem: Environmental > Aquatic > Marine > Oceanic | place: Pacific Ocean | collected 2015-01-07
CGGTGCGATCCCGATCAGCGCGAAGGCATCCTCGACGAGCCGGTTCTGGCTGCAGGGCTCGTTATCAGCAAGATTGTAGGCCCCCGGGGCCGCATCGAGACCAGCGATGACTCCTGCGGCGATATCCTCCACATGGGCGCGGCTGAATACCTGCCCAGGCAGATCGATGCGATGGGCACGCCCTTCGGCGAGCCGTTCGAAGATCGACCGGCCCGGACCGTAGATCCCGGGCAGGCGATAGACGCGCGCGCCGCGCCTGAGCCAGGCGGCGTCGGCTTCGGCCCTGGCGACGCGGCGGCCGGTTCCCGTCGGCGCGCCTTCATCGACCCACGCGCCTTCGGCATCGCCATAGACGCCGGTTGAGGACAGGTAGGACAGCCTCTTTGCGCCGAGGGCATCGCCATAGCGCTCCAGAACCGGGTCGAGCCCCTCGCTGCCCGGCGGGACCGAGGAGAGCACGTGATCGGCGTCGGCCAGCGCCATGCGCACGTTGCCCTCGTCTTCGAAGGAGAGGGTACCGTCGCGGCCTGTGGAGACGATTTCCCATCCTGCTGCTTCGAGCCGGTCCGCGATGTAACCGGCGGTGTAGCCGAGGCCGAAGATGAACAGGCGGCGCTTCACTTGCGATGTTCTCCGAAGTGCTGGGGCAGGGGGGCGGGATGGACCATCCGGGCATCGGGCACATGGTCTTTCTTCCACTGCATCGCCATGCGCACCCGCGTCGCTCCGGAGGGATGGTCGAAGAACAGCATTTCCTCGACGGGGCCCGGCTCGATCTTGCGATAGTCGGCCAGCTTCATCGCTACCGCGGCGAAGGCGTCGGGTTCGCGTGCGGCGTCGAGGCCGAAGGCGTCCGCCTCGCTTTCGTCGATCCGGATCAGGCTGTTCGTCAGCGGTGTCGCCAGCAGGGAGAGGATGGAGATGCAGATCATCATCACCGGAACCGATGCCGGATCGGAAAGATCCTGAACACCCCAACTCTGGCCATACCGGGCGATAAGCCACGGGGCGATGCGCGCCACGATGAACAGGCACAGGGCGGCAAGGACAACGAAGAAGGCGATGTTGCGCCAGGCATGGCCGAGTACGTAGTGGCCCAACTCATGGCCCATCACCGCCTCGATCTCCTCGGGCGTCGAGCGGTTGAGGAGATTGTCGTTGAGGCTGATGCGGATCGTCGGACCGATGCCGGAAACATTGGCGGAAATCCGGTCGCTCTGCTTGCTCGCGTCGAAGACGTAGATGTGCTTTGCCGGGACATCGAACCGGTTCGCCATGGCGACGATGCGGTCGCGCAGCGGGCCCTGCGGCATTTCCCTGTAGGTGTTGAACAGCGGCGATAGATAGATCGGCGCCAGCAGCAGCGCGACAAACGCAAAGACGGCGACGATGCCGGTGCCAAGTACCCACCAGCGGCGCGGGAAGCGGCGTATCGCGGCATAGAGCGCGGCCAGCACGGCGGTTCCCACTACCAGGCTGAAGGCAAGGGAGATCGCCTGTTCGCCCAGCCAGCCGCCGAATGACAGGTTCATCAGTCCGTAGGAGCGTTCGCGGATGAACTGGCTGTAGATCGTCCAGGGCAGCGTGAGCACGGAACCGGCGAGCAGGTAGAGCAGTGCGGTTACCGCCGCAATGGCCGAAGGGCGCTGCGAAATCCGGCTGCCCCAGTCCCGGAACCGGGCGGACAGGCGCAAGTGGAGCAGCGCCCAGTCGATCAGCACCGCGATCAGCGTGCCCCACAGGGGTAGCCAGTAACCGCCTTCGAAATAGGCGTCGGACCGGGCGCGGGCGGGGCCTTGCAGCGTGTCGAGCCAGAGCCGGGTCGCCTGGTCGACGTCGAATCCGGACTGCGGCGCGCTTGCCGCCATGGCCGGGCCCGAAAGGATCGCCAACCCCGCGACCAGCACCATCACTGCGCGCTTGCCATGCATCATTCGATCTTATCCCCCCAGACTCCGGGTAAATTCGTACCGCAACGGCTGGCAATCGCAAGGTAAGCCTCTAAATCTAGGCCATGGACATCGCCAGCACTCCTACCGACTCCGAAGCCAACATGCAGGTTGCCGACGCCGCGCCGCCGCCACAGGCGCCGCCGGTCATCCACCGCGAAGACTACTTGCCGCCCGCCTGGCTGGTGCCGCAGATCGCGCTGGAGTTCGCACTTGGCGTCGATGAGACGCACGTCACTTCGAAGCTTTCGGTGCAGCGCAATCCGGCCGGGAACGGATCGGACCTGATCCGTCTGAATGGCGATCAGATTGCGCCGCTTTCGGTGAGGGTCGATGGCGAGGCGATCAACGACTGGCGGCTCGACGGCCCGGACCTGCTGATCGAACTGCACGGCCAGGCCCACGAAATTGAGATCGAGACGCTGATCAAGCCGATCGCCAACAGCCAGCTGATGGGCCTGTATGCTTCCCACGGGATGCTGTGCACGCAGTGCGAGGCAGAGGGCTTCCGCCGGATCACGTTCTTTCCCGACCGGCCTGACGTGCTTTCGGTCTATTCGGTGCGCATGGCCGGCGACAAGGCGGCTTTCCCGATCCTGCTCTCGAACGGCAACTGTACCGCGCAGGGGGAAGAGGAGAACGGTACCCACTGGGCCGAGTGGCACGATCCCTGGCCCAAGCCGAGCTATCTCTTCGCGCTCGTCGCCGGGAATCTCGTCGCCAACAGTGCCGCTTACACGACCCGCAGCGGCCGCAAGGTCGCGCTGAACATCTGGGTGCGTCCCGGGGATGAGAGCCGCACCCAGCACGCGCTCGATTCGCTGATCGCCTCGATGAAGTGGGACGAGCAGACCTTCGGGCGCGAATACGACCTCGACCTGTTCAATGTCGTCGCCGTTTCCGACTTCAACATGGGGGCGATGGAGAACAAGGGCCTCAATATCTTCAACACCCGTTATGTCCTTGCCGATCCGGACACGGCGACCGATGCCGATTACGATGCGATCGAAGGCGTGATCGGACACGAGTACTTCCACAACTGGTCCGGCAACCGGATCACCTGCCGCGACTGGTTCCAGCTTTCGCTCAAGGAAGGCTTCACGGTGCTGCGCGACCAGCTGTTCAGTGCCGACATGGGTTCGGAGCCGGTCAAGCGGATCGAGGACGTGCGCGTCCTTCGCTCGGCCCAGTTCCCCGAGGATTCGGGCCCGTTGGCGCACCCGATCCGGCCCGATTCCTACCAGGAGATCTCCAACTTCTATACCGCGACGGTCTATAACAAGGGCGCCGAGGTCATCCGCATGATGCGGACCATGGCGGGGCCGGAGCGCTTCCGCAAAGGCACCGATCTCTACTTCGAACGCCATGACGGCGAAGCGGCGACCTGCGAGGATTTCATCAAGGCGATCGAGGAAGGCGCCGGGCTGGACCTCGAACAGTTCCGCCTCTGGTACTCGCAGGCCGGAACGCCGCAAGTGCAGGTTCGCATGGCCCATGAAGGCCATGCCGTGACCCTCACGGTCAGCCAGGCCGTTCCTTCCACCCCGGGGCAGGCGATGAAGCAGCCCATGCCGATTCCCCTGCGGATCGCCCTGTTCGACCGCGATACGGCCAGCCACGACGGCGAACGGCTCATCGTCCTCGACAAGGCCAGCGACACTTTCCGCTTCGAGGGATATGCCAAGGCCCCGGTGCTTTCGGTCAACCGCGGCTTCTCCGCGCCGATCGCCCTCGATGTCGAGCGGCCGGTCGAGGACCTGGTGTTCCTCGCCGCCAGCGACGACGATCCCTTTGCACGATACGAGGCGATGCAGAGCCTTGTCGTTCGCCACCTGATCGCGGCCGTGTCGGACGCCATGAGCGCATCGGCCAAGGCCGCAGAGCGCAACGCCGTGAAGCGCGCCTTCGCCGCCGTGCTCGACGATGTCGCCCTCGATGACCTGATGCGCGGTGAACTGCTGATGCTGCCGCCGGTCTCCTACCTGGCCGAGCAGCTGCTGGTCGCCGACCCGAGCGCACTTTACGAGGCGCGCGAGGATCTCAAGGCATGGCTGGGCCGGGAGCTTTCCGCCTCGCTGCGGGCGCTGCACGACCGCGTTTCCGCGATACCATACAGCCGTGATGCCGGCGCGCGCGGCGCGCGCAAGTGCAAGGCGCAGGCGCTGATCTACATTGCCGCGGCCGATCCGGCCGAAGGGGCGCGCCGGGCCGATACGCAGTACTGGGCGGCGGACAACATGACCGATCGCCAGAGTGCGCTGAGCGTGCTGTGCGGACTTGACGTGCCCGAGCGCAAGCAGGCGCTGGACGACTTCCACAAGCGCTATGAAGGCAACGCGCTCGTCATCGACAAGTGGTTTGCGCTTCAGGCCGGATCCACCCATCCGCTGGTGCTCGACCACATCCGCGACCTGGCGCTGCACCCGGATTTCACGATGTCCAATCCCAACCGGGTGCGGGCGCTCTACATGTCTGCGGCGGTCAATCCCAAGGCATTCCACGATGCCGGCGGGGAAGGCTATCGCACCATCGGCGAATTGATTCGCCGGCTCGATCCGATCAACCCGCAGACTGCGGCGCGCTTCGTCCCGGCCCTGGGGCGCTGGCGGCGAATCGAAGCGGAGCGCTCCCACCTGATGAAGGCAGAGCTCGAGAAGATTGCATCGCTGCCGGATCTGTCGCGCGACGTGCGCGAACAGGTGACCAAGAGCCTTGGCTGACAGCGAGCCAGAGATGACCGGCGCCGCAGCGGTCGAAGTCAACCGGGCTGCACTGCTGGAGGGGCTGCCGCACGGGTTCCTCGGCCGGCGCGGCGGCGTGAGCCGGGGCGCGGTCGCCGGGCTGAATGTAGGGCTCGGCTCGGGCGACGATCCCGGCGACGTGGCCGAGAATCGCGCGCGCGCCGTCGCCGCGGTCAAGCCTGGCGCGCGGCTGGTCTCGGTCTATCAGGTCCACTCGCCCGACTGCGTCGTCGTGGGCGGGGATCCGTGGATGGATGACGCCCGCCCGCATGCCGATGCCCTTGTCACAGATCGTCCGGGGCTGCTGCTGGGGATCGTCACGGCCGACTGCGCGCCGGTCCTGCTGGCCGACCGCGAAGCGGGCGTCGTCGGCGCTGCCCATGCCGGCTGGAAAGGTGCCATCGGCGGCGTCACCGACCGCACCGTGGAGGCCATGGAGACGCTAGGGGCAAAGGCGGGCCGGATCGTCGCTGCGATCGGTCCCTGCATCGCCCAGGCGTCCTACGAAGTGGACCAGTCCTTCTTCGACCGCTTCTGCAAGGACGATTCCGAGAACGTCCGATTCTTCGTGGCGGGCCGGAAAAGCCATCATCATTTCGATCTGGAAGGTTATGTCGCCGCGCGTCTCGAGGCTGCAGGGCTTGCCGCGGTGGAGCGTCTGCGTCTCGATACTTATGCCGAACCGGACCGATTCTTTTCCTTCCGCCTGGCCACGCACCGCAACGAACCCGCCTATGGGCGCGAGCTTTCGCTGATCGGGCTGGGCTGAACCTGCGGCACTTGCCGCAGCAAGCCAGCTTGCGGCGGGACTGGGCGCATCAAAACCGCCAAGGTTTCCTGCGCCTTGTGCCAGACCAAAAAGGCGGTTGGCACGGCGGACTTTCGTGTATATCAGGCCCGCCAAGTCGGTATCGGCCCGGAGCACGTCCGGACTGCGTGCCGTCGAAGGGGGATACCAAGCGTACCATTGGTAAGCTGATGGCTCGTTGTCGGTCCCCCGGCAGTGGGTTGTCGAAAGCAAGGCAAGGGCAAACATGGCAGAAGTAGATGGCGTGCGGCGGCGCGACTTAATCAATATCGCCGCAGTAAGCGCGGCGGGTGTCGCTGGCGTTGGGGTAGTGATTCCCCTGGTCAGCCAGATGTCGGCATCGGCCGACGTTCTTGCGGCTTCGTCGACCGAAGTCGATATCTCCGCGATCCAGCCGGGGCAGGCGATCAAGGCGATTTTCCGCAAGCAGCCGGTCTTCGTGCGCAACCTGACTCCCAAGGAGATCAAGGAAGCGAACGCGGTCGACGTCTCGACCCTGCGCGATCCGCAGACGCTGGAAGAGCGTACCAAGGAAGGCAAGGAAAACTGGCTTATCACCATGGGCGTTTGCACCCACCTCGGCTGTGTGCCGCTGGGTGCCGGCGAGGGTGAGAACCGCGGCGAGTTCGGCGGTTACTTCTGCCCCTGCCACGGTTCTTCCTACGACACCGCCGCCCGCATCCGTAAGGGCCCCGCGCCCAAGAACCTCGAGGTTCCGGAGTACGAATTCACCTCCGATACCGTCGTCAAGATCGGTTAAGGCCAAGAGAGAGGATCACGATCATGAGCTTTCCCTGGGCCAAGGAATACAAGCCTTCCCATCCCTTCATGAAGTGGATGGACGACCGGCTTCCCCTGCCGCGCCTCGTCTATAACGCTGTCGGCAGCGGCTACGAGGTTCCGCGCAACCTCAACTATTTCTGGAACTTCGGTTTCCTCGCGGGGCTCTGCCTCGTGCTGCAGATCGTCACCGGTATCGTGATGGCGATGCACTATGCATCGAACACCGCGGTGGCATTCGACACCATCGAGATGACGGTGCGCGACGTGAACTGGGGCTGGCTGATGCGCTATGCGCACGCCAACGGCGCCTCGGCATTCTTCGTCGTCATCTACATCCACATCTTCCGCGGATTCTTCTACGGTTCGTACAAGGCGCCGCGCGAAATGGTGTGGCTGCTGGGCGTCGTGATCTTCCTGCTGATGATGGCGACCGCCTTCATGGGCTACGTGCTTCCCTGGGGCCAGATGAGCTTCTGGGGCGCCAAGGTCATCACCGGCCTGTTCTCCGCAATTCCGCTTGTCGGTGAACCGCTGCAGCAGTGGCTGCTCGGCGGCTTCGCGCCGGACAATGCCGCGCTGAACCGCTTCTTCTCGCTGCACTACCTGCTGCCGTTCGTGATCCTGGGCGTCGTGATCCTGCACATCTGGGCACTGCACATCCCGGGCTCCTCGAACCCGACCGGCGTCGAAGTGAAGAGCGAGAGCGACACCGTTCCGTTCTATCCCTACTACGTTGCCAAGGACGGCTGGGCGATCGGCGTCTTCGCGTTCCTGTACTGCGCGATGGTGTTCTTCTTCCCGAACGCCCTGGGCCACCCGGACAACTACATTCCGGCCAACCCGATGAGCACGCCCGCGCACATCGTTCCCGAATGGTACTTCTGGCCGTTCTACGCGATCCTGCGCGCTTTCACCCAGGACTTCTTCTTCATCCCGGCAAAGCTCATGGGCGTGCTGGCGATGTTCGGCGCGATCCTGGTCTGGTTCTTCCTGCCGTGGCTCGACAAGTCGCCGGTGCGTTCGGGCTCCTATCGCCCGCTGTACAAGAAGTTCTTCTGGTTCGGCCTGATCCCGGCCATGGCGGTCCTGTTCTACTGCGGCGGTGCGCCGGCGGCAGAACCCTACGTCATGTTCAGCCAGATCGCCGCGCTGTACTACTTCGCGCACTTCCTGATCATCCTGCCGATCGTCTCGGCCATCGAGAAGCCGCTGCCGCTGCCCTATTCCATCACCGAGTCCGTTCTCGGCGAGGATGAGGCTGCCAAGCTCGCTCCCTCGGCGTGATCAACAGCTAGAACGAAAGACGAAAGACATGGCACGCATTCTCTCGATCCTCGTCGGGCTGTTCTTCACGGTAGCCCTGGCCTGGTCCTTCGTGCTCGGCGCCATCACGGCTGCGACTGATCCGTCGCCGCCCACGGCCGAGCATGAATTCCACCTCCTGCCCAAGGAAGTGCACTTCTCGTTCGACGGCCCCTTCGGCAAGTTCGACAACCAGCAGCTCCAGCGCGGCTTCCAGGTCTACAAGGAAGTCTGCTCGGCCTGCCACGCGCTCAAGCACGTCGCTTTCCGCGACCTTGCCGCGCTCGGTTACACCGAAGCTGAAGTGAAGGCGATCGCGGCCGGCTTCACGGTTCCGGGCGTTGACCCGAACACCGGTGAATCCACCATGCGTCCGGGCGCGCCGACGGATTACTTCCCGTCGCCGTTCGCCAACGACGTGGCGGCTCGCGCTGCGAACAACAACGCGGTTCCGCCGGATCTCTCGCTGATCACCAAGGCGCGCCACGAAGGCCCGGCCTATGTGTACTCGCTGCTGACCGGCTTCCAGGACCAGCCCGCCGAACTCCTGAAGGAGTTCCCGGATGCCAAGACGCCGTCCGGCCTGCACTACAACCCGTACTTCCCGAACCTGAACCTCGCGATGGCTCCGCCGCTGACCGCCGATGGCCAGGTCGAGTACGGCGACGGCACCAAGTCGACCGTCGACCAGATGTCGAAGGACGTCGCGGCGTTCCTGACCTGGGCTGCAGAGCCCAAGCTGGAAAAGCGCAAGCAGACCGGCTGGCCGATCCTCGGCTTCCTGCTCTTCGCCACCATCCTGGGCTACATGTCGTACCGGAACATCTGGGCCGACAAGAAGCACTGATAACCCGGTCTTCCGGACCGGAACGCAGGCGCCCCTCCATCTCCGGATGGCAGGGGCGCTTCGCATTTGAAGGAGTGAAAAACCGTGAGTCCCGATGACCTCAAGGCGCTCGTGCGCTCGATCCCGGATTTCCCGAAGCCGGGCATCCTGTTTCGCGACGTCACGACCCTCATGAGCGACGGCCCGGGCTTTGCGGCTGCCGTGGCGATGCTGGCGCAGCGCGTTGAAGCTGCCGGCGCACAAGCCATTGCCGGAATCGAGGCGCGCGGTTTCATCTTTGGGGCGGCGGTCGCGGCGCACTGCGGTGTGGGCTTCATTCCGGTGCGCAAGCCCGGCAAGCTTCCCGTCCCGGTCCTCGCGATCGATTACGCCCTCGAATACGGAACCGACACGCTCGAGATTGACCCCGGCGCGGTGGCACAAGGCAGCCGAATCGTGTTGCTGGACGATCTCATCGCCACCGGCGGCACCGCAATGGCCGCACTCGAACTGATCCGGCGCGCAGGCGGCGTCGTCGAAGAGGCATTGTTCCTCGTCGACCTGCCGGAGCTGGGCGGTGCCTCACGACTGCGCGATGCAGGCGTGTCGGTAGAAGCGCTCCTCGACTTTCCCGGCCACTGATCTGCGACCGCCCTGCCGCTTCAGGCGGCCACAGAATTCTTGCCCTTGGCGGCGGCCTTCTTCTTGCCGCCTTTCTTGCCTTCGGGCTCGTCCATCAGGACCTGCACGGCCTTGGAATGGGCCACGGTGCCCGCTTCCGTGAGCGCAAAGTAGTTGGCCTCGATTTCGTCGAGATCGTAAAGGTAATTGACCATGACGCCATGCGACTGCTTCTGGCCGTTTGGCGAGAGGTCCGCGTTGGCATGAATCGCCTCGAGCCTGGCACCGTTGCCCAGGTGGAATCGGGCGACGGGGTCGAGGGGTTGTCCGCCCTTGCCCTTGGCCTCGACGAGATAGCGCGCGGCGAGTTGCCGGATTTCGCCCGAGCCGGACAGGCGGGTATCGGAATCCCGTTCCTTGGCGAGCCACTTGGCGAAGCCCGGGACCGGTGAGAGCGTGGCGAAAGTCTTGAGGTGCGGCAGTTCCTCCTTGAGGAGACCGACGACGCGCTTGATCAGGTGGTTGCCGAAGGGAACGCCCTTGAGGCCGACCTGGCAATTGCTGATCGAATAGAAGATGGCGCAACTGGCTTCACGCGGATCGGTCGTGATGCGCTCTTCGGCAATCACCTCGTGGATCGCACCCGGCAGCTTCGGGGTAAGCGCCACTTCGACGAAAATAAGCGGATCGTCGCGCATCTGGGGATGGAAAAAGCCGTAGCAGCGCCGGTCCATCGGCTCGACCCTGCGGCGCAAGTCGTCCCAGCCATGGATCGTGTGGACCGCTTCGTAGCGGATGATCCGTTCCAGCAGAAAGGCGGGCGAATCCCAGGCAATGCGCCGCAATTCCAGGAAGCCGGCATTGAACCAGGCGGTGAAGGCGCTTTCCAGTTCGCGGTCCAGCGCGGCCATGCCGGCCGATCGCGTGTTGCGCGGCACGGCCAGCAGGTCCTCGCGCAGGCCGATCAGGCGCTGCGTGCCTTGCGGGGCAAGGTTCAGCTGGTTGATCAGCCGGTGACTGGGCAATTCCGCGGCCTGATTGAGAGCCAGCGCTGAAGCCTCGTCGTGCTTTTCGTTCCATCGCGCGATGGCCTTGTCGATCGCCTTGCCGTCGGCGGGATGCCGTTCGTGTACCTTGGCCAGGAACTCCTGTCGCGCCGAGGCATCGCTGGCTTCGTAGAGGTCGAAGAAGGCCGAGGCGAGAGCCGGTCCTGAAGCGCGACCGCGCAGTGAGAGCAGGGCGTCGGCAATTTCCAACAGGCTTTCGCCGCCACTGCGCCGCGAGGTCACGCCAAGGCCGCGAAGAAGCTTACCAAGGCCCGAACTCATGAGCAGGTCGAGCGCATTGCGCCTCTTGGCCGGGTTCTGGTCTTCGCTCGGATTGGGCGTACCGAATGAATTCATCGTCGCGCGACTCCTCGTGTGGCGGTCACTCCAGCATAGCATTGCTGCATTGGCGAACACACGATGTCGTGGCGCCCGGCAGCAATGCAAGGGGGGCGTGCCTGCCGTGAGCAGCCATGCCGACCTGCCACGGCCCGCGGCTGCATGGTCTCATCCACAATGGGAAACCCGCCCGGTGCAAGAGAGGCGTTGACGAAACGACGAATCTCGTGAAAAGCGGCGTCACGAAGCGGCTTGCTTTGACCGGACTATTCGCCGGAACGAGCGGGTATAGCATAGTGGTAATGCTCTAGCCTTCCAAGCTAGCTAGGCGGGTTCGATTCCCGCTACCCGCTCCAGCCGGTCTTCCCGCAAGTTTCCCGGATAGCCGATAATTCCCCCAGAGGCTCTGGCGTTTCGTCCATTTGGCGATCTGGCTCGTTACCAAGAGCGCTGCGGGTCGCCTATGCATGGCTCAATCGCAAGCGAACAAGTCCGCTGCACAGTCTTCGACAGGAGGCGACCGATGCCTCTTTGCGATGCACCGGCCGCCAGCTTTCGGGTTGCAATCCGCCTTTACGCGCCGAAACCCCCGTCGATTGTCTGCATCGACCCGGTGATCATCGCGCCGTGGGGGCCAGCGATATAGGCTGTCAGCTCGGCGATTTCCGCCGGCTTCGCGTGACGCTTGATTGCCATGAAGCTGTGCATCGTCGAAGCCATCGGTCCCTCAGCCGGATTCATCTCGCTATCCGTCGGTCCCGGCTGAATGCTGTTGACCGTAATTCCCCGATCGCCGAGGTCACGCGCCAATCCGCGCACCATTCCCTGCACGGCTGACTTCGTCAGGGCATAGGCCGCACCGCCCGCGAAAGGCATGCGGTCGCCGTTGACGGAACCGATGATGATGATCCGCCCGTTATCGTTCATGCGCCGTGCCGCTTCCACTGATGCGTGATAGGGCGCGCGGACATTGACGTCGATCATCCGGTCGATCTCGTCCGCGTCGAGGGTCAGCGGATCGCCCAGCACGAGGGTGCCGGCGTTGACGACTATGACGTCCAATGCGCCGCGACTTGCAACTGTCGCGGTCAGGGCGTCGCGATCGGCGCTGTTCGCCTGGATCGCCTGTGCCCCGGTCTCGTCCGAGAGACTGTTGGCGGCATCGCGTGACCCGGCATAGGTGAAGGCGACGGAGGCACCCGCCGCGCTGAAACGACGTACGATTGCTGCGCCGATTCCACGGCTGCCGCCAAGTACTAGGACATTCTTTCCGGTAAGCTCATTCATGGTCTGTCTCCTCTGGTCAGATTTCCAGCGGGAAGGATCCCGGGAGTGCCAGGTCGCTCTCGCTGTCTGGACCTGAAGATGCCGATCATTCATTGTTCGAACTAGGCGTCCAATTCCGGACTTCGATAACGGACTATCCGAACAATGATGAAGCTCGATGGTATCGCTGCCTTTGTCACCACCGTCGATGAAGGCTCGATCAGTGCAGCGTCAAGGCGCCTCGGCCTGGCCAAGTCGGTGGTAAGCGAACGGCTCGCCGAATTGGAAAGAATTCTGGGCGTCACCTTGCTCCAGCGCTCCACGCGCAGGCTTGCACTGACCGGTGCCGGTCGGGGGTTTCTCGAACGCGCACGACGCATCCTGCGAGAGATCGAGGAAGCGGCGGCCGAGCTCGATGCGAGCAGTGGCAAACTCGCCGGGCCACTGCGCATTTCCGCTCCGGTCGGATTTGGCGTTCTGCACCTCGGCCCCGCCATTGCCCGCTTTCTGCAGGAGAATCCCGGCATCGAAATGTCTCTCGAACTCGATGACAGCTTCGTCGACGCAGCTACCAGCGGCTTCGATGCTGTCCTGAGACATGGCGCGGTCGGGGACGGGCGCCTGATCGCTCGCCGACTGGCGACGAGCCGGCGCCTCCTGGTAGCTTCGCCCGAATACCTTGCGACCCATGGCGCGCCCAATTCGCTCGCTGATCTCGAGCGCCATCGCGGGGTTCTCTATGCCAACCGAACGGGCGACTGGCGCTTCGCTGTCGGTTCGGGATGGTCGGTCGTTCGGCCAAGAGCCGTGCTACGGGTCAACAATGGTCTCGTCATGCGCGACGCAGCCCTCGCCGGTCTCGGCCTGGCCCTCTTGCCGTCCTTCTTCGTCAATGAGGACGTGCACAAGGGCCATCTGGAGGAAGTCGACATCGGATGGCCGGCCGAAGGCGCTGAATTGTTCCTGACTTATCCGCGCGATCATGGGGCTGCCGCGAAGATCCGCGCCCTTGGCGAAAGCCTGCGAAGGAGCTTCGGCGATCCACCCTACTGGGAGAAGTTTTGACCGGTCCGCCCTCGCAGCGGCGGACTTGTAGCTCGCCGATGTGGACGCAGGAGCCGTTCCATTCGCAAGCGCGCGGGCGGCAGCGTGCGATGCCAGCCCGACGTCATGGGGGTTTCGTCAGATTGGCGGGCAAGGCGCGAGGCGAAGGGCAGCGACATCCAGGCCCCTTGCGCCCGTCAGGCGGCACCTCCGCGAAGGCACTGGGCGCCACGTGGGATAAGGGGAGCGCAGCGAGGCTTGCGAGCGAAGCATTTGGATTCTCGCGCTTTGCCTGATCTAAATGCCGCCGGAGGGGGGCGATCCAACTTTCTTCAAAAACTTTGAAAAAAGGGTTTGACCGAATCGTGGGTGGGACTTAGAGGGCCTCTCACCGCGGCGGAACACACGGTTTTCTGCTACGGTCGCCAACACAGACGGACACTTTGGTCCCCGATCGGAAG
>Ga0098035_1001117_pt1 | contig 13123 bp, 15 predicted proteins | sample 3_EtaG_FD_75046 | JGI IMG/M metagenome (GOLD analysis project Ga0098035, IMG submission 75046) | Marine viral communities from the Subarctic Pacific Ocean - 3_ETSP_OMZ_AT15126 metaG | ecosystem: Environmental > Aquatic > Marine > Oceanic | place: Pacific Ocean | collected 2015-01-07
CTAACTTACTAGAAGGTTTGAATATTAATTATATCAACCCAAGTAAGGTGAAAAAACTATTTAGTGTTATTGATATGAAAAAAACCGAAGTGGACGAGAGAGAAAATCTAATATCATTGAAAGAAAATTATTTTAGAATACAAATAGCTAATCCAAAGAAACGTTCTGCTATGACTACCAGTAGATTTTATTCAGATGTTGTTCTTGCTGATAATGTATTTAAACAAGCATATCGTAGTTACAAAACAACTAAATTGACAGCATTAAAGGTTACAAATATTAAATTAGATATGGTTGGCATTAGTGAAGATTAGTTATTCCATATTAACTCATAACGAAACGAATTCATTAGAAGAATTATTAAAGTTTTTAATCAAACGAAAACAACCTGAAGATGAGATTGTAATACTTGATGATTACTCCGATGATGAAAAGACAAAATCCATATTAGATTTCTATGTATCCGCTCACGACATAGTTTTTGAACAACGAAATCTATTGGGTGATTTTGCATCACAAAAGAATTACTTAAAGGGTATGTGTAGTGGAGATTATAGTTTTAATTTAGATGCCGATGAGTTAGTTACTCATTGGTTCATGAAAGACATACATGAACTACTTGAAGGTAATGAAGTTGATTTAATTTATGTTCCGAGAATAAATACCGTAGAGGGTTTAACTGAACAACATATTAAAGCTTGGCATTGGCAAGTAAATGAAAAAGGTTGGGTAAATTATCCTGATTGGCAAGGTCGTATTTTTCGTAACCGACCAAATATTCGTTGGGAAAAACCTGTACATGAACAACTAACAGGTTTTCAGACATATGCTCATTTACCAATGGAACAAAAGTATTCTATTGTACATCCCAAAACGATAGAAAAACAAGAACAGCAAAATAAAAAATATGCTGGTATTACGAGATGATAAAGATAAAGTTACTTGAGATAGAAAAACATCGTAATGAAACTACTTTTAGGCCCCTTCTAATGGCTCAAGATATATTTAGAGAAGTGGGTATAGAATTTACCACATCAGATGATTATGATTATGCTTGGGTTGGACAAGCAAGTATAATAGATAAGAAAAAACCACTAAAAGAATCAATCGACAGCGGATTAAAATTTTGTTCTAAAATAACAGGTGATTACTTTATAGTAGATGGTCAAGATGCTACAACTCTAATAGGAACAATAGATGTATTTAGAGAATCCAATGCTAAGTTATTTTTAAAAAATACATACTTAAAAGATTTTGACTTATATAAACAAGGTTGGGCTAATGGTAGATACTATTGGGGCAAGGGTGATTATTCTGTTCCTGATATTGATGATTTAAAATCAAAGATGAAACTATCTGGTTGTAATTGGTTACACACCATACAACCAAATTGGTTAGATTATAGTCAAGATAAACCTTATGATTTATCTTGTATGTTTAGTTATCCAACAAAAGAACCAGTTTACGAACATGATTTATGTCAAACTGATTATTATGATCCTCATAGAAAAAATTTGATGGATATATTGGGTGATAAATATAATATAGCTAAATTGGTAGATGGTGTTAGGTTGCCACCACAAGAATACTATAAAAAAATGTTTGACTCTAAGATTATTTTAGCACCCATTGGATATGGTGAGATGGCGCCAAGGGATTTGGAATCTGCTATGTTTGGTAGCGTGTTAATGAAACCTGATATGAGTTACATAAGCTCAGAACCTTTTATCTATGAAGATAATGAGACATATATTGCTGTAAATTATGATTGGTCAAATCTTGAAGAAAAAATAGATTATGTTTTATCTGATTATAACAATATACAAGAACAGTTAGTTCAAAATATGAGAAAAAAATATCAACAAAAGTATAATTTACAAAATTTAGTGTTGCATGTTTACAATATTTTTAGTAAATTAGATGAGGTAGAAACATCATGAATAGGTAGAAACATCATGAATTTTGGATTAATAACAGACGCTACGGCAATAAATTCTTATTACATAAAAGATGGTATTGCTTATGATTATATAAAAAACAAACCTTATATATACCACCATGCTTTTTCTTCCGAGTGTTTTGTAGCGATGATGAATTTACCTTTTATTTTTGAGTTTGGTTGTTATATTAATTGGATAGAGTGGCAAGATAAAGAATTACCAGATTATGATTTAGACTTGATATTTTATGACAATGGAAAGATTGGGTTGGAAGATGAGCATTATGATAATTATACTGTTGCTAAATTAAAAGAAAAGTATCCTAATGCTAAAATTTTAGGTTGGATAAAAGAGGTGAATGTTAAAAATAAAACTAGATTAAAAAATAGAGTTAAATTTTTAAATGAATGTGATGCTGTTGTAACATCCGGTATATCTGATAATTTTAAAAATTTAGATGTGTTTAAGTATTTAAAATCAGTTGTTGATAAAGAATTTCATTTTATATCTCAACCCGTAAATATAGATTATTTATTTGATAATTTTTATTCTGATGAAAAGGATATAGCGATATGGGCGTATTTACCTAATCCAATGTATAGAAGAGGTAGGACTTATGAATTTGCAGATTATCTTGGTAGTAAGTACAATGTTGAAGTTAGGACAAAACCACTTCACCCAGGCCAAAAATTTGACTATATTAGTCAACGTGATTTTATAGAAATGTGGTCTAGATGTGCTTTTCATTTTAATATGGATCCATCAGATATTCATCCAGGTAATCAGATTATGCAAACTGCTGCTGTTGGGTGTTTAAATATAGGTGGGTTAAATGAGGCTCACAGTATAATGTATCCTGAAACTGCAACTTGTGATGAAACGGTTTTAGAGAAAAAATTTGTAGAATATTTAAATGATGAAAATAAAAGATTTGAAGCAATACAATATGCATGGAATAAGTTAAATGAAATTTATAGTTTTAAATCTGTTATTAATCAAATAAATCAAATATATGGAGAACTTGGATGAAAGTTTTAGTAACAGGTGGTGTTGGATTTATAGGCACTAATTTAATAAAAAGATTGTTAGACGATGGACATGAAGTATTTGCTTTAGACAATTACTCTACTGGTTTTAAGGAAAATGAACAGGATGGATGTAAATATTATAATATTGATATTTCTAAAAAGTTCTTTTGGAAATTATCAGATAGTTGTTTTTGCGAGGTTACTTGCGATTGTCAAATAGAGAAGCCAGATGTAATATTTCATTTAGCTGCTTTAGCTAGAGTACAACCATCTTTTAAAAATCCACAGGAGGTTTTTGAAAATAATGTATTGGGAACACAGAATGTTTTGAATTACGCTAGAGACAAAAATATACCTGTTGTTTATGCTGGTTCTAGTACGGCTCACGGTGACCATTTTGCTAACCCTTATAGTTTCACAAAGAGACAGGGTGAGTTGTTATGTGAAATGTACAATAAAGTATTTAAATTACCAACTGTTACCACTAGATTTTATAATGTTTACGGAGAACATCAGATATTGGAAGGAGCATATGCTGCTGTAATCGGAATATTTGAGAAACAATATAGTGATGGTAAAACCTTAACTGTTACAGGTGATGGTGAACAGAGACGAGATTTTACTAATGTTGAAGATATTGTAGATGGATTAGTTAGGTGTGGTAATATTCTTGTTACTGATAACAATCATACAATAAGTGGTAAAATATTTGAGTTAGGTCGAGGTGTAAATTACTCTATAAATGAGATAACTGAAATGTTTGGTCAGAAGGAAGTTGAATACATTCCAGCAAGACCTGGTGAAATGGAAGTAACTTTATGTGAATCAGTAGAAGCTAGAGAATTGTTAGGTTGGAATCCAACAATTGACATTAAAGATTACATCGAGGGAGTTATAAAATGAGTGTTAGAATACCAAAACATCTTGAGAAAAAAAGAGATGTTACAATTACAAAAGAAGAGCTCATTGAGTTTGAAACTGAAGTAAAAAATAGATATGAAGATGGAGAGGTAAAAGCACCAATTCATTTAGCAAAAGATAATGAAGATGAACTAATCGAAATTTTTCAATACATAAGTTCAAATGATTGGGTATTCCAGGCCTGGAGAAATCATTATCACGCTTTGTTACATGGATTTGATAGACAAAAGTTGATGGATGCTATAGTCGAAGGTAGAAGTATGGCTACAAGTAGTAATGTGAATAAGTTTTATTCATCTGCTATTGTTGGTGGGATAATACCTATTGCTCTTGGAACTGCTATGGCTTTGAAGAAAAACAATTCTGATGATAAGGTTTGGTGTTTTGTTGGGGATATGACTTTTGAAACTGGTGTTTTTCATGAATCATACAAATATGCTAAAAATTTCGACCTACCAATTCAGTTTGTGGTTGAAGATAATAATTTAAGTGTGCATACACCAACTGATGCTGCTTGGGGCATTAGACAATTAGTACCAGATGATGTGGTGTACTATAGATATGAAAATGGATATCCACATCATGGTACTGGCGCTTGGGTTAACTTTTAGAGGATATGATGAAATACAAAGAAGAACTAATTAAGTCAATGAAATGGCTCGGAGAGAAAGACAATACATTGTTTTTAGGACAAGCTACTGCTTTTAGTGGCCACGCTATTTCCAGTACACTAGCAGAAGTACCAAAAGATAGATTGATCGAGTTACCAGTTATGGAAGAAGTACAGATGGGAATATGTACTGGATTATCACTTGAAGGTTACGTTCCAATTTCAATATATCCAAGATTTAATTTTATGATGTTAGCAATAAATCAATTAGTAAATCATATGGATAAAATGAAAGAGATGAGTAAAGGTATGTTAGTTCCCAAAGTTATTGTCAGGGTAGCAGTTGGTGCAAGAAAACCTTTGGATGGAGGTTCACAACATACACAAGATTTTACTGAATCAATTAAGCATATGTTAACTGATACCGTATTAGTAGAATTAACGGAACCAGAACAGATATTCGATACATTTGTTGATGCTTATAATAGAGATGGTTCTACAGTAGTGGTAGAATGGGGAGATTTTTATAGTGAAAAGTAATTTTAAATGGCAGTTGATTAATGACAGTATTACAAATGATGACAAGAAAGCCTTAACTGATTTCATCAATGAACCAAATCAAAGATTTACTCAAGGTAAAAAAGTTCAAGAGTTTGAGGAAGAGTGGAGTAAATGGGAAGGTGTAGAATATAGTACATTTGTAAATTCCGGCGCTTCAGCAAATTACATTATGGCTTCTATAATGAAAGAAAAGAAGGGTGTTGGTGAAGTTATTGTTTCACCTTTAGGATGGGTTTCAGATGTAGCACCTTTAGTTAACTTGGGATTTACACCAGTATTTGTTGATGTTAGTATGGAAAATATGTCCATTACATTGGATAATATAAAGGAAGCGGTTACATCTAAAACTGTTGGTGTAGTTTTGGTTCATGTATTGGGGTTCAATGCAATTAATGACGAATTGATTAAATTTTGTAAAGATAATGATTTATTTTTAATAGAGGATTGTTGTGAATCACATGGAGCAACATATAAAAATAGAAAGTCAGGTTCACAGGCTGATGTATCTAATTTTTCATTTTATTTTGGACATCATATAACAACTATTGAAGGCGGTATGGTTTGTACAAATGATAAAGAGATACATGAATATGCTAAGTTGTTTAGGTCACATGGTATGACAAGAGAAGCAACACCAAATTTACAGGAGTATTACAAGATTAGATATCCAAATGTGAATCCATTATTTACATTCGCAGTACCAGGATATAATATGAGGAATCAAGAAATTAATGCTGTGTTAGGTTTAGAACAACTAAAAAGACTCGATTATAATATATGGAATAGACAAGATAATTTTAGACTTTGGATAAGTTGTTTAGATCCAATAAAATATCAAACAAACTTTGAAGAGGAAGGCAGTAGTAATTTTTCATTACCACTTATAATTCATGATAGCGATAAACAGTTATTTGAAAAAGTTTGTGTTCTATTGGATGATGAGGATGTTGAATACAGAATTGGAACTGCTGGTGGTGGTAATCAAGCAAGACAACCTTATTTAGAGAAATATGAATATCGTACACATGATTTAACCAATGTAAATTATATTCATGATTTTGGACTTTATATTGGAAATCATCCAGAATTAGATACAGAACAAATTATTAATTTATGTGATAAGTTGAATTCATTATGATTGATTTTAACGATAAAAATGTGTTGGTAACGGGTGGAAGTGGGATGATAGGAAAGGCATTGGTTGAATTGTTATATGATACAACATCGGCCAATATAACAGTAGCTGATTTACCAAATGTTGATTTAAGAGATAGAAAAGATTGTAAGGCTGTATGTGAGAGTCAAGATATAGTATTTCATTTGGCTGGTATAAAGGGCTCACCACAAAGATGTATGGAATCACCAGCGTCATTTAGTGTTCCTATGATACAGTTTAACGCCAACATGGTAGAAGCGGCATATAACGCGGATGTAGAATGGTTTTTATACACGAGTTCGGTTGGTGTCTATCATCCAGCCGAAGTATTCGTAGAAGATGATGTTTGGAAAACATTTCCAAGTGAAAATGATTGGTTTGCTGGTTGGGCAAAAAGAATCGGTGAGATGAATGTCGAATCATATGTGAAAGAGTATGATTGGAATAAATGTTCAATAGTAAGACCAGCAAATGTTTATGGTATCAATGATAATTTTGGTCAATGGTCAATGGTTGTTCCATCATTGATTAAGAAAGCTATGGATAATGATGTTTTGTCAGTATGGGGAGATGGTTCACCGATACGAGATTTAATCTATGCTGAAGATGTTGCTCGTGGTATGATTCATATGGTGGAGAATGAAGTAACAGAACCAGTAAACCTTGGTAGTGGTACTGGAGTAACTATTAGGGAAGTTGCTGAAATCATAGCTAAATATTTTGATATAGATATTGAATGGGATGTTGAAAAACCTATGGGTGATATGAAAAGATTAATGAGTACAAAGAGGGCTGAAAGTTATGGGTTTAGTCCTAAAGTAAGTTTAGAAGAAGGTATAATCAAAACCATAGAATGGTATGAGGAGAACAGAGATGTTTTACAAAAATAAAAAAGTGTTGGTAACTGGAGCTGGTGGTCTAGTTGGTTCACAGGTAGCAAAAATGTTAGTGGATCAAGGTGCAATCGTTAGAGCTAGTTACAGAGGTAGGGAAGTTCCAAGTTGGGTAGGTGATGTAGAAAAAGTTAATGCCGACTTTATGAATATTGAAGATGTTAAGAAATGTGTAGAGGGTATGGAAATAGTTTTTGTATGTTCTGCAAATACATCAGGTGCTGGAGTTATGGCTCACGATCCTTTACAACATGTGACTCCAAATCTCATAATGAATTCTACTCTTATGGAAGAGTCATACAGAGCTGGGGTTGATAGATTCTTTTTTGTTAGTAGTGCCACTACATATCCACCAGCAGATTATCCTATTAAAGAAGATGAAGTTTTTGATGGAGATCCATATAAGACTTATTATGGTGTTGGTTGGATGAAAAGATATACTGAGATATTGGCACAATTCTATCATAGAAATGATATGATGAAAATTGCCATTGTAAGACCAGCAAACATATATGGTGTACAAGGTGATTTTAGTGATGAATCTGGACATGTGTTACCGGCTTTAATAAGAAGAGCTTTAGAGAAACAATCACCTTACATGGTTTGGGGTAATCCAGATGTAGTTAGAGACTTCACACACTCTGTAGATATGGCTCGTGCTTGTTTGGATGTAGTTGAACACTACGCTGTTTGTGATCCTATCAATATCGCTTCTGGTAATTTAGTTACTATAGGAGAGAGTGTTGATTTGATATTAAAATGTGCAGGTCATAATGTCACACCAGAGTATGATGAAAGTAAACCTGTCACGATTCAATATAGAGCATTAGATACTACAAAAGCTAAAGAGGTGATTGGTTATGAGCCAACCATATCTTTTGAAGATGGTATACAAGAAACTGTAAATTGGATTAGGGAGAATATGTAGTGTGGCCACCGAGGTATACTTCGCAGTTAGAAATAACTGTTAACATCGCACACAAGGGTTGTGCTGTAGCTTGTATAGTTTGCCCACAAGACAAGTTATCTAAGACCTACAACTTATATCCAGAAAATAAATTAATTAGAGACTTATCATTTGATACATTTAAAACTGCTATTGATAAAGTTCCACTTACTACTCGTATTGATTTTTCAGGATATACAGAACCTTATCTAAATAAAGATTGTTCTAAAATGATAAAGTATGTTCATGATAGAGGACATACTGTTTCAGTTTACACAACTTTAGTCGGTGCTACTGAAAGTGATGTGGATTTGCTGCTAGATATATGTCAACATCCAACTAGACCTTTTTCGGCGTTTGACCAAGAAAATCCATTGTGTATACACTTACCTGATGAGGGTGGTGTTATGCCAGTAAAAATAACTAAAAAATATAAAAGAGTCCTAAAGTATTTAATAACTAAAGCTCAAAGTCTTAGGTTGGGACTAGGAACTCACATTAGAATGATGACAATGGATAAAAATGGCAAATTAAGTAAAGAAATTTTGGATGTTTTTCCTGTTGACAAAATACCTTTCCAATTTAAAGCAATATCTCGTGCTTCAAATTTAGATGATGATGGTGTTAAAAGAAAAGCACCAACTATGACAAATTATGAGGGTGGTGTTGGTATGAAAACTGGTAAAATTATTTGTAAATCTAATAGTTTACATAATAATGTTTTAATACCCAACGGAGATGTACATTTGTGTTGTATGGATTATGGTTTGGAAGCAAAGGTTGGAAATTTGTTGGAGAATGATTATGATTATCTCCACAATGGTGAGGGGATGAAGTATATTACCGATAGAATGACAGACGACTCATTAGATGGTGATATAATTTGTAGGAGATGTGAAAATGCTGATTATGAATTTAACGAGGATTTTGTAATGAAAACTATAGATATGCGGGATACTTTAAATTACTTGTATGAAAAATTAGATTCGGAGAGTAAAGTTTATTATAGTCGTTTTGGTGATGGGGATTTTGAAATAATGAAAGGTAAAAGGGAAATGATGCATAGATATTCACCAGAGTTAGCAGAAGAGTTAAGAGAATCTTTTGGTATATTGGATGATAATTACATCAGAGGAACAATGTTTAATGAACCAACCTACAATGGAAGGGAATTAGTTCATCAATCTCCTGATAACTTTAAAGATTTGTTTGGATTTATACAAAATAACTATGAAAATTTTAACGACTTTATTTTGTATTCGCATGTTTTACTAACTTACATTTTTATACATGAACAAGACATTTTTTTAGATTTTATGAATAATTTTATCAGACCAAAAAGAAAACTCTTTATAGGATCTATAAAAAAATCATCGATAGAAAGATTAGTAGGTGAAGTTCATCATCTTGTGGAAACACCATCAAGAGATGCTTATTACAACATAGAAGATTGGTGGCCTAAAGTTTTAGGTTGTATTGATGATGTTGATTTAGTTTTACCAGCAGCTGGAATGGCTGGTAGAGTTGTTCAAAAAAGGTTATGGAACTTGGATAAGAATGTTCATAGTATTGAGTTAGGTTCTATGGTCGATACTGTAGATGATTTAAATACAAGAAGTTGGATGGTTAATAAAAAAGAAATTATTGATAGGATTTTAATATGAACATATTAATAACAGGTGGTACAGGTTTTGTAGGTAGTCATATGGCTGATTATCTACTTAAAAATGTGCCTGATGTAAAAGTATTTGCTACACGAAGGTGGAGAAGTAGAGATGATAATATTAAACATTTTTATGGAGACGATAGAGTTAAGTTTATAGAAGCTGATTTAACTGATAGAGGTAGTTTACATGGGGCGATTAAAATGTCTAAACCTGATATAGTTTATCATTTCGCCGCACAGAGTTTTCCAGAGACTAGTTTTATAACACCAGTTATGACATTAACTATTAATGTTATAGGTACAACTAATTTGATGGAAGAATTGAGAATAGCTAAGGATAATGGTATATGTGATCCAGTTATAGTTAGTGTATCATCTTCAGAAGTTTACGGTAATGCATTAAAAGATGAAGTACCAATTAAAGAAACAAATCCGATTAGAGCAGCTAATCCATATTCAATATCAAAAGTTGGACATGATTTAATGTCTCAATATTATCATAAAGCATATGGATTAAAAGTTATAGTAACTCGTATGTTTTCACACGAAGGAGCACGTAGAGGTAAGCAATTTGCACTGTCATCGTTTGCACATCAAATTGTTCAACATGAAAAGGGAAAAGATTTTGGTAAAGAGGGTAGTTGGTATGAAATATATCATGGTAATTTAGATTCAGTAAGGACTTATAATCATATAGAAGATGCAGTTCATGCTTATTGGCTAGCAATTGAACATTGTGATTATGGTGAGATGTATAATATTGGTGGAGATTATACTTGTACAGTAGGAGATGCATTGGATATGTTGATTTCAAAGTCGAAGAAACCAGATGTATTTATAAAATTAGTTGATCCAGATAGAATAAGACCAACTGATATTACATTACAAATACCAGACAGTTCAAAGTTTAGAGAAAAAACAGGTTGGAAACCAACAAAAGGATTAGAAGAAATCTGTGATGACTTATTAAATCATTGGAGAAGTGTTTTATGATAAACGGCGTCGTGGTAAGGGAACAAGAGGCATTTACTGATTACAGAGGCGACCTTTACACCATTTGGAAAGAAGATGATTTTGAATTAAAATTCAATCACGATAAAGTATCTACTTCAAGAAAAAATGTTTTACGTGGTATACACGGCGATGATAAGTCTTGGAAATTAGTTACTTGTCTTTATGGTGAGATATACTTTGTTGTTGTGGATAATAGAGAGTCGTCAGATACATTTACACAATGGGATTCTATGTTACTGAGTGACAGAAACAGAAAACAAGTTTTGTTGCCTCCTGGTGTTGGAAATGGTTTTTTAGTTATGAGTGATAATTCTGTTTTTCATTACAAATGGTCATATGAAGGTGAGTATCCTGATGTGGATAAACAATTTACAATAAAGTGGAATGATCCTAAAATTGGGATAACTTGGCCGATTGATAATCCTATTTTATCAGGGAGAGATAAATGAAAATCAGTATCATGTGGATGACAAGAAAACGGTCACATGAATTAGTTTATTCCTTATCATCTTTCATAACAAGAGCAAAGGATAATTCTAATGTAGAGTATATAGTTATCTCAGATCCCGATGATGAAGAAACATATGAAGCTGTTGAAAAAATAAATAGAATGTGTTTTGTTGATGATGTGAAGATAGAAAACTTAGTTTCTGATAAAAGATATGGGTATGAGGAGCTAGAGTGTTATCAAAACTTGGTTGGGAAGGTATTTACAGGTGATTGTTTGTTTATAATGAATGATGATGTGGTGTGTTTGAATAACAATTGGGATGAAGAAATAAGAAATACATTACAATCTCATGTTCAATATGCTAGGTGGATAGGATTAGCTGGAGTAAATGAAAATTGGAAAGGTTCTACTACTTTTGTGGGTATTAATAGAAAGTGGTACGAAGTAACAGAAAGAGTTTCAGGAAACAGAGCTACAGATGGTTATTTAATGGCACTTGGTAAAAAGTTAGGGTTAGAGCCATTAAGGCCTAAAGTAGAAATGGTTCATCTACAGAGAGGTAGAGAAACTATAACATTTGAACGAGACAATAAAAGATATATTATGGGTGGTTTGCCAGATGATGGGTTAGGGGGGTATCCAACTAAAAGTTCAAAACCACCAAAGTATTATCACGATCCTAATGAATTCACGAATGACTATACAAATTTCGTAGAAGGTAAAAAGAGATTTGACAATGACTTTAAAAAATTAAAGGAACACTATGCAGAATAGAAAATACTTACCAACAGTAGCTGAATTGATAGATAGACTTTCTATCATTCAATTAAAAGAAGTTTTTATACCAGAACATAAAGATGAGTATGCTAAAGAGATAAAAGATATCATGCATGATTTGGAGTTAGATGGTTTGGATAGTGAATTAATCCGGGCTGTTATAGTGACTGCACAAATGAATTTACACATATGGCATAATGAATCTGAGGTAAGAAAGGGTAAAAATGCTGGAGAGAATCTTAGATTGACTCATGGGCTAAATGGAATACGGAATATTGCGAAGAATAAAATACAAGAACGATTTGGTGGTAGAAAAGACTACAAGGTAGATTGTTTGGGCGCGGAGTTTGATGATTGGGAGGTGAGTTGGTGAAGATATTAGTCGTGGGAGATAGTTGTAAAGATGTTTTTGTTTATGGTAAAGTAAAACGATTGAGTCCAGAAGCGCCAGTACCAGTATTTAATCCAGTTAAAGAAAAAGTAAATGACGGTATGGCAAAAAATGTTCTTAATAATGTTGAGGCATTAGATTCAACTGTATATTCAATTACTAATAAAAATAATATTAGAAAAATTCGTTATGTGGATGATAAATCTAATCAGTTGGTAGTGAGAGTTGATGAACATGATTATTGTGATAGGATAGATGAAGTTTTACTTTCTACAATACAAGATAATAAATGTCACATTGCGATGGCCGGTGAAATTGATGTAGATGCAATCATCATATCTGATTATGACAAGGGGTTTTTATATGAAGATGATATAAAATTTATTTGTGATAATAATAAAAATGTATTTGTTGACACTAAAAAGAAACTTGGTACTTGGATAAATAATGTTGATTTTTTAAAAATTAATGATTTGGAATATGAACAAAATCAAGATTTTTTTGATGACAATGATATTTTTGATAAAACAATTATTACTAAAGGAAATAAAGGATGTTTATTTCAAGGGAAACTTTATCCAACGAAAAATGTACCCGTTAAAGATATATCAGGTGCTGGCGATACTTTCCTTGCTGGCTTGGTTGTTGAGTATATGAGGGCTAAAGATATAGTGAAAGCTATTGGTTTTGCTCAAGAATGTACAAAAATAGTCGTGCAGAAACATGGAGTGTCAACCGTAACTATTAAAGAAGTTTAAGATGCCTAATA
>Ga0098035_1001121_pt1 | contig 13112 bp, 25 predicted proteins | sample 3_EtaG_FD_75046 | JGI IMG/M metagenome (GOLD analysis project Ga0098035, IMG submission 75046) | Marine viral communities from the Subarctic Pacific Ocean - 3_ETSP_OMZ_AT15126 metaG | ecosystem: Environmental > Aquatic > Marine > Oceanic | place: Pacific Ocean | collected 2015-01-07
GACTTCTCCTTTTTGAATCAAATTTTATTAATCTAATTCGTTAAGTATTGATTTTCTATTAGGATGAAATTCATTTTTCAAAACCATTCACTCTGAACGATTTCCATTAGTTAATCAATGTTGTATATAAGTATATCTATTTTTTAAAAACAACACACTTATTTTGCTAAAAAAATTGTTCTACTCCAACAGACTCACTAAAACTATAATCATATTCCAAACCATTTTCACAAACTATATTCTTATCTAAAATATTTCTATGTTCATTAGTATAACCTATTATATCTAATATTCTTTTTTTACATTCTAATACATTATCTTCCATAATATCAACTCCGTATATAGTACTTGCATTTTTACTATCTGATATACCCAATCCTTTTTTCCGTCTAACTATCTCTACCAAAAAATTACCATTACCACATGCCGGATCTAAAAACTTCTGATTAGATGTAAATTCTTCTTGTGGAAATGAATCTAATATTATAATCACTAATACTTGTGGTGTAAAAACTTCACCTAAAAATTTAACTCTTGTATTTGATTTAATTATTTTTTTAAGATTACTATTACCAACAATTTTTTTATTACTAAAAGATTTTATATAATCAATCTCATTATTTGTTAAAGAAAAGAAATCATACATTTCTTCATTGGACAACTTTTTATCTACTGGCATTTTAGGTAACGCTGAAAATAGTTTTTCATTTCCAAACCCAGACCATTTAGCCGTTTTAAGAATATATTGGAATAATTCTGTATCGAGATTATCTTGTAAAATTTTACCTTGTTTATCATCTTCTACCAAAACATAATATCCCATATCAGTACATCCCATAGTTCCATTATTATAAAACGGTTTAGTGTATCCACTTCGTGTCCACATAACTTTTTTCATATCAGAAAAATCTTGTTTTATTGATGAAAACCATTTCTGGGGATTTGTGTGGAATACAGGATAAATATGAGTATCTGTTTCAGTTTTACTAAGAGTATCAGATTTCTTTAATAAAATATTATGACAAGTAACATAATCTTTTCTAACATCAAGTTTATCTGGTGTATTAAAAATAACTTTTCTATGTATAGAATATGATTCATCACAAAAATCATTTGGTAAATAAAATAAACTTTTATCTAAAGTTACATTAAATATAGAACCATCTTTATACACAAGAGTATTTCCCCTCCCCTTAGTTTTAGTAATAGTATAATTACTAAATGTAGAACCAACATCAAGAAAATATTTACCAGTATCAAGATGTAATTCCTTTACCTCGTAATCTCTAAATAAATTCAATACCTTATTACTTGGACTCGAAAAACTATTTGGTGTTATCCAACCAAAGTTACCACCATCCAGTAATAGTTCATAAAAACTATGTTCAGTATACTCAATCCATATTTTGTGTTGAGTCTTACCTCTATTGATACTATCTTGGAATGGTGGATTCCCTACTACGTTTCTAAATTTCACTTAAATATTCCCGTCTTGCTAAGGTTCACATAAGTGTTGATGGATGTATTTATTGCCTTAGATTTCGTGGGTCGTCTTTGTCCATACTCTAAGAACATATTTTCTTTTGGATAGAATCTTCCTTTTTTATCTTTAGGTAGAAACCACCCACCATTCTTATGTAAACAGAATGGTACTTCCACGCCCAATATTACATTTCCATCTTCATCAATGAACTCAAACAAGATACTCTTACCGTGTTTACGATATATCATTGTGGAATTAGATCTAACCTTTTCTATTAATTCCTGAAATCTATTATTTGTAATACTATCAATCATCTTCTTGGGATCTAATAATAGTAACTCTTCCTCACCACCAAAACCAATCATTTCGATTATTCTGTCTTTGATCTGTTCATTAGTGAAATGCTCACGAAGAAGTGGTAATATTAAGTCAAGGGCCCTGTGACCATACTTATAATGTCCGTTTTCCCACTCCCCCTTTATGTTTTGATACCACTTGGCTTTCTCACTATAAACAAAGAGTTCTTTTACTTCTAGATTAATTTTATCCACTTCGTGTAATGTAGGTAACATACCATCCAAACCCAACTTCTTAATTTCCCTATCCCGATCTACAATTTTACTACCTTTAAACCTAATACCATCTCTAGTCTTAAACATCCCAACACCATCTTTCTCAAATAGAAAGTTTGTGATGAATGAATTAAAAGTTCCACTACAAACTTGTATTCTGTTAATACTCTTTTTATACGCCTTTAATGAAACGGAAACTGAATCAGTTATGGACTCGATTTCTATAACGAAATCCCCCTTCTTATTTAGGTTTCTAAAATCCTTCTCAACATCAAGGAAATTGAATTTTAAGTTAGGGTATTTTTCTTTCAGATTTTCCCAAAACTTCGGTAGAAATTCGTTATACATATCGTAATACTTCTTACCATCCCTATCTGTAGACGGGTTGATATTTCTATCATCACAGTACTTTTTGTACGTGAGGAATTTTTTATCAGAATCGTTAGTTTGTGATAGATTATCCTTTTCAGATAATTCTGTTAATTTAAAAACACAAAATGATTCTAATGCGTCTTGTACTAAATGTAATTCTCGTTCCATAATTTATAACCTTTTAATTTGTTAATTTGAGATTTATCTCTCATTTCTTATACCTAAATATAACACTAAAAAGCTATATAAGTCAAGCCTTTTTTTATTTTTTATTTGCCTCTTGTAAATCATTCTCTTCAACAAACCAAATCCTGCCCATTGCATCTTTCACTCTATAATGTCCGTCTTCTTTCCTCTGAAATCTAACAGTTTCCCCTTCATAAAGTGTTCCATTGATAGTTGATATTGTTTTTAAAACCTTAAGCTTTTTATCTTTTTTTACCACCCTGACCTCTATACTTTTTTATATAATGTTTTTTAGAATGTTTATTACCGTATTTAGTGCCCTTACCTAAACCTTGGCGGGTCTTCTTTCTGTGACCCTTAGGCTTATACATATTTATTATTACTGCCATTTTATTTCTTTACAAATCCTTTTTTCTTTTTCTTCTTTTTTTCTTCTTTATTAGCTTTTTTAATTAACTTATCCAATCTATGTTTTTCTTTTTTAGATTCACCAAGTCGAATTTTAATTAACTCTAACTGTTCCTCGTGAGTTCTTTTGTCACGAATGAGCTGTCTTTCTTTAGCTTCATCTTGACGCTGTTTCACTCTAAGTTTATTTTGTTTGCCTTTTATATTCATTTTAAATTCCTATATATCATTCTTGCATATTCTGTCATTTCTTTACCGTGTCTATCTTTGGTCTGAAATTCTAATGTATCAAATAATTCTAATTGGTTTGGATTGTCTTTTTCTGAAATTGTATAACTTGACCAACCATTTTCAAGTAGGTCTTTTAAAATTAAATCTGACATATTATCCCAAGGATCTCTACATTCTATAACTACTGGAAATTTTCTATGTCTTATAATCATCTCCGCCTTTTATAACCCCAGCATTCTTTAGTAGTTCATCAAAGGTATAAGTTTCTTCTTCCTCAAAATCTCTACCACATTCTCTACACCATAACTGATGAGCCATTGCATTGTTATATTTTTCAAAACAATGTAAATCCTTTGGTTTATCATCTATCATTGGATTTGGAATAGATACCCTTTTTAGAAACCTAATATATTTAATAGGTAGTTCATTAATATCGTGTTCATTAATAATATAATATTTCATACACTTACTCTTCTTTCTAGAATAGCATCTGATATTGTTTTAATAACCTCATATTCCGATATTGGAAATCTTCCTGTTTTTCTTTTAGAGAAAACATTTAAGTGACCATTAATCATAACTTCAAATACACCGCCACCTGATGGAAGTAATTCAATTTCAGTATTGGGATATTCTTGCTGTAATACATCTCTCAAACTGAGAGCTCTTGGTTCATAGTTTCATTCCATGCAATATTCTATTGAAATATTCACATTAACTCCCAAATACTTTTTTCTTTTCTCCGTGATACTCGTACGCATGTCCGTTCTCTTTAAGTAATTCATTTACAGATTGTTCGTGACCTTTAACAAATAACTCACCTAACACGCGACCATACTTACCAGTTCCATGTGATATAATTGAAAACTTACCATCATCTGAATTTTCTAAAAGGTCTTTTACATAAGCTTTTGCTTCCAACCCCTTTTTCTTTTCTTCTAAATCCCGTGTTCTACTTTCCCAAGTATCAACACCATAAAATCTTATTCTTTTTTTCACCCACGTATTAAATCCTAAATCAATCATTGCATCCGCTGTATCACCATCAACAACTCTAACTAATTTACAACTATATCCATGTTTCTTAACTTGTTTGCCCACATAATTTCTCCTATCTGTTTCCAGTAATAAAACTTTTACTAGTATTCAAAACATCTATCCCAAGACTAATAGCAACAACTTCTACATTTTGGTCATATTGACATTTTTCTATTTTAACTAAAGCGTCAGCCGCTTTACTTGGAGTGATTGGTTTTTTAACAACTTCTCCTTCATATAAATATGTCTTGGACTGGGTTCTTGATATGACCTGTAAAGCGTCAATTACTTTTCCAAATTCTAAATATGCATTATAATCTGGTATTAATCTACTCTTATCCCTGTCTGCTAAAACTAAATATTTTGCATAACCGGACCACTCTTTCATTTTCATTTTACGCCTCCGCACTTTCTTTTAATTTACTAATAAGTTTATTCATACCTTGAAGTTTTGCTGTTACGTTATAAATAACACCATAACAATCTAAACATAATTGGCCAGCACCTTCTACATATCCGAGCCTAAAATCTATATGAGTTTCTTTACTATATAAGGTTTCCCTTTTACAATTTACACATTTATCCTTCATCTTTATATAATGCCTTCATGTAGAGCCAAAACCCCACAGTCCCTTCATCTCCTTTGTGTCTTGTTTTTTTCTTTTTAAGCATGATGAGCTAAGTGCGGTGGAATTGATTTATTTGCATCATCTTCTATTTTCTTTTTTTCAGATTCCCAATCTTCAACCAATTTTCTTTCTTCTTCACCAACCCCTCTCCTGTAAATTGTCTTGCCACCATCAGGACTTTCATAGATATATTTACCTTCAGTATTATCTATAATTTCTTCTGCTAATCTATGAGACTCTCTTACAGCCTGTGCATCTCCGCCGGGTGGTAATCCATCAGAACTCATTTCGTTATACGCCTGCTTCTGAATTGAATCATAGTCTTTAAGGTCTACTCCGGCATCATAAGAATTGGAATCCATCGCATAACTTTCTACATAAAATTTGCGGGTTTTATAGTAACCATATTCTTCATCAGTCATTCGCCGTGTTTTAACTTTGTTTTTATCTTTCACGTATATAAATGGTTTCTCTCCATAATCTTCTGGACTTCCATATTCTAAACCATTAGTGGGTGGTCCTAACTTTAGATATAATTCATGATGTTGGTTTATTCTCTTATTTAAATTAACATCATCTCCGAAAACTTTTTCTTCGTGTTTCTTTTGAGCCCAATTCTTAGTCCTTCTCTTATCAAGATTGTGATCTTTCGATGAAAGTTCACAGCCCAAATGATTAGTGCCTGTGCCGATATAATCATAATCTACATCATACGTAGATTTACCACATATAGAACATACCCAAGTTGCTCTTGCTTCCTGTTCTTCTACTTCTGTCTCAGTATATTCGTGGTAAGTTCCTTTAGTCTTTAATGCAGCAGAAATTAAACTTGATACAGTTTCCCTCGCTGCTTCTGAACCAAAATTCACTTGACTATTACCTTGCATGTTTATATCATCCAATACATCCTTTATTAATTGTTTCATAATTTGCCCGTCCTCAATCTGTATCCGAACTTGTTTCTCTTCCATATAAGTTTGGCTTGTTTTCTTCTCCTGATCATTTCAGGAGTAATATCCTCATAATTAGTCTGATAGATATCTTCCATCTTACTTTTATGTTTTCTTTTATTATGTTTTTTTCTACTTGACCTACTTACGGTCTTTGGTAGTTTTGCCATAATTTTCTCCTATATAAATATATAGTGAGAGCAGGACAAGAAAGGAAATGTAACACAATCCTGCCCCCACCCTGTAATAAAAATCTACTTTTTAATCTCGGTGGTTATATCTTTTAACCTATCAAATATTGCAACTGGAATAACACCTCGTCTCATCGACTTAGTTATCGCGTCCAGATATGCTTGCAATACTACAACAGGTAAAGTGGAGCTAACATTAACTCCACTTTTCATTTTGACTTTTCCATTCATTATGAATCACCTTTCATGTTTGACTCTTCAATTTCATCTTCGTTGAACAGGTCTTCAGAACTTCCATCACTTACATACTTCTGAACAAGCTGTTTAATGTAAGTCCTTTCAGAATCTAACCCACCATCTTCAGAATACTGAGGATAAATGGTTACTTCTGCTGCCTCATCCAACCCAAATCCATCATACATCAGACCGGCCATCTCAACAGAAGTTCTCGTTGAAACTGCTGATGAAATCCTTCCGGTTTCTGATTTGGATTCAACTCTCGTTAAATGAGCTATCTCTGAAACTGCTTTCAGAGGTTCAACATCAACGTGAGGAAACATATATTCAAGAAGTCCAAGTTCCTCTTCAGAGTTTAGAACATCCATCTCAACAACAATGAACCTGTCCATCAGAGCTTTATCCATAACTCTGGTAGAAGTGTATTCATTCCCGATGTTAGCCGTAGCTACGAAAGTAACTCCTTCTGCGACATTTACGGTTTCTGAACCATCTGATTCATCCAACCTTAAATATCTCTGGCCTTCATCAAGAACAGTCATTAGAATGTTCCATGCGTCGGGGTGAGCCCTACTCAATTCATCCAAGAGAACAACTGAATTGGGAGTTGTAATCGCCGTGACAAAAAGAGATTTGGAAAAATAAGTTCCTTTCTTTTTATCAAAGTGAGTGTTCCCAATTAAAGTTGACCGAGGATCCTGAGTGGCTCCAAGATTAAAGTAAAAATCCGGTCTATCCAACGAATTAACTACTGACTTGGCCGCCATGGTTTTTCCACTTCCGGCGGGTCCAGTCATTAGAATATTCTTTCCACGTACTGCTGACCGAACTAAGTATTTCCACTTTAGTTCCTTCATCACCAGTCCCGTAGGCTTCAATCTGTACGAACTATGAATGAAATTTAACATTTCAGCATGTTCCTCAGGTACATCAATTGAAGCTGTATCGATGACAACTTCGCTGGAACTTTCAAATTCAGACATCGGGACTTTCCACCAGTAAGTTCTTCCGCCCTTACCAGTTCTCTGTTCCAATGCCATTCCAGCGTTAAAAGCTGATTTCCGAGTTGAAGTTCCAATCTCAGAAGTCAGTTTGTTGCCATCGAAATCCCAGGCATTAAATCTATTGCCTGATTTTTCGATTTTGACAACTATTTTTCTATTCATTTACAATTTCCTTTCTTGTTTGTTACTAACTAATGTCATACCCTAATATACAACATATTTGCACCAATGTCAAGCTTTATTTTCACTTTTTTTAATTTTTTTGGCCAGTTCTACAAATAATTTATCAAGTGTCCTGTCAACTTTTACCTTTTGCAGTCGGGGAGTCAACATTAACTCTAATAGTTCTGTGTCTGAAACAAGCTCTTTTTCGTAACTTTTAAGCATAAGCAATATAATCACTTCCAGACTTAATCATTATCCATATCACCTGTTCTAATTCTTCATCTTCCAATTGATAAATCTCACCAGTCAAAACGTCCTTTTCTATCTCACGCTTAACCATCTCTTCTATAATAATGCTATCCATAAAACGGCGTGCCCCCCATTGAAAACATTATAACCATGATTGCGTACATCATCAAAAGTAAAAATACGCTACCAACTATTTCACGAAATTTCATTCTTATTTCTCCAAAAATTTCTGATTCATTGTTTTTGCTACTGCCATTACAGAAGTTACATCAATAAAATGTGAATCACTTCCATACATAGTTTTGAAATCTGAGGAATCTGAATCATATTCACTGTCATATCTTCCAGAAATGAAATAACTAAGAACTTTAATTCCTCTATTTCTAATTTCTTTAACCATCTTTCTGGTGTGATTTACAGCCACATCATGATAATATCTAATATCTTTGTTACTAAACATCGGCATTCCATCTGAAAAATTTAAGAAGTAAGATTCTCTGTCTCTTCCACCAGGAATCATATCATCCATAATCGCCTCGAAAGTCAAACCTTCGGGGGTTGTTCCTACAGTACTTATGTACTTAAATAAATTTTTAATTTTAGAAAACGAATCTTTTCTTGAATCATACGCAATGAGAATAAGAGGAAAAGATTCTCCACGCCTACCACCACTATTCTCTGTCGCCCTAAATGTGATTACTAAATCTACATTGGAAATCATATCAACTGCTTTTGCTATAGCTACTACAGAAGTCATTGTATTTCTCCATTTATCACCACTCATAGAACCACTAGCATCAACTGAAATGTGAAGATAAGCATCTGGGTAACTATCCACAAAAGTCTGACTGAAAACATTTTCATTATCAAACCCCAACTCCGCAATTAATCTTTTATCAATTCTACCTTTGAATTTCCGAGTATATTTTGTTTCTCTGGTTTCACCCCTCACTTGAAGTTTTCTTCCAAGAATAGTTCCCAACCTAATACCATCTTCAATGTAAGTTTCTGACCCTCTGTAACCACTACCATCATAATTCGTTCCATTCCACTCAATTGCTATTTTAATAGTGCCTGAATCAATTAATTTTTTTGTCAGGTTATTTACAACAATAACTTTCGTGGGAGTTGATTTACCTTCCCAGTCTTTAAAATCTTTTCCAGCTTCCTTATACTCCATACCAGCTTCTTCAACTGCGTCTAAAGCCATTTTATCTTTTTTAGTTACATTCTTTTTAGTAACCTCACCATCCATAAATTTCTTCTGTTTACCAATGGCGTTTTCAAGTTGTTTTTTCTGATTTTCTGTCAGTTCAATTATTTCGGTTTCTATCTCGTCACTTCCATCACTATCATCAGATTTTCCACCACCTGGAGTAGGAATACTTATTCCAGACTCAGAAGGTGCACCGGCGGTTTCCATTTCACCACTCTCAATCGAATCAAGTAGTTTATCAAAATCTTCATCAGTTATAGTTTCAGTAGACTCAGAATTACTCTTATCACCACCGCCATCAGTCCTCTCGTAAGAAACTTCACCAGTTTCCGAATCTACTTTTTCAATTCCATCAGTAATGTTATTCAGAATAATATCGTACATATCTAATGCGACTTTGAAAGTTTTTTCAATAGAAGATAATCTTCCAATATTCCTCAAATCTAAAATTTTCCAAATATCTCTTAATCCCTTAAGAGCATTTAAATTAGTATTGGAATTAGTAATATTAACAATTCTAAAGAAATAAGAATCAATAGTTTCTTCAGTATATTCAGAAGATTTTAATCCTTTGTCAATAGCTTTAAAATAAAAATACTTATCATACATCGAATGATAATAACCTTTGTAACCAGGAGAAGTAGTAAAAACATAATGATCAATTCTCCTATCTTCTACGAAGTTTAAAAGATTCTTAACATAACCAATGGTTTCCTGTTTAGAAAACCCCTTCAATTCAGACCTATCAAAATATTCCCGGGGAATGTCAAACTCAAGATTTTTAAGAAAATCAAAATCTGACAGTAAAACGTGAGAACCTTCGTGAAGGGCTAACCCAACCGAACTATCAAATAATTTGTCATCTAACTTAGATGAAATGACAACTTTCTTGCCATCAGTATAAGAATCACCAGAGGTTTTAAATGTAACTGGAATATCCTTTTTCGTTAAGATATTGACGAAGTTTGCTATTGCCCTCCGATAAGAAGCCAACGCAATTAAGTCAACTTTCGGTTTATCTTCAAATTCATCAAAGATAGATCCCGTACTATTCCAATCATCATCCAACCAAAATGAGGAGAAGTTGTTCTGTTTATTCAACATCCGTTTATTGACAGCATCTGCCGAATATTTATCACGAAGAGCCATCGGATTGAAACTTCTCAAAACTGACTTCTTTTCACTCATCTTATACCCTAATATACGACAGCCAATCGACAATGTCAAGCTTTTTTTTCACTTTTTTTATAGTTTATGGCTACAAAATGTATTGTATTACTATCTTCGTGTTTCATTCTATCTCTATATTGAATAGAATATTTATAATCATATTCATCTATAATATAATCTTTATAAAGTAAATTTGTAAACTCATCTTTATTTAGAATAATCATATTTTTAGAAGGTGATGATTTAAACCATTCTGATAATTCAATATGTTCTTTCTTACCAAATTCCCCATAGGGAGAATAGGTTTTAAATTTTCTTGTGTAGGGTGGATCAAAAAAGACAAAATCATTATTGGGAACATTACCTAATCCACTTTTCCAATCTCCACATATAATATCAGTATTATCTAACAGTTTAAATAAATCATCATTATAATTTAACACCTTAACATTTTTATACCAACCAAATGGAATATTAAATTTACCCACTTTTGAAAATCTTAACATACCTGAAAACGATAATTGTCTTAATATATAAAACTTTAATGCCTTATCTAATGGTTCAGTAAATTCATTATCTCTATAATGATAATAATACTTTTTACCCAACTCACCAAATTCATCCTTAGTCAATGGAGATTTATCTATACTATTATATTCAAGTCCAACTTTATTAATATAGTCAATACACTCTTGTTTATATTCTTTTATAGTATTATAAAATTCTACTAACTCTACAAAATTATCTGACACTACATTTTTAGAATGGTTCAAATTTAACCATACTGCACCACCACCAACAAATGGTTCGTGATATGTATCAAACTCTTTTGGTTTATATTTGTGAACTACTGGTAACTCTTTCGACTTACCACCACTCCATTTAATTAATGGCTTCAACTATCACCTTTCCTATTTTATTAAAATACTGATAATAATCTTCTTCATTAACATCCATTCCGAGTATCTCAAACATCTCGGAAGCGTGTGTTACAGTTACACCACTATTTTCAAAGGTCTTTATTTTATTCAAAAACTGTCTATTACCTTTTTCTTCATATGGTTTTCTATCCCACACAGACCAATTTAACAATCCAGAATTTAAACTATAATTTGGATATTCTATTTCTAAATATTCTTTAAGATAATTAATTTTTATATGGGTTGCTGGTAGTTTTTCAGTATCCAAATTAATGTTACCTTTTAATTCACGGTAATAAACTATCATATTAATATCATCTCTAAATAAGAAATCAATATCTTTACTTTTACCATCTTCACCAATTCCCTTTAATACTCCATGTGGTAACATTGAAAAGTTAGGTGTACTCTCTACCGCATATACAAGCCACTTTTCACCCCATTTTCCAAATTTAACAGAAGAAGAATGGGTTGATGGTATTCTACCATGTAATAGATGTATTAAAGATCCTGGTTTAGTATATGTAATTTCTTTTATTACATCTTCTACTAACAATAATCCTTTATCATATAATTGTTTATTCATTGGTTTATCCAAATATTTATCTTCTGTAAAATTGTATATATTCATTCATTTCCTATACCTAAATATACAACATAAAACCTATATAAGTCAAGCCTTTTTTTCACTTTTTTTCACTTTTTTTATCATTGATCTTTGAGAAGGCCCCATTTCTCTCTCCGCTAAGACATTCATTATTTGTTGCCTTTGTACAACGGCTATCCTGCCATCAAAGCACATATCTCGAACTTCCCTGACCGCTCGGTCATATCCCCATTGTTCGTAAATCTTTAATACCTCGTTTATCATCTATACCTTAATATACTCATAAAACGCTATATGTGTCAAGCTTTTTTTTCAATTCTGTACCGGCTTGTCCTCCTCGCTTACCTCGAAAGTAACTATGTATTTCTTATCTTCTTCTTCATCCCACTCTTCATAATCTACCAAATAGTTTCCAGTTTCATAAAACCTTTTCTGCACTTTTCCCATTTGATCCTCATCGTTACATATCACAATAATCTTGTTTCCCCTCGAACTAACCATTATCTGATTCTCCGCGTGATTGTAAATTATTTCAGATTTTAACTTAGTTTTTTTCATATTTTTAATATTTACTACTGAAGTAAAGGGAAAGTATAATAAGGTACTGGCCCTTTCTTCATTTAATACTCTTAATACTCTTCTCCATATAGAGAATATGTCTTTGGTGGTTCTGGTTCCGGATCGGGTTCATCTTCATATGCTACTGTATAAACAACCCCTTCCAATGATGCTAAAAAGAAGTTCGATATTTTACCTTGATGTTTTTGGAAAACATATTCCAATCCTTCCGTTAATGAATCAAATACTTCTGACCTTTCATCTGCGTCGTGCCACTTATCTCCTGGTGGTACTCGTCTTAATGCTACTTGTCTATCTTCTACCTTTGGCATTTTTTATTACTCCACTACGTTTGTAACTTGAATTAATATAATAGCTACTGCTAACAACAATGAAATTATTACTTTCAAAGTTGGTTGTTCTCCAAGAACAGTCCAAGTTAATAATCCAAATATAACTGTTCCCATACCAAATCCTATAAGTCTAATATTCCAATAAAATTGAAAGTGTTCATATGACCATAATGTTGCTTTCCAAAACATTAACGATAATGGGATTCCAAGTAATATAATCGGTAATGGTTTTTTCAACCAACTTATATTTAAAAACTGCCCGTTCAACTGAAAGAACGCTATCACATTAGCTATGGCTAATGTTGACATTGACAAAAATAACTTACTCATTAAACTTCCAATGATCTCCTAAACCAACCAAAATAAAACTTTCCCAAATCTGGTTTACGTTTCACGAGATTTGCATAATACTTAACACGATATGCTCTTACTCTTTCTAATTCTACACCTTCCAATGCCCGTCTTGTCGCCGGTCCAAGTCCACCATCAACATCTATTTTATTCTTATTCTTACCATTAGCTGCTTCTTGTAATATCCTAACGGCACGACCTTTGCCCATATTAACGGCCATA
>Ga0098035_1001122_pt1 | contig 13093 bp, 10 predicted proteins | sample 3_EtaG_FD_75046 | JGI IMG/M metagenome (GOLD analysis project Ga0098035, IMG submission 75046) | Marine viral communities from the Subarctic Pacific Ocean - 3_ETSP_OMZ_AT15126 metaG | ecosystem: Environmental > Aquatic > Marine > Oceanic | place: Pacific Ocean | collected 2015-01-07
GCAAGTAATTGTTGATGAATAAGCTCCACTTGTTGTATTTGTTTCAGAATCAATGGATATTCCTGTTCCACCTGTTAAATCTACACCTGTCATATCTCCTGTATTGGTTGTATAACCATAACCTTCAATCTTTTCTTTAATTGCTCCAGCAGACATAATAGTTACATCATCATCGGTAAAGGCATTAGTGATATTTATATTTGTAATACCAGTAGTACCCCCAGCAGATGTGTCCATTGTCCAAGTTCCTGTGGTAGTGAATCCTCCTGCTGTTATTGTTCCTGTTGTTGTATCGTCAGCATCATCTCTTAAATAATTAGCAGGCAATGTTTGGTCACCTGTATTAGTTCCACTTAAATTTCCTATGTCTGTTAAATCTTGAGCTGATAAAGAACCACTACCAGTTATATAACTTCCAGATGCTTGTGCTCCAATATCAGAAAGAACCTCTGATACACTTCTACTTTCAAGACCATTTGCTGTAAACCTTGCATATTCATCATCTGCAACAGTAGATGAGTCAATCTTTACATAATTAGTATCTGCAATACCATAAGTTCCATCGCCAGTATTTGTTCCGCTTTGTCCTGTAAGATATGTTTGATTAATAGCTGTACCTTGCCAAGTACCAGTATCGATAGTGCCTACAGTCGTTATAGCTAATCCATCAATATCAGATTTAGTTTGGTCTGCTGTAGCAGATGCTTCTATACCATCTAGCTTATCGTGATGTGCTGTAGACATTAAACCTTCTGCTAAACTTGTTGCCTCACTATAGGTTGTATTAGTAGGAACAACCCAAGTTCCATCTTTTCTAAGAAATTCACTACCATGAGTTCCACTTCCTGCTGCAACTAATCCAGCTGCATAAGAATTACCAACTGCCATTACGCTATAAGTTGTATCATTATCAGCTGCCCATACTGCAGTTCCAGCTGAACTATACTTCAAGAATTGACCAGCAGAACCATCAGCAGGTATATGATTATTACCATTACCTGTTGGATGTGAATAGTTATTAGCATTAGAAGCTATACCATCTAATTTGTCAAACATTGCACTATTCATAACGCCTGTTAAAGAAGTGGTTGCAACAGGTAATGTTACATCGTCAGCTCCACCATCAGAAGTTATTGATAGTTCAGTAGTGTTGTTTGTACCCACACTTAATGCAGTAGATACATTAGTAACTAAACTATTCCAAGTAGATGCGCTAGCTATATTTCCATCTGCTAAAGCAGTTCCACTCCAATCCCCATTATTGATAGCAAGTGTACCACCTAATGTAAGATTACCTGATGTAGTTACAGTACCTGTTAATGTTAATCCATTAACTGTTCCCGTTGTTCCGACTGATGTTACTGTTCCTGTATTAGATGTTGCTGCTGCGAGAGTATCAAACATCTCATCAGACATTAACCCCCAATTATCGGTATCAGCTAAACTTAATGCAATATTATCACCTGTACTAGAATTTATTGAATAACCACTTCCACTTACAGTTTTAGTAAGATTAGTTACTGCTGTTGTAGAATAACCATAACCTTCAATCTTGTCAGCTATTGCAGCTGCAGTCATTAAAGATGTGTCATTATCTTGAAATACTATTATTGAGGTTTGTATAGAGCTTATTATACCTAAGTTTTTATTTAACTCATTAAGGAGTGTTTCTAGTTGATGTAATGATTTTTGAACATCATTAAAGGATGATATTTTGGTTAATATCTTAGCCATTACTTAGTGCTTTTTCTTCTAAATATTATTCCAATTGAATCTATATCTTCTTTCACATTTTCTAATTTAAGTTGAACCCATCTACCTTTCTTATTGCTACCAGATAGTTTGTAATCAGAACTTTCAGTTGCTGTTTTAGAATAAGTTACATCGCTTGAACTTAAAGAACCAGTACTAGTAACGACAAGCAATCTATCACTACTCTCTAAATAACTACCTCCTAGGTTTAAATCTTCAGACAAACCATTTAGCTTTATCTTATTAAATACTTTCATAATAGAGTCTTCATCCATGGTTAGCTTTTTACTAACCCAAGTATAATCTCTCTTAGTAGCTCCGCCTCTATTCTCATATATAGCGTTATTAATAGGTATTAATACTTCTCCATTATCACCAGTAAAAGGTTTACCTATCTCACTATCTTCTGCTAATTCCCAAAGATTCCATACTTGTCTAGACATATTATAAGCCCATATATATTGTCTTAAAAGAGGAGTATTATACGTAGAATCATTATCTAGTATTTCAACATTAAATAATACACAATTTATATTGGCATCATAAAATACATAAGGCTTAGCTTTTGGATTATTCTTAATAATTGTATCCCAACTTAAATCTCTTATATTATCTGTACCTCCAAAGGATTCCTCTATAGCTCCACCTTTTTGTATTGACTCAGAAATCTTAATAGGTCTTTGTCCATTATGAAAGTATGCTCCTGTTATATCTGCAAAATACATACCTTCTTCAGTCACAACTAAACTATCTTTTCCAAAACAACCTATTCCTTCATATATATCTTCTATTATTAAACTCTCTGGATTTATACGATATATGTTTGATTTGTCAAATGTATACAATCTTCCATTAAAATTAGCAAAAGCAGTAGGCTTTCCTTTTAAAGTTGCAAAATCATTAGCATAATCAAAGATACTATACTTACCAGGTTTAGACCTAAATATTAAATTACTTGCATTTTCTATCTTATCATGAGAGCAATCACCAACAAATAGATAGCCATCAAGTTCTGATGATATTCCATACTTAATTTTTATAGTATCTAATACCTCTGATATACCGCTTCTAGCTTCATATGTAGCTCCTAAAGTGCCTGAATCAGATATAGTGTAAGAATATGATTCTGCTAATTTATTCCAACCACTATCAGTAGGAATTTCTTCTACTAAACTATATAAGCTATTTACAGAATCTTTTCTATAAACACATACTGCTGTCAATCTTCTACTTACATTTGTAACATTAATTGTCAAAGATAACTTAGCTCTTGTAAATGTATCAGTCCAAACCCAATGAGAATTACTTAAGGGACCCTCTTGATAACCATCATATATAAAAGATACTTTATAGTAATATGTGTTATTTGCAAGAAAATAATCTCCTGATTGGTCTGGTAAAGATACAGATTCTATTTTAATAGAAGAATCTCCATATGCTATATACCTATCTGCATCAGCAGTACTATCATATCTTAATACATTACCAACAATATCACCTTTATCCCAGCTAGTAAATCCTGCTCTTATTTCTCCCATATTAGCATTAGAACTAGTATCGGATATTATTGCCTCCCATTGATTAGTATATACTGTTCCAGAATCAGTATCTGTAGCTGTAGTAGTAATATCTATCTCATCAGCATCAGCTTTATCAATATTATAAGTACCATCTAATTCATTGCCACCTCCAGCATCATATGTAATAGTATCTCCAGTAATTAAGAGATGAGTAGCAGGGCTATCTATATGTAACTTTTGTTCAGAAGAACTTGTGCTTGATACACTGTCAACATTATATGTCCTTGTTTTCCTCATATCTAAACCACCAAAAGTAGTTCTTATAATAGGAGCTGTTAATTGCATTGTTAAAGGATTAGAACTTGCAGTTTCATTTTTGCCTGTTAATAAAATCCAATTACCTGTTACAGCAGAACCAGTAGCATTTGCAACAGTAGTAGATGTAAAAGTTGTAGGTCCAGTAACAACTACTTTATGAACACCTCCTTCATAAGTTGCATTATTCATATCTATGAACTTAATAGTATCATTTGTTGTTAAATTATGAGAGTCTGCATCTGTACATATAGCAGTAGAATCTGCTATACTAAGTTCTCCTTTTTTCTTATAAATTTTATTACCTAAAATAGGGTCACTTAGAATAGCATCGCCTAATCCATGTGGTAATGTTTTTGTTTTATGTAGCCTAATTGGAGCAGTAGCTGCATTTGCATGAGACCATATCCAGAATTGGTCATTATCAACAGGAGTATGAGCAAAAGGATAATGGACTTTAACTATCATATCATCTCCTGTACTATCGCCTAATTTAAAAGAGCCTACTATGTATCTAGTCTGAACCATACCAGTTGTTGCATCTTTTATAGATATACATAAACCTGATAAAGAATTTGTTAAATCTCTATATTGAGATTCTGTATTAAACAAACTTAAATCATCAGTACTGTCATAAGTAATCTCATCTGTATCTATATGTATACAAGGTCTTTTTTCATTATCTCCTTCTAAAGTTGAAGATGCATTAGTATCATCATAACTTTTTATAATACCTGATATAAGTATGTCCCAAGATACTCCAGCATTATAACTATTAGTATCTCCACTTCCTGATATTTCTTTTGGAATTTGCAATCCTTCACTAGGATAATAGAAATCCATATCACACATATATATTTTAGACCTTTGTTCATCATCATTTTTAATTGGACAAGTTATAAATAACTTACTTGCAAAAGCATTGCTAGAACCTGAATTATCTACATCATAATGTAAATTTGTGCTTTGTTTTGTATGATATATAGGGTTAGGATAACAAGGCATATCTACACTTATTCCATTACCTATAATCAAATCATTAAAGTCTTCATCATCCATATCAAATGGCCTAATCATAACACCTGCTCTAAAGCTTAATTTTTCTATTTTCCAAAGCATTCCAGGATTTATATTAAGAGTAAAATCTCCAGTTATTCCTTTTGGACCTCCCCAATAAGCAGGAGGAGTCATATATGTTTTAGTATAATGACCAGAACCTTCACCTATAGTAAAAATATCTCCATTTAAAGGCTCTGTACTATCAAAAGACCAATGAAAAGCTTCAGCACCATCTAATACACCTCCTTTTTCTCTTCTATTTACTGGATGTATAGCATGAGGATATATACTTCCAGAGGTAGCTGAAAAATCTGAATATATAGTTGTTACTGTAATTTTATTATTACTTCTATCAACGGAACTTATAACTGAAGCAACCTCAGGATGTGTTAAATATATACTATCGCCAATATTTAATCCAGCAACTCCATTAGAGGAATTAACTGTTAACTCTGTCATTTTACCACTATCAACTGTAGCTTTAGCATTAAAAGTATACTCTTCATCAGGTTGGTCATCTCCATAATGTGTATCAGATGAGACAAATATACACTTATCTGCTTTCATTAATTCTGGAGCATCTTGGTGTGGTCCATCTCCAAATTGCGCAATAAAATATCCACTATGTTTAACATTATGCATTCTACCCCAATGTTTTACCCAATTTAAATTAGAACCTCCTATTAATCCTACAACATGTCCGCAGACATGCTGATGATATTTTCCCCAAGGACCTTCAGTAGCACTTGTCATTGTAGTATCATTAGGAGAAACTAATCCAGTTCCATCTATTATTCCATCACCATTATTATCTGCCATTTGAAATAACCCGTATTTTGCAACTTTAATAGATAGTTGATTATTATTATCTTCTCCTGCATCCCAACCTACATTGTGTCCAAAATTTATATAAGGCTCATGATGACCTGATGCTTCACCATTTATAACTGTTCCATAATCTCCCTCTGAATTTATAACAGGAGCAATTCTATCAAGCACAGTATTACTATGTATCCAGGGTTTAAAATAACTTCTTTTTGATATTGAAGGGCTTAATCCAGGACCTGAAGTAAAGCCATAATAACCTCCAACTAGAACATTTGTTACCATAGTAGTTGGAGGGGTTCTATCTGCACAGTATAATATATCTGGACCATCAGTATTTGTATCATTAGTCAAAGCACAAAATAAAAACCTATCACCTTCACTAAATCCCTCTGCATCTGGCCTCGACTGAACCCATAATCTTGTATCAAACATAGCTTCGGTATATCCAGCATTTGTAGTTTCATCAAAGTCTAAAGTATTATTAGGAGCTTTTGTTTCTATTATGTCAGACAATAATCCTGCATAATTTATAGCAGGACTACTTGCTTCTGATAAACCTCCAAATACCTCTGTATCACCACCTATATCTCCAGTAATATCATCATTACTCCATTTAAACGACCTAAAGACTAAATCTATTGAAGCAACTTTATTTAAAGACTTTTCTTCCCATTCATCATACTTTACTTGAACATCATAAGAGAATACTTGGTTACTCATTTTTGACAAAATATATACTCTACCTCCTCCAGTACCATCTGTCTTTTTATTATAGCAAGTAGCTATTGATGTTATTTGTGTATCAACAGGTAAAGACCTCTCTATTTTACCTTTAGTATAAGTAGTAGACAAATCATTTAAACTTCCATCACCTGAGCCTCCACTTTTAACTCTAGTGTCAGGCCATATTCTATATATGCAATTATCACCATCTTTTATACCATAATAAAAATAAGGTCTATATGATATAAGACTTTCAGCATTATCTTTTGTTCCATCACTATCAGTATCAAAGGCTAAACTACCACTTGCAACTGTTGGATTAGCATCATATGTAGTAGCTCTTACACAAACAAAAGCATTTGTAGTTGTTGATTCTACTATCCATACACCACTACCATCCCAACTATTACTTACATCTTTATATTGTCTGATAACGATATTATCGCCTATATTCATACTATGGGCAGTATGTGCAATTGTTAAATCAGAATTACCAGCACTCCAAGTAGCTACTAATCTTTCATGCTCACCTGCTAAACAGATTTTAGAAAAATTATTACCAGAAGTAGAATCTCCATCATATTTATGAACAGTATCTTCATCTTGATATAATTCAGATGTATAATCAGAATCAAATAATTTATGACCAGGATAACCAAGCCACTGTGGTGGAGTATCTCCTTTTCCACCACCAAACCCAATATGAGCTTCTCTATTTTTAACAACAATACTAGCATCTTCTATAGATGATGTTATTGTAGTTGCTGCAAATGGAGATTTTATAAAATCTTCTTTTAAGCTAGGCTCTTCAAATATAGATGTTATAATTTGTAATTTTCTTTTTATTGAATCATAAGATACTAAATCTTTAATCCCACCATTATCTAGTAAAACATTAGTTTTTAATAAAGAGTTTTTATTAGCATATATTAATTTAGTATCTTCTATTAAGTCAATTAAATCTATCCATACCGCATCTGTATCTTTTCCTCTTGCACATAAATCAAGTTCTACGTCTGTAGTTAATTCAACTCCCTTTGGAAGACTGAATTTTAGTTCAAATTTTCTCCAATTATCATCCATAGCACATGGAGTAGAAACATCGTCTGTACCTAACGCTGTATCATTATTAGGTTTATCTAAATCTTTAAAATCTATCCATCTATCTTCTTTTGCTAAATCTTTAGGATTGTCTCCTATATATCCTTTAGATGCATCTCTTAATGGACTTTCCCATTTCCCTTCTTTATTTATGTGTCCACCATTAAAGCTTATAGATAAAGCTGCATGAGATGATACATCTGCTACTGCATCTATTCTAGCATAGAAAGAAAGAGAATAGTCTTGACCAGGCTTTAACAAGTCTTTTGATATTGTTTGTCTTGCTAAATAATTAACACATTTCTTTAAAATTGCAGTAGCACTATGAGCTATTACATCAGTATTAAAATAACCTCTTTGAACTATTGCTTGCCTATCTTTTACAGATATAACTTTCATATATTCATTACCTTCGTTTAATATATCTCCTGCTGCTAAAAGATTATTAACATTTCTACTTAATATTAAAGTAACATCACTTGATGAAGCTACTAAAGCATTTGTCAATGCAACTGTACCTCCATCATATCCAGCATTTACATAGGTTGATACTATTTTTAAATAAACATCATTATCTATAAAAGGATAAAACTCTCCTGCATTATCAGTTGTTCCTCCTAAATCTACATTACCAACAGATGTTTCCCAATAACCTCCGCCACCTGTAACTATAGCAACATTACTACTTGTTGTTGATTGATAACCATTCTTATGTCTAGCAGAACCAGTCGGATTTCCATCATACAATCTATGCTTTGTCCAATCATTACAAGCGTATGTAGATGCTAGAGAACCTGAAGTTCCTTGCTTATGAGTAAATGTATGGTTTTTTAATAAATTAGCCTCTATATATACCGTATCAGAACTCTCTGTTTCTGTTGTAGGAGGAGCTGTATCTAATGTTAATACTATAGGACTACTACCTGTTATCTTAAGTATTTTGGCACTAAACCCATTGCTTGTACTTGTAGCACTATGATAAACATTTATAGTATCCCCCTCGTAAAAAGGAACTGAAGAGTGGTTTGCTATTGATATTGTTTTATTGGTTGAGTCATAACTTACAGCATCACTACTAGATACTATAGTACCACCTAACATAGTATCATTATCTTCAGTTGTACTTCTATTTAAATAAGAAGAGTTACCTCCTATATGATTACCTGAATATTGACTTTCATTAACCATATTAAATATACCTCTAGTATATACAGTTTGAAGACCATCTATTGTTATTCTATTTGAATATATAAAAAACTTTGTTGATGCTGCATATGACTCTATTGGAGTACCAAAACAACCTCTTTTAATAAATATTTTTTTATTATTTTCATCTACACTTTCAACTTTCATAACCTCATTGCCATCATAACTACCAGTAGCAAGACTAAAATAGTTATCAAGGAGTAGATATTGATGCATAAGCTTCTGAGTATATGTGAGAGTAATTAAATCATTAGAATAATCTTTGTTTGATAAAACAGCTGTTATTCTGGCTCCATGACCATTTGAATGCTCTATACCTGCTTTTATTTGAGTAGCAATATTTGAAATACTACCAGTAGGTATTTTAATCATAGTTTTTCCACTGTCAATATCACCAGTAGCAACTCCACTAGGAGTATCGTCTTTTTCTATTTGATAAATTACACTTCGACCATCAGGAGTTACTATTGTAAATTCATCTTCATCATGGTCAGTTGCATTTGATGAATCTACTTCCATAGTTGCTACTCCATTAACAAAATTAGTAAATACAATATGACTACAGCTTTCAGATATTGTAGAGTCTAATCCTCTGTAGCTAATATAATTATCTGTTAATGATACTGTAGTTGTAGGATAAAATGTTAATTGACTTCCATCAAGTGCTATCGCCTTTTCATACCAAGGTCTAATATCTGTAACTATAACATTCTCTTTGTGCCCCTTTGTTCCAATATAAGAAAGATTAGCTGAACTATTTTCTTCAAATATAGCTATATCATTTATATGAAATTTATGCAAATCAGATAAAGATGATGTGCTAGTATTATTTACAGAGTTCCAAGATATTGGAGAACTTGCAGTTGTTGTATTCTCAGGAGTAGGTAAAAACAATCTGTCACAATTAATAGAAGTTAATATACCATTTTCCGATACAGGATTAATATTTAAAGAGAATACAGATGAATGCTTTGGAGTATCTTTTTCAGATACATTCAATACGGTTCCAAGATTAAAGTTTTTTATTTCCTTTAATTGTCTAGGCATTTAGCTCCATTCTACTTTATGAGAAGATGTCCAATAATCCTCTGGTATTGTTATGTTATATATTTCCATCTAGCAATTTCCCCCATACTGTTGTTCTACCGTCTATTATTTGCACTATATCTACAGTAAATCTTCCTCCGTAATAATAATCTACTATAGCAAATGCATGTGCCCATTTATGTTGTCTGCCTCCTAACCACTGATTCTTCTCAGCAGACATATCCTTTAAACATCCAAGTGACCAGGCAGACTTAGGTCCATCCATAAAAGTCACACTATCTTGTTGCAGGGAATGATGATGACCATACATTATATTGGCACCTAGTTTTCTCAGATGATTCGCTGCGTGGTATTGACCACCAAAATGGTGCCCATGATAAAAATAGAGCTTTCCTATTTTAAGATACTTCCCAGGTGGGTGATACTTGTATCCTCTCTCTTTGAATCTACATACTTTTTCAAAGCGATAGTTTAGATAAGGATGCTCTTCTACGAATCTATCTAACCATTCATCATGATTCCCTGCACATATGTGTCTTTCTTTACAATTCACTTTATCCAAAGATTCATCTATTATGTCAAGTAACTTATTAACTTCTTCTATATCTTCATCAACTTTAGGCATAATGTACTCTAATGGTGGTTTTTTCTTACGTTTCCATTGCCAGTGGGATACACTACTAAACTCACCTAAATCGCCCAAATCCACGTATATTTCGGGCTTTACAAGCTCTATTGCTTGTTTAACTACATTTATCGCTGCCTTATCGTGGATAGGCGCGTGTTTATCTGGAGTGATGATTGCTCTTTTAATCACCCCTTTATTAGTTTTCTTCATTTATCAAAAAACTCCTAGTTAAATTTACTCCTAGGAACGTAACCCCAATCATCAGAATTTGTCCAACAATTCTTAGCACTCTGTAATTCTATCTCAGTTTTATCGGGTTCGTATTTTAAAAACATATCATCACAACTTTCACATTCCCAGAGTAGGACTCCATCTTTGGCACCCATTATTTCAACTCCCACCACCTCATCACAGTTGCAGTTAGGACAATGGCCTGGACTATCTTTGTAGATTTGTTTTTGGTTATGTACTAATTTATCTAGTATTTTACCTTTAACTCTATCTACTAAGTCAACTACTAACACCATTCTAGTTGAAAGTTCTTTCATCATTTCTTAGTTTAGGCGATTCTTAACTTGAGCCCAAAGCTTATCATCAAGTTTATTAGAACTTTTAGCTACTAGATAATCACCTAAAGCTACAACAATAGCTTTTATCATATCTTCACTAAACAAACTCTTTAAAGCATTAATCAATAGTGACTTCATTTATTCTCCTTTTTCTTTGCAACATTTACATATTAACTCTTTCTTTGGATGAGCTAAATCTTCTAGAACTTTAATTCTTTTTTCATGGTCACTAGCTATAAGTTTATCAGGGGCTTTTTTAATAGCCTTTACTGCTGCACTAATAATCATTTTCAAAACCATTCCTTGTATCATTTAAAAATCCCAATCTTCATCATCATTAAAATAAATATCAAACATTTCCCACTTACCAAGCCACCAAAGACCTCCAAAAAAGACTACTATAAAGCCTAATATAAAGTAGCCTAAGTTTGTCACTTATCTAAGCCAAGCCATGTCATTACAGAACTGAAAACAAAAATAAATGATACTCCTATACCTCTAATCCAAGATATTTGTCTTTCATTTTCTCTGACTCTTCCATTGATTTGGTCAACCCTAGTTCTAATATATTCTAAATGTGATATTATTAAATCGTCTTTAGTATTTTTTGTTGTCATTTCTTTCTTGCATCCTTAAAAATTTATCTTTTAATCCGTTACCACTTAGCTTAGCAATTACTTCCACTAGTGTTTTATAACTATTCTCTAATCCTTTTTGTTCTAATTGCATTTTCTTTTGTTGGTCTATTAGCTTGACTAATATACCTTCAATCCTACCAAAAGACTCTCTTAACTCTCTTGTTAATTCATCTTGGATAAACTTAGTTGATTTCCATATATAAAAACCCATAGCTACTGAACCTGCTACTGCAATACCGTATCTATCTAATATTTGAAACCAATCCATAGTATACCCCCTTAGTTTTTAGAAATCTTGCGGTATAATTCTTCCAGAGCCTTCATAATAATGACTCCTTGCCATTTTTTTAGCTCTCTTTTCACCTTTTAAATATAAAGCTTCAAAATACTCTGCACTTTGCAAGTCTTTATTTCTAGGGTCTCTATACCCCATTCCTATAACTTTATCAACTATAGATTTATGGTATCTATCAGATATATCATTCCATGTGCTTGCTGTAGACGATAAATCTGCCTCATTTATAGTTCCTTCTATCCAAATACCTAAACTTGATTCTGTTAGTGCTTGCCATTCATCAGTAATTCCATCTACAGTTCTAGATGTTTTTTCAACTAAAGCTAATTTAACATCTCCACTAACAATCTCTGTAAACCAACCTCTTTGTACTTTTTTAGCCATTATGTTATATCCTTTAATTTAAGTGTTCCTTGAAGCCTTTTAGTTAATATTCCAGAAGTTCCACCAGCATCTCCTATCCATACTTTATTTATTTTTAAAATACCTGCGCTTCCAGAATCAGGACCCAAAGATATATCATATAATAATTGCCCTGCAGTTGTTGTTAATCCAGTACTAAGAGTTTTGGTTATTTCTGTGTTTTCACAGAATTCGTCTTTAACTTCGTTAAGTAATAATAAAGCTTCTGTTTCTCCTATATGAGGGTGATGTTGTTGTATTAATTCTATCATTTGTTTAGCAGTCATTATTCTCCCTCTGGTTTTTCCTTACCTGTATATCTTTGCATTTCAGTCATAAAATCTTTTTCTAATAATTGCATTTGATTAGTTATCATCTGCATAAGCTCTATATCTTCTTCATCTTGAACTTGATTGCTTATATAAGCTTTAAGTATATTAACACTGCTCTTTAAAGATATAGCATGTATTAAGTTATTTGGCAAATATACTGTAGTATTTAAAGTAGCTTCTGTTAAATCCGTTATATCACTATCAGGCGCTGTAGATGTAACATATGTAAAATACCAAATTTTTGCTTGTTGGTCAGAAGTAGGTACAGGTAAAACCTTAAGTGTAGACGCTCCATCATTAGCTGTATCGTGATGAAAGATAGGACTATAAGCAGTAGCTTCATATATACTACCACTGTCTCCTGCTACCGCAAATCCTCTTCTATCAACACCTAAACACTCTCTTTCAATACCACCGCTGTTAGCATCTACTCTTGTAACCTTTAGTATTTTACGACCTTCAGTAAGCCATTCAGATGCAGAAGTAAGGACTCCAGGAGTCTTGGAATATTTGGCAAGCACTTCAATAGGAAGCATATCTGCTATTTCATTTATAGCAGCATTAATTAAATCACCTTCGTAATCAACATCAGTACTATATATAGCTCCTATTAAGTCTGTAATTCTTTGTCCTAAGTTTCCACCTTGTGCCATTATTTACCTTTTTTCTTATTCTTTA
>Ga0098035_1001125_pt1 | contig 13072 bp, 8 predicted proteins | sample 3_EtaG_FD_75046 | JGI IMG/M metagenome (GOLD analysis project Ga0098035, IMG submission 75046) | Marine viral communities from the Subarctic Pacific Ocean - 3_ETSP_OMZ_AT15126 metaG | ecosystem: Environmental > Aquatic > Marine > Oceanic | place: Pacific Ocean | collected 2015-01-07
AATGTGAGCAGGCTGGCAATCCTTTTTCCATCTGTGGAGATATTGCCGGCCGGCCCTTGGAAGCTATGGCATTGCTTGGCTTGGGGTACAGAAATTTTTCTATGTCGTCTGAAGCCTTGGGGCGGGTCAAGCAGATGGCGCTAAGCGCAGATATCAACAAGCTACAGGACTTTGTCCGGGGCCTTTGTCAATCTCGGGATCATTCGGTGCGTGATCAATTGCGTGCATTTGCCCGGGATCATTCAATAATAATATAGAGTTTGTGCTTTCCTTATTTTCGCCGATAATGGCGAGTAAGCTGTTGAGACGAGTTAATTAACGGTAATTTGGCGTTCCATTATGGCGAGAGACAGCAACCGAAGAGATGTCGTAAGGCAGCCTAACCTGTTCAGCAGAAATGCGTCCAAGGAAAGCAGGCTTTTGTTAAAGACCCCCGAAGAAAAAATTGAACCGGTGGAAGAAGGCTCCCCTACGGTTGGTGCCCAGCTGCGTGCGGCGCGGGAAGAGAAAGGCCTTTCCCTCCATCAGGTTGCGGATATTCTGCGTCTTAGGGCAAGTCAGGTTCATGCTCTGGAGGAGGGCGAATTCAGCAGCCTGCCCGGACAGACGTTTGTAACCGGATTTTTACGCTCTTACGCGAATTTGCTGGATCTAGACGCGGTAGCGATTGTCGAGCTCTACAAGCATGAGGAGGGCGGTGGATTGCATGTCCCGTCGCTTGCCTTTCCGGAACCTTCATCCGGCGGACGTATACCGGGTGCAGGCATCTTGCTTGGTACATTCGTGGTTACCCTAATCCTGTTGGCCGGTTGGTTTCTTTACCAGGAGAGCGAAAGTCTGGACTTTGAACGAGTTGCGGAATTGCCCGAACATCTGGCGAGCAAAATTCGCGATCTTGATGAAACCCCGTCTGAAAACGCGGTAGATACCGCAAGTCTTGATGGTGCTCCCCAAAATAAATCGGAAATTCCGATCGCCGCCCCGTTTGTTGCGCCTGAAGTCAGCGCCGGGAACAATCCTGTTTCCGTGACTGAAGGTGATCCCGCCCGCGATCAGGACGAAACTTTGTCTGTAGAAAGTGCATCTGAGAATCTTGAAGTCACGGAGACGGCAGCAAACGTAGAAACGGGACTTTCAAATGATGCCTCAACTGGCACGGTGTCCGGGACGGAAAGCGAACCCTCTTCCGCTAGTGCCGCGTCAGAAACCGTGGCGACAGACAGCTCAGCGGCATTAATGAATGTGACGGCTTCAGAACCTGTTGCGGACACGTCGCAAGCGCCTGTCTCCAGCGAAACGCAGAGCTCAGCGGTGGCAGATGTAACTGAGGATCCGACGGTGACAGTGACGCCGGAAGCGCCGCAGCAGGCAACGGAAACTCCGTCGGTTTATCCGCAGGATACGCTCGATTTGGCTGCGGCGTCGAAGCTAGAGACCGGTGAAACGCCAGATAATCCGTTGCCGCGGACCTTTGGCGTTGAAAATACGGATGCCCGGATAGTTGTTCGCGCAATGGAGGAGAGCTGGATTGAAGTCAAGGCGACGAACGAGAAGCCGGTTCTTTCCAGGGTTCTAAAACCGGGTGATGTCTATATGGCACCAAATGCACCGGGCCTTATTCTCACAACGGGAAATGCGGGCGGTCTCGAAATTCGGGTGGATGGGAAAGAGATCAGGCCCCTTGGCGGTGCCGGGACAATTTTACGCGAAGTTCCGCTCGTTGCGGAGAGTTTGATTGAAAAGAACGGCTTCCAATAGCTGCGTAATGCAGATTGAAAGACGGCCAGCAATTGTATCACTTGTAATTTCCGCGTTTTGCAGCCATTTTAGGCGAAATTCGCGACTGCGGCATTTTTGACGCCAATTTTAAAAAGTATGATCCCATGAGCATCAGACCTTACCGAGAGATTATCCGCCGGAAATCGCGCCAGATTTTTGTGGGCGACGTGCCGGTTGGCGGCGATGCACCGATTACGGTGCAATCGATGACCAATACCCTGACGTCCGACGCCAAGGCAACCATTGCGCAAATTCAGGCGCTGGAAGAAGCCGGCGCAGATATGGTCCGGGTTTCCTGTCCTGATGAGGCAAGCACGAAGGCCTTGAAGGAAATCATTCGGGAGACACGCGTCCCCATCATTGCCGACATTCATTTTCATTATAAGCGCGGCATCGAAGCTGCGGAAGCTGGTGCGGCCTGCCTACGGATCAACCCCGGCAATATTGGTTCCCCTGATCGCGTGCGGGATGTTGTGAAGGCGGCTGTAGATCATAACTGCTCCATGCGTATAGGGGTCAATGCGGGAAGCCTAGAGCGGGATCTCCTCGAGAAATATGGCGAGCCTTGTCCGGAAGCCATGGTGGAGTCTGCCCTGAACCACGCAAGGATTCTTGAAGACAATGATTTCTTCAATTTCAAGATCAGCGTGAAGGCGTCTGACGTTTTCCTGTCTGTCGCCGCCTATCAGGGACTGGCTGAGGCCTGCGACTATCCGCTTCATCTCGGTATCACAGAGGCTGGCGGATTGTCCTCCGGCACGGTGAAATCTTCTATCGGTCTTGGCATGCTTCTCTGGTCGGGGATTGGCGACACAATCCGCGTTTCCCTCTCTGCCGACCCGGTTGAGGAGATCAAGGCAGGCTACGAAATCCTGAAAAGCCTGGGGCTGCGGCGCCGCGGCGTCACGATCATTTCCTGCCCGTCCTGCGCGCGGCAGGCCTTTCCCGTGATCAAGACGGTTGAAATGCTGGAAGAGCGTCTCGCCCATATCCAGACACCTCTCACCCTCTCGATCATTGGATGTGTTGTCAACGGTCCCGGTGAGGCGCGGGAAACGGACATCGGACTTACAGGCGGCGGCAAAGATAATCACATGGTTTACTTGAGCGGTGTTACGGATCATAAGGTAGCAACCGGAGATATGGTGGATCATATTGTCGGGTTGGTCGAGGAAAAGGCCGCTGAACTGGAAGCCCTGAACGCAGACGGCGAAATGAATGAGGCCCCTGCCGCCAAGCGCATCGCCTGATCCCACCTTAGAAGTTTTTACTAGACGGAGAAAAGACGTGTCACTACCACAGCCAGTCCGCGGCACCCATGACCTGTTGCCCGAGGATTTTGCGCGCCATGCCCATGTTCAGGCAACCGCGCGGGAAATGGCGGCGCGTTTTGGCTACGCGGAGATGGCAACTCCGATTTTTGAGTTCACGGAGGTTTTCGCGCGGACCATGGGCGAGAGTTCCGATGTGGTCTCGAAGGAAATGTATTCCTTCGAAAGCCGGAGCGGGGAGAGCATGACTCTGCGGCCAGAATATACCGCAGGGATCTGCCGCGCCTTTATCAGTAATGGGCTGCAGCAGAACGTACCGTTCAAGGTGTTCGTCGCCGGCCCGATGTTCCGATATGAACGCCCGCAGAAAGGTCGCCAACGGCAGTTTCACCAGATTGATGTTGAATGTATCGGCGCGGCGGAGGCAAAGGCGGATATTGAGGTGATTGCCCTTGGGGCCTCTATCCTTAATGCCCTTGGAGTGCTGGAAAATTGTTCCCTTGAGATCAACACCCTTGGCGATCAGGAAAGCCGTCAGGCCTATCGTGCTGCTCTTGTCGAGTATTTCAGCGATCATAAATCGAGTCTGTCAAAAGATAGTCTGGAGCGGCTGGAACGAAATCCTCTGCGAATTCTTGACAGCAAGGACCAGGGTGATCGCGTCCTCGTCGAAAAAGCGCCCCTCTTTACCGATTACCTCAACAGCTATTCGAGTGATTTCTTTGCGGAAGTGCTCGACGGACTAACCCTGCTTGGGATCAAATATGAGCTAAACCGGCGCCTAGTGCGCGGGCTTGACTATTATACCCATACCGCCTTCGAATTTGTGACCACAGCGCTTGGCGCACAGGGGGCGGTGATAGCCGGCGGTCGCTATGACGGCCTGATTGAGACATTGGGTGGCAAGCCAACACCGGGGATCGGTTGGGCAGGTGGGATCGAGCGTCTTGCTATGCTGATGAATGATGCCCCGGCGGCAGAGCGTCCCGTGGCCATCATACCGGTCGGGGACGCGGCAGAAGCTATTGCGGCGAAACTTGCGCATCAGCTGAGGCAAGACGGGGTGAGCATTGAAATGGCCTTCAAGGGCAATGTTGGCAAACGCATGAAGCGTGCGAACAAATTAAATGCCCGGGCGGCCGTTCTTATAGGTGAGGATGAGTTGGCCCGCAATGTATGTACACTCCGTGATCTCGATCAGGGTGAGCAGAGCGAAGTCCCTCTGTCGGATATTTCAGCAGCGCTTGGCGCTCTCGGTTAAGGTCAGGAAATGCTCCCCCAAGATAAGCTCAAAATGATCCAGGCGCGTTCCGAGGAATTGGAAGCGGCCATGTCCGGCGAAATGGGCGAGGTAGCACCGGACGATTTCGTGCGGATGAGCCGTGAATATTCCGAGATTAAGCCGCTTGTTGAGGCAATCGGGAAATATCAGGCGACCCGCACCGAGCTGAGAGAGCTGGAGGAAATGCTCGACAGCGAGGATACAGACGCGGAAATGAAGGAGATGGCGGAGCTCGAGATCGAGGAGCTTCAAGCCCGTCTTCCCGACCTGGAACATTCCATCAAGTTGCAGTTACTGCCTAAAGACGACGCTGACGAGAAAAACGCAATCCTGGAAATTCGGGCCGGCACCGGCGGGGAAGAGGCGGCGCTTTTTGCCGGCGACCTTTACCGGATGTATCAACGCTATGCGGAAGGGGAAGGCTGGAAATGTGAAACCATGTCGCTTTCCGAATCCGATCTCGGCGGGATCAAGGAAGTGATTGTCAAGGTGACCGGACGGAACGTTTTCGCCAATCTCAAGTTTGAATCCGGTGTGCATCGGGTGCAACGTGTGCCCGAAACGGAAACCGGCGGGCGGATTCATACTTCTGCCGCGACCGTGGCGGTTCTGCCGGAGGCGGAGGAAGTCGACGTACAAATTGCCGAGAGCGATATCCGTGTTGATATCTTCCGGGCGTCCGGCCCCGGCGGTCAGTCGGTAAACACGACGGACTCGGCCGTGCGGATTACTCATCTTCCGACCGGCATTGTTGTTCAGCAGCAGGACGAAAAATCCCAGCACAAGAACAAGGCAAAAGCGATGAGCGTGCTGCGGTCACGCATTTATGAGGCGGAACGCGCGGCATTGGCGGCTGAACGCTCTGCGGAAAGAAAGGGTCAGGTTGGCTCAGGAGACCGGTCGGAACGCATCCGGACGTACAACTTCCCGCAAGGGCGCGTGACGGATCACCGGATCAACCTCACGCTCTATAAGCTTGATAAGGTGCTGACGGGCGAAGCCCTGGATGAAATTATTGAAGCGTTGATCTCAGAAGATCAGGCGGCGCTGTTAGCTGAGATTGAAGGCAGCAATTAATCCGATGAAAGCGTCCCTGCGATCGGCGGTCTTGGCAGCCGGTGAGATTTTGAAGCAGGCAGACGTGGGGGATGCAAAACGGGACGCGGCATTGCTTCTCGCCAATGTCCTGGGGGAAGATGTGGGTTACCTTCATCGGGAACCAGACCGTATACTGACAGATAATGAATACCAAAAGTACCAGGAGCTTGTTGCCCGGCGTGCAGCCCGGGAACCGCTCTCTCATTTGACGGGCCATCGGGAATTCTGGAGCCTTGACTTCCTGGTAACCGGAGATGTTCTCGACCCGCGACCTGATAGTGAAACCCTTATTGAGGCGATAGTTTTTGCAAAATCGCAGGGTTTTAATCCGCAGCGTGTGCTCGATCTTGGGACTGGTAGTGGCTGCCTGCTCCTGACGATATTAAGTGAAATACCTGCGGCGACAGGTGTCGGGATAGATTTCAGCGAAGCCGCCCTTTCTGTCGCCTGGAAGAATGCCAATAGGTTAGGCATGGAGACCCGGGCCGAGTTCCGTTGTTCCAGTTGGGATGTCGATCTTGGAGAAAAATTCGATCTTGTGGTTAGTAATCCACCCTATATCCCGTCTGCGGATATAGCGGAGCTTCAACCGGAGGTGCGTGACTTCGAGCCTCATCTTGCATTGGATGGTGGGGTGGATGGGCTTGATTGCTACCGCGCCATTCTCGCAAACATTCGAAATATTTTGCGTCCTGGCGGTCAACTGATGTTTGAAGTCGGCTTTGACCAGGCGGCAGATGTCGGGAAAATGATGGAGGAAGCCGGTCTTTCACAACCTGAATATCACAAGGATATTGCGGCTATTGAGCGATGTGTATCGGCTTTTCTTCTTGATTAGCGTGCTTTTTTAAAAAAAAGGTTGGATTATTGCGCGAACAGATTGTAGGCTTTCTAAAGATCATACGTGAAAAACAAGACCTGATCTTAAGGTCCATGATCGCTATTTAATTCAAATTCAGGCCTGAGCTTCCAGAAAATGGACATCTTGGCGGCGCGCGAGTGAGTTTTGCAGGTGCCCGAATTGAATAAATTTACACTAAAGTGAAATTTTAAACTCTAGATTGGCGGAACCATTGCAATTATGAGAGTAAGTAGTAACAGACGTCCTCGTGGTGGGCGGTCGAACACTGGCGGGAATCGACCCGGGTCAAGTAATAATCGTCGGCAGAACGGCGGTAATCGTAATTATGACAGCAATGGTCCTGATGGAAAAATCCGGGGTACTGCTAATCAGGTTTACGACAAATACATGGCTCTTGGAACCGATGCACAGACATCAGGTGATCGTGTCGCCGCCGAGAATTACTTTCAGCATGCTGAGCATTATTTCAGGATAATCGCTGCAAACACGGTTCCACCGAAAGAAAAGCAGCCTTCTGAGAATTCCGACAATCCTTCCGCTTCGTCTGAAGAAGAAAATACCGCCACAGTATCGCGCAAGTCAGGAAGCCGTCACAATGAAGAGCAGGCGTCCGAAAATGGCGAACTCGATGGCGCTCAGAGTGATCCGGTCGTTGTTGAATTGAGCACTGCAGAACAACCGGCTCTTGACATTGACCCCGAGAAAGACTCCTCGGCAGCTTCAGAGATTTCGGAAGGTGAGCAGGCCGATACGGAAAAGCCGAAACGCAAGGTGAGCCGGACTCGGACACTCCGTCGCCGGACATCCAGCCGGAATGTCAGTGAAAAAGACGCGGAAGAAGTTAACACAACCGAATAAGACGATTTCCAGAATTCAGGAAATTTCTGCTGATCAATTGAAACGGGGGAGGCCGCTACCGGTCTCCCCTTTTGCATTTCCTGAGCGGCGATGCGGATCAGATGGCCTTTAACATACGCTTGAAATCACCCCTTGGCCGCCCACATATAAATCAGTAGTGAAGCCGTTGGCGGGCTTGCAATATGATTGCCTCTCAGGGATCATAAGGAGCTGCGCAAGGAAACAACGGTCTATGTGTCGAGGACGAGCATGGATATTGAAAAATATACAGATCGGTCGAAAGGATTTATCCAATCGGCCCAATCATTGGCGTTACGTGAAAATCATCAACGGCTGACGCCGGAGCATCTTTTAAAAGTACTTCTTGATGACAAGGAAGGTTTGGCAAGCGGATTGATTGCCAAAGCCGGCGGCGATGCAAATCTTGCGCGCCAGGGAATTGAGGCCGCGATGGCCAAGCTTCCGCAGGTGACCGGTAGCGGGGCGGGCCAAATCAGCCTAACCTCCGAACTCGCGCGTGTTTTCGCCTCCGCGGAAAAGCTGGCGGATAAAGCGGGCGACAGCTTTGTAACAGCGGAACGGCTTCTTCTTGCGCTTGCGCTGGAGAAGGGGACAGAGTCCGCAAAAATCCTGAGCAGCGCGAAGGTCACACCCAATAACTTGAACGAAGCAATTAATGATCTGCGCAAAGGCCGGACGGCTGATTCCAGTGGCGCGGAAGCAAGTTATGATGCGTTGAATAAATATGCACGGGATCTGACGGAGGCAGCCAGAAAAGGCAAGCTTGACCCGGTTATCGGCCGCGACGAAGAAATTCGCCGGACAATCCAGGTGCTTTCCCGACGGACGAAGAACAATCCTGTTCTGATTGGCGAGCCTGGTGTGGGTAAAACCGCCATCATTGAAGGATTGGCCCGTCGGATCGTCAATGGCGATGTGCCCGAGAGCCTGAAAGACAAGAAGCTGATGAGCCTCGATCTGGGGCAGTTGATCGCTGGCGCGAAGTACCGCGGGGAATTTGAGGAACGCTTGAAAGCGGTCCTGTCCGAAATTTCCGCAACCGGCGGGGAAATCATTCTATTTATTGATGAGTTGCATACACTTGTTGGGGCCGGTGCTGCCGAAGGTTCCATGGATGCCTCCAACCTGTTGAAGCCCGCGCTGGCACGTGGGGAACTCCATTGTGTCGGGGCAACGACCCTTGATGAATATCGCAAATATATAGAAAAAGACGCCGCTTTGGCGCGTCGGTTCCAGTCGGTCTTTGTCTCCGAGCCAACAGTAGAAGATACAATTTCAATCCTGCGCGGTCTCAAGGAGAAGTACGAGGTTCATCACGGTGTCCAGATTTCCGACAATGCCCTGGTCGCGGCCGCAACTTTATCCAATCGTTATATCACGGACCGCTTCCTGCCCGACAAGGCGATCGATCTGATGGATGAGGCGGCCAGCCGTCGCCGCATGGAAGTGGACAGTAAACCTGAGGAAGTCGATGAGCTGGATCGCAAGATCCTGCAAATGAAGATCGAGGCCTCCGCGCTGGAGAAGGAAACAGACAAGGCGTCGAAAGAACGCCTTGGGAAGCTGAAAATGGAACTGGTTGAGCTTGAAAAGCAGTCTGCTGACCTCACTGAAAGCTGGCAGATGGAGAAAGAAAAGCTCAATCGTGCTCAACAGGTAAAGGAACAGCTCGACGCGGCCCGTAATGAGCTTGCGACTGTTCAGCGGCAGGGCAATCTGCAACGCGCTGGCGAGCTTGCTTATGGCGTTATTCCGGAGCTTGAGAAAAAGCTGGAAGAAGCCGAAGAAGCGGAAGGGTCTTCAATTGTGCGCGACAGCGTCAAGGAAGAGGATATCGCCGGTGTTGTCTCTCGCTGGACCGGTATCCCGGTTGACAAAATGCTTTCCGGTGAGCGTGAGAAACTGCTCAATATGGAAAGCGAGCTTCGAAAACGCGTTGTCGGTCAGGAAGAGGCGCTTGTCGCCGTCGCCAATGCGGTGCGCCGCTCTCGGGCGGGTCTTCAGGATCCCAATCAGCCGATTGGTTCCTTCCTGTTCCTTGGGCCGACCGGCGTTGGCAAGACGGAACTGACCAAGGCATTGGCGGGTTTCCTCTTTGATGATGAGCATGCGTTGCTTCGCGTGGATATGTCCGAATATATGGAAAAACACAGTGTGGCACGCCTGATTGGGGCGCCTCCAGGGTATGTCGGATATGACCAGGGTGGCGTAATCACGGAGGCCGTGCGCCGACGCCCCTACCAGGTCATCCTGTTTGACGAAGTCGAGAAGGCGCATCCGGATGTCTTCAACATCCTGCTTCAGGTCCTTGACGATGGCCGCTTGACGGATGGTCAGGGCCGGACAGTTGATTTCAAGAATACCCTGATTGTCCTGACGTCCAACCTCGGCAGCGAACATATGTCTGGCGGCGACGATGTGGATGATGAATTGGTTCGTCACAAGGTAATGGAAACGGTTCGCGCGGCTTTCCGGCCGGAGTTTCTGAACCGGTTGGATGAGCAGATCATCTTCCACCGGCTGAGCCGTGAGAATATGGATGACATCGTCAACATCCAACTCGTGCATTTGCAATTGCTGTTGGCGGACCGGAGAATTGAGCTGGAACTTGACCCCACAGCGTATGAATGGATCGCCAATCGTGGTTATGATCCGATTTATGGTGCCCGGCCCCTGAAACGGGTAATCCAGCGATATCTGCAGAATCCCCTGGCATCGCAGATACTCGAGGGTACGATCGCGGACGGCGCAAAAGTGAAAGTTAGTGCCAGCGAAGACGGGTTGATGATCAATAACGTTCTCGCCGATGCGGCCTAGACCGTTCAGCCATTGACAAGAAAAAAGCGGCTTGCCATGTGGCAGCCGCTTTTTTTTACTTTAGACTAAATGACAGATTAGTCGGTCTTGGCGCTCGCTAGCTGAGTTTCCAGCTCGACACTGGCAATTTCCTGCCGGATCTGATCTGAATGGCTTTTGAACGCAGCCAGCATTTTTCCACCAAGTTTACGACCCGCGGGCAGTTTGACAGATAGCGGATTGATCTGCCGACCGCCTTTATGCACTTCGTAATGCAGGTGAGGGCCGGTGGAACGGCCGGTTGAGCCCACATATCCGATAATCTGTCCCTGCTTTACACGGGCACCCTTGCGAATGCCCTTGGCGAATTTCCGCATATGGGCGTAGGCGGTCTTGAATTCATTGTTGTGGCGGATGCGGACATAATTGCCATAACCGCCATTGCGTGCCGCAAATTCGACAGTCCCGTTACCGGCCGCCATGATCGGCGTACCGCTCCGGGCGCCAAAATCGACACCGCGATGCATCTTGGTATAGCCAAGCGTCGGATGTTTGCGTTTTCCAAATCCCGAGGTAAGGCGAGCCCCATCAATCGGCGTACGCATCAATGTCTTTTTGACGCTCCGGCCTTTTTCATCATAGTAATCGGTAAAGCCGTCATCATCCGTCTTGTAGCGATACACGGAGAATTCCTTGCCGCTGAGGGTCATGGAAGCCCAGAGGATGGATCCCTCTTTCAGGATATTGCCACTTTCGTCGGCGAAACGCTCGAAATAGACTTCAAAGCTGTCACCTGGCTGGATTTCGCGCTGGAAGTCGACGTCATAGCTGAATATCCGGATCAGGTCGACGATGGTTTTTGTCGGAATGCCGGCCTGCGCTGCAGATAGAAAAAGCGAGCTTTGGATAATGCCGCCTGCTCTAACCATTTTCCTGTCCAGCTCCAGAATTGTTTCCTGGGCTGTGAAGCCTTCCCCCGGAGTACGTACCGCTGCCAGTTGCCGGTCGACATCTTCATTGAGGGAGACACGGATAAGACTTGGTGCGGTATCGTCGCTTTCCCGGGCTTCGTCTATGCCGAAATAGAGCGTGACGTCCTGCCCAATCTTCAGGCTCCGCGGATCGAATATCTCGTTAAGCGCTGTAATGGCCTCATAGCTTTCCGTGCGGTCAGCTCCGGCACGGGTCAGGACCTTCATCAGCGTATCGCCCTTACTGACAGAGACTGTCTTTGTTAACTCATTCAGATTTTGTGCAGCAGGGGCCACATAGGCTGCAACGGCCACATCGGCTTCCTTCTCGAGAATTTCCGTTGTTACCGCTTCTTCTGTCTCCGTTGGGGGCGCCGCCGCGACGACGGTATCGTCTGTCGCCGTTGTTTCCTGCATTTGCGCGGTATTCACCTCTTGGACCGGGCCGTTGTCCGGATCCGTTATTAAGGTGGTGACCAGCAATGCGCCTGCCGCGCCACCGGCAATCATTGTTAATACAGGTATCAGCAAGGATTTACCGACCGGGCCCGAGAGGGCGCTAGATTTCATTTTATTCAGCACTCGTCAAACCACCCGCTGTAATGTGTTGATTAAAAAGCGTTAACCATAATATCGCGACAAAAGATGCTTTCAGAGTGCAATTTTGTCAAGTATTCCTCAATTTTTCCTTAAGTTATTCAAACGCCGGTTTTCCAGTACGGGCCGGGGCGATTCAATCATTTGGGTCTGTCGCTTTTCGGCGCCCGTCATTTTTTGTCGTCGACAGAGGCTTGGAAACACAATCCCGCTTACTCAGGAATAGCAGTTTGTAGGGGAAGTTTGCGGCATAAACATGGCCTGTCAAAAAAGATTCAAATTAGTCGTTGACGTGATTGGATGATGGTCCTATAAACCGCGTCACGCCGACGGGGCGGGTCTGGTTTAGGGGTTTGGTTTTAGGCCTTTTGGATTAGATTTGTCTGGTTGGTTTTTTTGTCCGGAATTTTAGATTTTGGGCGGTTTGTTTTTTGACATTGTGGATATTATGAGAAGGGATGCCTGGGCGGCGGGGTTGTTGAATGACGACTTTTTGTTGCAACGGGTATCTTGGATAACGCTGATTATTTGGGCTTTCGGGTTTGGATAATCAGTAGGTTTAAGTTCAGCGTAGTGGTCTGGTTTTAGGACTGGATTATTACAAACGTTGTGACGGGAAGAAGTTAATTCTAAATCAAACTTGAGAGTTTGATCCTGGCTCAGAACGAACGCTGGCGGCAGGCCTAACACATGCAAGTCGAACGAGAAGCCGCCTTCGGGTGGTGGAGAGTGGCGCACGGGTGAGTAACGCGTGGGAATTTGCCTTTTGGTACGGGATAACGTCTGGAAACGGACGCTAATACCGTATGATATCTACGGATTAAAGATTTATCGCCAGAAGAGGAGCCCGCGTAGGATTAGGTAGTTGGTGGGGTAATGGCTCACCAAGCCGACGATCCTTAGCTGTTCTGAGAGGAAGATCAGCCACACTGGAACTGAGACACGGTCCAGACTCCTACGGGAGGCAGCAGTGGGGAATATTGGACAATGGGGGCAACCCTGATCCAGCCATGCCGCGTGAGTGAAGAAGGCCCTAGGGTTGTAAAGCTCTTTCGCCAGGGAAGATAGTGACGGTACCTGGTAAAGAAGTCCCGGCTAACTCCGTGCCAGCAGCCGCGGTAATACGGAGGGGACTAGCGTTGTTCGGAATTACTGGGCGTAAAGAGTACGTAGGCGGTAACGCAAGTTGGGTGTGAAAGCCCGGGGCTCAACCCCGGAACTGCATTCAAAACTGTGTTGCTAGAGATCGGAAGAGGTAAGTGGAATTCCCAGTGTAGAGGTGAAATTCGTAGATATTGGGAAGAACACCGGTGGCGAAGGCGACTTACTGGTCCGATACTGACGCTGAGGTACGAAAGCGTGGGGAGCAAACAGGATTAGATACCCTGGTAGTCCACGCCGTAAACGATGAATGCTAGTTGTTGGGAGGTTTACCTTTCAGTGACGCAGCTAACGCATTAAGCATTCCGCCTGGGGAGTACGGTCGCAAGATTAAAACTCAAAGGAATTGACGGGGGCCCGCACAAGCGGTGGAGCA
>Ga0098035_1001126_pt1 | contig 13071 bp, 13 predicted proteins | sample 3_EtaG_FD_75046 | JGI IMG/M metagenome (GOLD analysis project Ga0098035, IMG submission 75046) | Marine viral communities from the Subarctic Pacific Ocean - 3_ETSP_OMZ_AT15126 metaG | ecosystem: Environmental > Aquatic > Marine > Oceanic | place: Pacific Ocean | collected 2015-01-07
ACTGCGTAAGCGGTCGATATTGTTTCTTCATGGGGCGCGAAATAGCCGACCAGATCAGCACCGCATCGTGGAATTGCCTCGCCCCAGTTACGCGCATATTCCACAAAAGCATTCTTCTTATAAGGGTCGATTTCATAGCGGATGAAACACGTGATCATTGGCTTTATATCCTTATTGGGAGACCATTTTATGATTTAGGAAAGGGTGACTGTCGCCAGAATGTGCGCGGCAGATTGATCATTGCGACGCCGACAAGCGTGCAGAGGATTCCAACAAGAACCGGGGAACTTATGCTTTCACCAAGCAAAAGAGCGCCCAGCAAGACGCCGATCCCGGCACGCAGATAGCTTTGACTGGCAACACCCATTGAGCCAAGCGTGCGTAACAGCCTGAAATAGATCAACAAAGCGATTGCCGTGCAAAAGACCGACAGGGCAAGCGTTGCAAGAATGGCGGACGTTGAAGGTGTCAAGGTCCAGGGTCGATCCAGCACCAGACTGGCCGGGATCAGAAAGGTGCTGGCCCAGATCATGGTTGCGGCGGCGGTAACGGTTGCGGGCAGGGCGTTGAAGCGCTTGCCATAGATTGCTGCTCCGGCATAGAGGATCGCTCCGGCCAGAACGGCAAGCTGCCCGCCAACATGCTGCCCCAGGCCGATAATCACACCGGGGCCGACAATCAGAACCACACCAGCAACGCCAAGGCACGCACCGACAAGACGAAACCGGTCAACCCGTTCATGCCGTGTCAGAAGGGTCGTGATCAGGAAAACAAAAACCGGTGATGTTGAATTAAGCACACTGGCAAGGCCGCTTTCGACATGTTGCTGTCCCCAAGCAAGAATTGTCCATGCGCCGAGACTGTTGAAAACCGACTGGATCAGCAATGTGCCGATAACCTTGCCATCGCGCGGAAAACGTTCGCTACGGCAGAACATGACGACGAGAAGAAACAGCGATGCGATGCCAACCCTGATCGCAATCAGCGTAATCGGTGGGATGTCGGTTAGGGCGATTCTGATAAACAGATACGACGATCCCCAAAGCAGGGCGAGCAAAGTCAGTAAACCAATTTCAAGGGGCAGCAATATTTTGGACGATGTCATTCGGATCTCCGGGGCAGGGGCAATTCTGAACAAATAACCGATTGCTGGCGACCAATGCTTCGATTAACATCGAACTATGAAAGAAGGACCCGATATTGCCCGCGTGGCTGCATTGCTTGGCGATCCGGCACGCGCAAACATGCTGACCGCTCTGATGAGTGGCCGCGCGCTGACCGCTGCCGAGCTGGCACAGGAGGCCGGTGTGACGCCGCAAACGGCGAGTTCACATCTGGCAAAGCTGGAGGCTGGTCAGATCGTTATCCCGCGAAAGCAGGGGCGGCATCGTTATTTTACGCTTTCGGGCCCCGATATTGTCGAGGCATTGGAAGTCCTGATGGGGATTGCCAGTCGGGTCGGACATAATCGGGTCAGAACCGGGCCGAAGGACCCGGCATTGCGCAAGGCACGTGTTTGCTATGATCATTTGGCCGGAGAAATGGGGGTTGCCCTGTTTTCGGGGCTTGAGTCCCGCAAACTGATTTCGACAGATCATAATGGCGTGGCTTTGACAGATGCCGGTGCAGATTTCGCCGAGACGTTCGGGATTAATCTGAATGAACTGCGCACCAGCCGCAGGCCGCTTTGCCGGGAATGCCTGGATTGGAGCGCCCGACAATCTCATTTGGCAGGGTCGTTTGGTGCTGCGTTACTGGACCGGTTTTATGATCTGGGCTGGGCACAGCGAAGTAAGGAGTCGCGTGTGGTGATTTTCAGCCCCGAAGGCGAACGCAACTTCAAGGCGCTGTGCGATAGTTAATAGTTGTCAGACTTGATCCATCAATAGGCTGTCGACCAGTGCCGGAACCAATTCAGTCGCCAGGCCATATGAACTGTGATCAAACAAGGACGCCCCGGAACCCGGTTCCAGGTTGATCTCGACCGTTTCTGCACCAGCTTCTTCACTGGCGATTTGGACGAACCCGGCAGCCGGATAAACGTTCCCTGATGTGCCGATGGAAATGAATAGGCCACATTTGGCAAGAGCAGCATAAATGCGTTCCATTTCAAGCGGCATTTCCCCGAACCAGACAACGTGTGGGCGTAGGCCGCCGGTTTTGGTGCAGGAGGTACAGGGAGTGTCTCGTCCCAGTGGGGTAGACCAGACCGTCAGAAGCCCGCAACGATTGCAGCGGATTTTCAGCAATTCGCCATGCATATGGATAAGGTTTTTTGATCCGGCGCGGTCATGGAGATCGTCGATATTCTGGGTTACCAGCAGAACGTCGCTTGGCCACCTGGTTTCGAGCCGGGCAAGGGCAATATGCGCCTTGTTTGGCTGTATTGCAGGGTCAAGCAGCCCTGCGCGTCTGTCATTGTAAAAGTGATGTACAAGATCGGGATTGTTGATGAATGCCTCAGGCGTTGCGACTTCGGAAATGTCATATTTTGCCCAGATCCCATCGGGGTCGCGGAAGGTATGCAGGCCGCTTTCCTTCGAAATACCGGCCCCGGTCAAGATAACAATCGTTGCGGCTTCATCGCGCAGAATATTGATAATGTCAGGACGAAGCGGCATGGCGTGTTCCGATGTCATTGTTGCAAGTAGGCCAGATTAGACCCGAAATGGACAAAATAAAACGGCCCGCCGTGAAAATGGCAGGGCCGTTTAAATATTTGATCTTTCAAAACCGGTTTGCGGATTCCCGACCGGCAATCAGCCAGCGCTATCAGGCAGAGGTGTCAACATTGCTGCCAGGTTCGTCGTTTTTTGAGGCTTCCTGACCGGCGGGGTTTTTGGTGACCCCGACCATTGCCGGCCGCAAAAGGCGACCTTTGAGCACGTAACCGGCCTGCATTACCTGGGCGACATGGCCGTCCGGATAAGCAGGATTTGGCATTTCAAACACGGCCTGATGATGATTGGGGTCAAGTTTTTCCCCGAGCGGTTCAAGCTTTTCAACGCCGTTCTTTTCCAGCGCCTTAAGAAGTGTCTGTTCGGTCATTTCAACGCCTTCAACCAGCTTTTTCATCGTCGGGTCGGCATTGGACGTGTCGCCAGCAGCCTCAAGGGCGCGGCGGAGGTTGTCACCCACATCAAGCAGTTCGCGGGCAAATTTGGTAATCGCATAGTTCCCGGCGTCCTCGACGTCTTTCTTTGCGCGACGACGCGTGTTTTCCACCTCGGCGGCGGCGCGCAATAGGCGGTCTTTCAACTCAGCAACTTCTGCTTCAAGGGCTGCAACCGGATCTGTGGTGGCTTCGCCGCCTTCGGCTTCGGGTGCTTCTGAGACGACATCCTCTGCGGCAGTTTCTTCTGCCAACGCGGCATCATGCAGATCGTCCTGGTTGTTCTTTGCGGTTTCCGACATGGCTAACCTGTACCTTCAATTTGTGTGGCCTGACACGCAGCACCAACGTTTATCCAATCAGTCGCCCGACCAGCTTGGCGGTGTAATCGACCAGCGGAATGATCCGGGCATAATTGATCCGGGTCGGTCCGACAACCCCGATTGCGCCCACAATGCTGCCTTCGGCATTCTGATAGGGTGAAATCACCATCGAAAGCCCCGATCCGCCGAACAATTTGTTCTCGGACCCGATAAAGATCTGTACACCCTGCGCAATCGTCGTGACATCGAGCAATTCAATCATCTGGTCGCGGGCTTCGAGCACGTTGAACAGCCTTCTTACGGTTTCGAGCTGTTCGATCGTGTCGATATTTTCAAGCAATTGCGACTGGCCCTTTACGATCAGGGACGAACCCTTGACCCCGCCGGCCCATGTCGCAAGTCCTGCATCAATCAGTCCAGCCGACAATTCGTCGAGTTCCTGTTTGATACGGTCGCGTTCCAAACTCATCAATTGCCGGGCGTCATCAAGTGTCTTTCCGGCCAACCGGGTATTTAGATAGTTCGACGCTTCTGTCAATGCCGAGGTCGGCAAATCGGGCGGAACATCAAGGATACGATTTTCAACATTACCGGTCTGCGAAACCAGAACCGCAAGGACCTTGCCCGGCGAAAGTGCAACAAATTCAATCTGTTTTAAACGGATGCCATCGGTTTTCGGTGCAACCACAAGCCCGGCACAGCGTGACAGCCCCGAAAGCATACTTGTGGCCTCGCCCAGCATCTGATCAAGGGAATATCCGGCCTGCTCGCAATTTTTGGTCAATTGATCGCGCTCGGCATTTGGCAGATCACCGACTTCCATCAGGGCATTGACGAAAAGACGCAGGCCTTTCTCGCTTGGCAATCGACCGGCCGAAATATGGGGGGCAACCAGAAGCCCCATTTCCTCAAGATCGGACATGACGTTGCGGATGGTCGCCGCCGAGAGGTTTTCTGACATGCGGCGTGCGATGGATCGTGATCCGATCGGTTCGCCGGTTTCGACATAGGCATCTACGATCTGGCGAAAGACTTCGCGGGATCGTGCGTTCATGTCGCCCAGCAATGTGTCGTCAAACAGCGCCATGTCAAACCTGTCAAAACCAAATGTGTAGCGTGGAATTTAGTAAGGTGTCGGGCAGGCGTCAATGAAGCTGGCAGATTGGTGATAGCCGGAGGACGGGAAAACGATGGTATCAATCAGGAAGTTAGTCCTGCCAAATCTTTGAATTCGTCGCGAATCGAGTGCCATTTATGGTTTTTGCGCGTGGATCCGAGGCATGGTGTTGCTGGGATTTTGCCGTTATTTTCGGGGAAACTGCTGGACCTTTGATACGATGCTCAGTAGCTTTGGCCGCAATTTCAGCCATCGTTGGTCAGCCATGCAGGTTGATCCGACCCAGAACAAAGAGGTTCAGACCCCATGCGTCCATCCGGCCGTAATTTCGATCAGCTTCGCGACGTTTCCATTGAGACAGGTGTTTCCAAATATGCAGAGGGCTCCTGCCTGATTAAATTTGGCGATACCCATGTGATTTGTACCGCGACGGTCGAGGACAAGGTGCCAGGCTGGATGCGTAATTCCGGCAAGGGTTGGATCACTGCAGAATATGGCATGCTGCCGCGTGCAACCGACAGCCGTATGCAGCGCGAGGCCGCACGCGGTGGCCAGTCGGGTCGGACCCAGGAAATCCAGCGCCTGATCGGGCGTTCGATCCGTGCGGTCGCTGACCTTAAGGGCATGGGTGAAATGCAGATGCGCCTTGATTGCGACGTTATCCAGGCTGATGGCGGAACACGCACCGCATCAATCACGGGTGCCTATGTTGCCGCCCATCTGGCGTTTCAGGGCGTACGTCGTCTTGGCCTGATCAAGGAAATCCCGTTGACTCAGCCGGTTGCCGCAATTTCGTGCGGTATTTATCAGGGTGAAGCGGTTCTTGATCTTGATTATGCCGAAGACAGCAATGCGGGTGCGGATGCGAACTTTGTTCTGGCGGGCAGTGGCGGCATTGTTGAGGTTCAGGCGACCGCGGAAGATGTGCCGTTTGATCGTTCTGCTTATGACAAGATGTTTGAACTGGCGGAAAAAGGCTGCAAGGAACTGTTTGCCAAACAGCGAGCAGCGATTGGCATCTAAGAATTTATTCGGGCGAGCCTGGGTATGGTTCGCCCGATATTGTTTTTGTGGTTTTCAACCGTCTTCGTCTTAACGACCCGAATATCTCTAGGCAGCATCATGGCCCGTCGCTTTACGGAAAAAAAACTCGTTATCGCCAGCCACAACAAAGGCAAGATCAAGGAGATTGCCGAACTGCTTGATCCGTTCGGGATCGAAGTGGTTTCAGCAGGCGATTTGAATCTTCCCGAACCCGAAGAAACCGAAAACAGTTTTATTGGCAATGCACAGCTGAAGTCGTTGGCGGCAACAAAGGCCGCCAATCTGCCAGCCCTGTCTGATGATAGCGGCATGGCGGTTTCCGCCCTTGATGGGGCGCCGGGCATTTATTCAGCGCGCTGGGCCGGGCCGGACAAGGATTTTGATATGGCGATGGAAAAGGTCCAGAACGGGATCGGGAACCATCCTGACCGCCGGGCGGCCTTTATCTGCGCCTTGTCTCTGGCTTGGCCAGACGGTCATGTGGAGAATTTTGAAGGTCGTGTTGAAGGTGAAATCGTTTGGCCCAAACGTGGCCGTCACGGTTTTGGCTATGATCCGATTTTCCAGCCAAAAGGTTATGAGCAGACCTTTGGGGAAATGGACCCTGCACAGAAACATGCAATGAGCCATCGCGCGGATGCTTTTCGCCAGCTGGTCAAGGCTTGCTTCGAGTAAGGATTTTAGGCGGCCAACTGCCTGCATCGAACCTATGCACGCATCGCTGATGTAACTATCGGTGGTGCGTGTTACTTTATCCGTCTTTCCCGCAGTCGAAGATTGAGAACCGCGTGTCCCTAGCAACCGCAGAAGCTGTCCCGTTTGGCATCTATATCCATTGGCCGTTTTGCCTGTCGAAATGTCCCTATTGCGATTTCAATAGTCATGTTGCTGACAAGGTTGATCATGCGCGCTGGAGGGCGGCATTGCGTGCGGAACTTGCCGCAGGTGCTGCGCGTCATCCCGGCCGCACGGTCGGATCGGTATTCTTTGGTGGTGGAACACCGTCGCTGATGGATCCGGAAACCGCAGGGGCCCTGATCGCCGATATCAAAACCTTCTGGCCGGTAACCGATGACATCGAAATCACGCTTGAAGCCAATCCGGGTACGGTTGAAATCAACCGGTTCTCGTCTTTTGCTTCCAATGGCATCAACCGGGTCTCAATTGGCATTCAGGCGCTCAATGACCGCGATCTTAAATTTCTGGGGCGGGTGCACAATGCGGCTGAAGCCATGCGTGCTCTTGATGTTGCGGCGAATGTGTTTGACCGGTTTTCGTTCGATCTGATTTATGCCCGGCCCGAACATGATCCGAGAGCCTGGCGTCAGGAGCTGCGCGAAGCACTTGAGATCGCACGCGGTCATATTTCGCTTTACCAACTGACGATCGAACCGGGAACGCAGTTCCATACCTTGCATCAGCGCGGTGATCTCGTTGTACCCGATGAAGATCTTGCGACCGATCTTTATGAAATCACCCAGGAAGAAACCAAAGCCGCTGGTTATGGTTGTTACGAGGTTTCCAACCATGCCCGACCCGGGCAGGAAAGCCGCCATAACCTCGTATACTGGCGCTATGGCGATTATCTTGGTATTGGTCCTGGTGCACATGGCCGCGAAGCTGTTATTCAGCCAGATGGCAGCACGAAACCAATGGCGGTGCGCCGTCATCGTGCGCCGGAAATCTGGCTTGACCGTGTGGAAAAGCAGGGACACGGCACGCAGGAAGAAACCGCTTTGGTTGCGGATGAACGCCTTATTGAAATGGTGATGATGGGGCTGCGCCTGAATGAACCGATTCCGGTGGGACGCTTCGAGCGGATTATTGGCAAAACCCCGCGCGAGGCATTGGATTCAGAACGGCTTGAAACCCTGATTGCGTCGGGTGATCTGATTTGCGATCAGGCCGGATTGCGCACGACCGATCAGGGACGGAACCGTTTGAACGGGGTTCTCAGATACTTGTTCGACCATTCGGTGTGATCGCGGATGAGCGGAAAAATCAAGATTTTCCTTATGTCTTGCGACGGTGGGCGATTTTCAAAGACGCGTTTTGCAAAACCCTCAAAAAGGTTGTTGACACTGAAGTTTGGCAGCGTATATTGCGCCCCGTTCCGGCGGGTTGCGCCGGGCAAATACCACAAGCCCCTATGCCCAGGTGGCGGAATTGGTAGACGCGCTGGCTTCAGGTGCCAGTGGCCGCAAGGTCGTGGAAGTTCGAGTCTTCTCCTGGGCACCATACCCCAGCACATCGACAATGTGCTGGGGTATTGTCGTTCTAGGACCTTTAAAGCCCTAGATACACATGACTTTTGCGTCGCGGCGCATCAAGCACTGTGTTAAGACGGCGAAGTACCTGCATAGTTGAGAGTTGTGATGATTTCCTCTCCTTGTGATGGCGTGATGCCTGATGTCAGTTTTGTACTGCCGGTGTTCAACAAGGAAAATGTTTTGCCGCATTTTTTTGAGACATTGCTTGCGCAACAGGGTGGATTTTCGTGCGAGGTGATATTTGTCGATGATGCGTCAACCGATGGCTCGCGTGCTGTTTTGGAGGGTTTTGCAAAGCAGTACGATTTTGTTTGCGTCATTGCCAATGATGACAATGCCGGTCCCGCGATCCGGCTAAATCAGGGCGCGGAACGCGCGCGTGGCAAATTTCTTGCGTTATTTGATTGTGACGAGCTTCTGGCGCCCGATGCGATTCCCAGCATGCTCCGGCTTGCCAAAGAATACGATGCTGACATGGTGCATGGCCGGGGACGAAAGACTGCCGCGATAATTACCCGAGCAAACACCGACATGATTGGCAACAATATTGATGCCAAGATATTTGATGATGCCTTGGAGCGGATTTTAGGCCGGCGCATGGTTAGAATGACTTGGCTGGTTGAGAGGAAGTTGTTTGAAAAATCAGGGGGATGCGACCCTGACATCTTCATTCAGGACGAGTCTTTGCCCTTGAGATTGTCATACCATGGTCGTCGGGTCGTTGATGCCGACATGGTTGTGACACTTGTTCCGGACGCGGGCAGTCACCTCTCGGCAAATAAAATGCAGCAACATCATGATCGTTTTTTTGCCTATGCAAACTTTTTACGCGCCCATCCCGAGCTGGGCTTGGCAAAGCGTCGCAAAGTGTTTGGCAAATGTATTTCTGCCGCACGTAAAGCCAAGCGTGATGGTGCGCCGTTCAATTGGCTTGATCTTCAGCTTCAATATCTGGCAAACAAACTTTCTATTGGCCCTGCTGATTCAACGAGTTTGAACCGCTTCGTGCCTGTTTTTGAACAAATTTCCGGCATCAGGAGGCCGATCAAACCGTGATTTCCGCCCAGTCTTCCAGTGTGTTTGATCGCCGTATGCACATTGCTGCGACATTCCTCCTTTGCACGATACCAGCCTTCCTGTTGTTTGCGCGTGGCGTTGCTGATGGTGCTTTGGTTTTAATCGGACTATTGTTTCTGGTGCGTAGTGCTGTGTACCGGGATTGGTCTTGGGTGCGAGAAGTAGACATCGCGATCCTTTTGATGATCTGGCTGATCCTGAATTTACTGGTTTCACCCTTCGCCGAATTTACTGGCAAGAGTTTCGGGCGATCAGCGAGCTGGATACGGTTTGTGATTTTCTATGCGGCGGTAACGCGTTGGATTCTCGCTGATGAAAAAGCTGTTCGATGGGTTTGCAATGCTTTTATGATAACGGCTGCTGTAGCGGTTGCTGACGCGTTTTATCAGTTCTTTGTCGGTTATTCCCTGTTGGGGGGGCAGCTGATGACCGGTCGGCTTACGGGTCCGTTAGATCGACCGAATATCGGAATATACCTTGCTAAGACGGGCTTTGCGACGATCACATTGGCTTGCGCCTTATGCATTTCGACTTCAAAACAAAATATCTTTCGTATCAGCTTGGCGACTTTCCCCTTTTTGCTTGCAATTGTTTTTCTGAGCGGTGAACGCACTGCAAGTGTGCTGACCCTTTTGGCGGTTGGTTCCGGTTTGATCGGCTTGTTTTTTGTTGGTGGAAAAAGCCGCCATGCTGCAGCGGCAATCGCTGCTCTTGTTGTGGGTGGAATCGGCGCACTTCTTATATTGAGTGATCGCATTCTTGCACGGGTTATGGCGCTCGGGAATGTTGTCAGTGACTACAGCAATTCGATCTATGGTGAACTGACATCACTTGGTTGGCGCTTGTTTGCGGAACATCCTATTACCGGGACCGGTATGGGAAACTTTGGTCTCGTTTGTCCGAGTTACGAAGCACAAGGCTTGATTAGCGAATGTCATCCCCATCCGCATAACTTCTATGTAGAATGGTTGTCGGATACTGGATTACTGGGCACTTTGCCTTGGTTGGCTTTTGTTGGAATACTTGTTTGGGCCGGGCTGCGCCATTTCCGTAACGGGGATCGCCAAAGTCTGGTCGCTGGTTTGTATTTTGGTACGCTGGTTCTGTCCTTATTTCCGTTGGCGGCAACACAAAGTGCATTTTCAAATTGGCCTGCGATTGTTGCGTGGAATTCGATTGCTGTTGCCGTTGCTGCGTTGCGCTTGTCTGAAAAGCATCAGGTTAAATCTATGTGATCGATTAGGCTTTTTGCGAAATTTCATCGACGTAAAAAGCTGATCTTGATGAGTCTTTTGCATCGCGACGTTGGTACTGCTGTGTTAAGACAGCGTCAAACCAGCATTCTGGAGAAGTGCGATGACCAATTTCCTTCATCATGGAGACTTGCCCGACGGGCTTGATCTTGGCAGAACCGTTGCCATTGACAGTGAAACCATGGGCCTTAATCCGCATCGTGATCGTCTTTGTGTGGTCCAGCTTTCGGCGGGGGATGGCGATGCTCATCTGGTGAAGTTTGACGTGGAAAGCTACGAAGCGCCCAACCTTAAAAAGCTTTTGTCCGATCCGGCGGTTTTGAAGCTGTTTCACTTTGGGCGGTTCGATGTTGCTGTGATGGACAAGTATCTTGGTGTGCGGTGTGCACCAGTCTATTGCACCAAGATTGCATCCAAACTCGTGCGCACCTACACCGACCGCCATGGTTTAAAAGACCTTGTGCGGGAGCTGGTTGGAATCAACCTCGACAAGCAACAGCAGAGCTCTGACTGGGGTTCTTCTGATCTGTCAGATGAACAGATCGCATATGCCGCGTCCGATGTGCTGTATCTACACAAGGCCAAGGAAGAGCTTGATCGTCGTTTGGCGCGCGAAGGAAGAACGGAACTGGCCCAGGCCTGTTTTGACTTCCTGCCGACACGGGCGGCGCTTGATCTTGCTGGCTGGGAAGAGACAGATATTTTTGCCCACTGATTTGCCTTTTTGGTGTGTTGAAATTTTTCCTGGTGAGCCTGCATTGTTAATTCTGCGTCAACGGCCTTTGGCGTAAGGGAATGATCCCTGCGACATCATTAACCTGATCGTTGCTTTTGTTGCTTGCCAGTGCAGATGATCCCGCCCATCTTTCCCCGTAGTTAGTTCCGCCGGGAAACGCATAAAGAAACTGATGACAGTGACCCCGAAACCGCAAAACACGCCTGAACCGGCATCGGAGAAAGACCTTGAAGTCGCCCGCCGGGTTCTGGCAATTGAAGCCGATGCACTCAGTGATCTTGCAAAATCCTTAAACGGCGATTTTTGCAAGGCAATCGATCTGATCGAGAGCCTTGCGGGCCGCCTTGTCGTAACCGGCATGGGTAAAAGTGGTCATATTGCCAAAAAGATCGCAGCAACTTTTGCTTCGACAGGAACGCCATCCTTCTTTGTCCATCCGGCTGAAGCCAGCCATGGCGATTTGGGTATGATTGGCAAAAATGATGCCGTCTTGGCCCTGTCGAATTCAGGCGAAACACCAGAACTGTCAGATATCATCGCGTATACGCGCCGCTTTAACGTGCCGTTGATCGGTATGACCAGGCGTCCGGAAAGTTCGCTGGCAGCTCAATGTGATTATCCGCTGATTCTGCCCAATAGCCCGGAAGCCTGCCCCAACAGGCAGGCCCCGACAACGTCGACGACAGCGATGCTGGCTTTTGCCGATGCGCTTGCTGTGACTTTGATGGAGCGTCGTGGTTTCAGCGCCGATGATTTCCGCACATTCCACCCTGGTGGCAAACTGGGGCAGCGATTGCTGCGTGTTGGTGACGTTATGCATGACGTTGCGGATATTCCACTGATTGGGGAAAATGCGCTGATGTCCGAGGCATTGGTCATCATGACTGGCAAGTCATTTGGCTGTGTCGGTGTGCTCGACGATACAGGCTTGATGAGCGGCATCGTAACGGATGGTGATCTACGCAGGCATATGGCAGACAATCTGGTGGCAATGCGGGTCGGTGATGTGATGACACCCAATCCCAAGGCGACCAAATCCGATGTTCTGGCTGTCGAGGCACTTGCGATTATGAATGATCGCAGCATCACCGCCTTGTTTGTCGTTGATGACGCAGGCAAGCCGGTTGGCCTTGTGCATATCCATGACCTTCTGCGTCTGGGGGTTGCGTAATCCATGAGCGAAGAGCGGAAGGCCGAGATCGAAAGGGCCGCGCGTAATGCGCGCATGAACGATCGTCTTCCGTCCGGGCGGCGGGACGTGCGGATAAATCCGTTTCGCCGTTCGATCGTTAACATGCTGAAACTTGTGCTGCCGTTGATTGCGGCATCGCTTGTTGCTCTTGTTGTGCTGTGGCCACAAATCGAGAAGGTTCAGGAAAGCGGTTTTCGTCTTGGCTTTTCGACCACACCCGATGATTTGATGGAAAATGTTACCATGAGCAATCCGCGCTTTTTTGGCGTGGATGGGAATAAGCAACCCTTCACCGTCACAGCCAACGACGCGGTTGAGCAACCGGAAAGCGGCGAGCGGCTGGCACATGTGCATCTTGATGCACCACAGGCTGATATAACGCTTGAAGATGGTTCGTGGATTGCTCTTACGGCGGATGAAGGTTTTTATACCGAGTCCGATGAATTGCTTGATCTGGTCGGGACCGTGAATATGTATCACGATCAGGGGTTTGAAATTCATACCGAGCAGGCCGAGATCGCATTGAATAGCGGCAGTGCCAAAGGCAATGAACCTGTCGATGGACAGGGACCGTTCGGGACGATCAAATCTGACACCGGGTTTGAGCTTGAGGACAAGGGTGCCGTGATCCGCTTTTTGGGGAATGCTCGTCTGGTGATTTTCGATAGTGCTTTGAAAGGTAAATCATGATCGCAGTTGCGCGTTTTGCGGTGCGCCGTTTTTTGATGGCGACAGTTTTTGGGGGCGCGCTGCTGGTTCCCTCAGTGGCGGCATATGCCGATCCACTTGGTCTTGCCCAAAGTGGAAGCGGGGGGCTTGAGGTCGAATCCGATAACGGCATTGAATGGCGTCGTAACGAGCAGGTCCTGATTGCGCGAGGTAATGCGGTGGCTAAACGCGGCAATTCCCGCGTGGACGCAGATGAACTGCGTGCCCTATATCGGGAT
>Ga0098035_1001128_pt1 | contig 13060 bp, 7 predicted proteins | sample 3_EtaG_FD_75046 | JGI IMG/M metagenome (GOLD analysis project Ga0098035, IMG submission 75046) | Marine viral communities from the Subarctic Pacific Ocean - 3_ETSP_OMZ_AT15126 metaG | ecosystem: Environmental > Aquatic > Marine > Oceanic | place: Pacific Ocean | collected 2015-01-07
CCGCCGGGTAGACGCCACATGCCGGAATTCAGCGAACGGGCAATCGCTGTCGTATCGGCGCGCCAGCCATCGATATTGTCATCGGGCATGAGGGAGATCGCATCGACCCTGAAGGTGCCGGAGCCTGTACCGGTGATCTCCAATCGCGCATCGCTCGCGTCAGTATTGGGCGAGAAGGCGAATTCGGCTTTCTGCCAACCGCGTCGGGGAGCCTGGAGCGCCACGACCATGCGATCCGCGCGTCCTTTGCCCCAAACCAGTGCGACCTGAACCTTGACACCGGGATCCCCCGACAGCCAGAGGTGGCCGACATAGCGCTTACCGGCCGCGATGCCGATACCCGATTGGCCGAGGCCGCGCACTTCCTTGCCCTGGACAACGACTTTGGGGGACTGCTTGCCAACGAATGGATCGGAGGTATCCATTTCCACGGCACCGTCATTTCCGATGGGACGCCATTTCCTGTAGGTTACTCCCGGCCTGCCCTCCGGGTTCGGCGGCGGGGGCACGTCTTTCGCTGCGGTCACAACCGGATAGTAGAACTTGCGGTCATCGAGCATCTCGGCCCAGAGGCTGCGCGCCACAAGGCCTCCAATGGGCTCGATGAACATGCCATAGGCATGGCGCGTCACCGGCTCCGACCGGTTGCGGGCGTCGATCGTTGCGCTAACGGTATCGGGTGTCTGCGCCCGGATTGTCGCGGGCAGCGCTATCGATGCGCCCAGTGCCAGAACCAGCCCTGTGCACGCGCCATTCAGCGCAATCCGCATGGCATTCTCTCCCCATTTTCACTCTGAGTTATTAGTGTACCAGCGATTCTATGATATCGCTACCTCAAATACATACTCAGGCGACCTCAGGGAGGCGTCCGGCTTATATATCTGTAATACCGCCATTAATATCGCACGAAAGGCGTGTTTGGCCAGCGCCGTGAACACCAATCATTACGATCTGCAATTGACACTCAGAATATTTACGCTGACAAAACGGCCATTACCGGGCCGACGTGTTTCGAAACTCAGATCCGGTACCATTCGCAAGGGGACAGGATGAGATGGCGCAATTCCGCGAAGTGATATCTTTTGCCGTGCAAGGCCTCAGCGGCATGGCGACGTGCTGGTCGAGGCCGTCGCGACCATTCATGGTATCGACGGCGCTGGCACTCGCATCGGTAGCCTTGCCCGGGCATGCGCAAGTGCAGACCCTGGTGCCCACGCCAGTGGCGGGAGCGAAACCGGCTACGGTTGAGCGCATCAAGGTCCATTCCATTGCGATCGAAGGGAATCTCGAAGGCGAATCCGCAGATCGGGATGTCGTCGTCATTCTTCCACCAAGCTACGGCAAGGAGCCGAGCAGGCGCTATCCGGTTGTCTATGCGCTTCACGGCTACTCTATCGGTGCAGAACAATGGATGAAGGAAATCCACGTTCCCCAGACAGTCGAAGGCGCCTTTGCGGAAGGTGCAGCAGAGATGATCGTGGTCCTGCCGGACAGCAAGACCGCCTATAACGGATCGATGTATTCCAGTTCGCAGACGACCGGCGATTTCGAGACGTTCGTTTCGCGCGATCTCGTGGGTTATGTCGACAGTCATTACCGCACACTTCGTGACAGGCGCAGCCGCGGGCTGGTTGGGCACTCCATGGGTGGCTACGGAGCGACGCGGATCGGGCTGAAGCATGCCGACGTATTCGGGGCGCTCTATCTGATGAGCCCATGCTGTCTTTCGGTGCGCGATCCGCAGAGCTTCGAGCCGGACCTGGAGGCCAAGGTGGCCCAGCTCAGGATGCCAGCCGATTCGGAGGACTTGTCGTTCGGCCCGCGCGGAGCGCTGGCCATGGCTGCGGCATGGTCTCCCAATCCCCGAAATCCGCCCCTCTATCTCGACCTGCCGGTAAAAGATGGCACGGCCCGGCCTGAAATCATCGCCAAGTGGATAGCCAATTCCCCCCTCGCCTTCGCCGATCAGTACATCGACAACCTGCGCAAGTACGCGGCGATTGCCATGGATGTCGGCGATCAGGACGGATTGAAGGTGGATACCCGAAAATTGCACGCCCTGTTCGACAGCTACGGCATCGCCAACAGCCTCGAGATCTATCCGGGCACGCATACCAGCGCGGTGGCCAATCGGTTCCAGAATCACGTCATGCCTTTTTTCAGCGCCCACCTCGCCCATTGATCGCGCTGCAACGCTGGACCCTGCGGATATGCGCCTGACAATTCTTGCCGCGGCGGCCGCCCTGTGCGCCTGCACATTCTCCCGAACCCCTGCCATGGCGCAGGTCTGGCAGGCCGATCAGGGCGATGGCACGTTCCGCAATCCGGTGCTTTACGCTGACTATCCCGACCCCGACATCATTCGCGTGGGCGAAGATTTCTATTTTTCCACCACGACTTTCGTGAACACTCCCGGTATCACCATCCTGCATTCGAAGGACCTGGTGAACTGGGAATTCTACAGTCATGTGGTCCAACGTATCGATGGCACGCCGGCCTATGATCTGAAGGGCGGCAATGGATACAGACGCGGACTCTATGCAACGAGCCTGCGTCACCATCGGGGCATGTTTTACCTTGCGGTGACGCCCGTGGGGCTCAATACCCGTATCTACTATGCCCCGGATCCGCGCGGTCCCTGGCAATATCACGAACTGAACCGCGAGGCGTTCGATCCCGGCTTGTTCATCGATGACGATGGTACAGGCTATATCGCCACAGCTGTCAATTCGGACGGCACAATCACGCTGCTGACGCTCGCTCGCGATTTCGACAGGATCGTGGGTTCGCGCAAGATCCATTTCGTACCGGGCGGCGAGGGTTCCAAGATCGTCAAGCGCAACGGATGGTATTACATTTTCAACGCCGTGCCGCCGCGCATGGCGCTTACGGTTTCGCGCTCGCGCAACCTCTCTGGCCCCTGGGAAACCCGAGAGCAGATTGACGACAGGACCGGTGGCCACCAAGGCGCGCTTGTCGACCTGCCTGACGGTCGCTGGTTCGGCTTTGTCATGGCCGATGCCGGTTCGATAGGGCGAATGACCAACCTCAGTCCCGTGTTCTGGAAGGATGACTGGCCCATCTGGGGCACACCGGAAGAACCGGGAAAAGTGCCCGGACGGGCGCGCAAGCCGATCGATGGATTTGCGCCATCGCAGCTCGCCGCGTCGGACGGATTCACGCAAGCCCGGCTTGGTATGCAGTGGCAATGGAACCATAATCCGGATGATAGTGCATGGTCCCTCAACGAGCGGCCGGGATGGCTGAGACTTCATGCGATGCGTGCGGATAACCTCTGGTCGGCGCGTAATACGCTGGTGCAGAAGGCCCAGGGACCGCGCAGCCGCGCCGTCGTGAAACTCGACATCGCAGGCTTGCAAAAAGGCGATCGGTGCGGGTTCGGCACTTTCGGGCAATACAGTGCGACCATCGCTGCAAGCCGCGATCCCAAGGGGCGCCCGTTCCTGACCATGGGCCTTCTGGAAAGCACGCAGAGCGGCCCGCGCGAGGAAGTGAAGGTGGCCGGAACAGCTATCGCGGGCTCGGAACTTTGGCTTTCCGTCAATGCCGATTTCACGAGGGACAAGGCCAGCATGGCCTACAGCCTCGATGGTAAGGACTGGGTCCCGCTTGGAGGCACGTTTCCGCTCGCCTTCGCTTGGCGGACCGGCACGTTCCAGGGCGAACAGTTCGCGCTCTCCTGCTTCAACACGCAGGGCGAGGGCGGCTTTCTCGATATAGACAGCTTCATACTCCAACCGGGAGATCCCGAATGAAACGAGGTTTTCGCCTCCTTGGCGCGGTTGCCATCCTGGCTCTGACCGTGACTGCGGCCCATGCCGACGAACTCGATCCGAAAGGCGATTGGACCGCCTATGATAAAGGCAATGCCGCCCTGCCACCGATGGGATGGAACAGTTGGAACGCCTTTGCTCTCGAAATCAATGAAGCCAAGATTCTCGGCGCTGCCGAAACCATCGTCACATCCGGGCTGGCTGCGAAGGGCTATCGCTATGTCGACCTTGACGAAGGCTGGTGGGCTCGGCGCGGGGCAGACGGCCGTCTCGTCATCCGCACCGACCGTTTCCCTTCGGCAATCCGTAGCGACGGGACGACCAGCTTTCGCCCGCTGACGGACAAGCTGCACGCCATGGGACTAAAAGCCGGCATCTACTCGGAGATCGGGCGCAATTCCTGCGGTCAGATCTACAGCGAGGAAAAGGCCAGTCTGCCCAGCGGCACCGTGGCCGAGCGCGAAGTGGGCCTTTACGATCACGTCGACCGGGATATCGGCCTCTATTTCGCGGAGTGGGGCTTCGACCTGATCAAGGTGGATGGCTGCGGCATCAGGGGCCTGCCGCAGGGGAGCCCGCGCGTGGCCTCCGGAGAGTTTCGCGCCTTTCCGCCGCTGATCGATTCCGATTCGCTGGGCCGGACGAACATTCCGGCGGTGCGTGCCCTGTTCGACAAGGTGGCCGACGCCCTGGAACGCTACAATCCCGACAACGACTTCGTGTTCTCGCTATGCATCTGGGGATCGGCCGATGTGCGCTCCTGGGCGAAGAACGTCGGGAACCTCTCTCGCACCAGCGAGGATATCTTCCCGATCTGGGGCCGCATGCTGTTCAACATGGATAGCACTTCGCGGCGGGCCCTCTATGCACAGCCCGGCTCGTGGAACGACCCGGACATGCTTTATATTGGCAGCGGGGAATTCGACGCGGATCATCTGACCGAGGCACGCACCCATTTCTCGATGTGGGCAATGCTCAACGCCCCCCTGATCATCGGCTACGACTTGCGCCATGCCGCGCCCGAGCTGATGGCGATCCTCGGCAATGAACGGATCATCGCGCTCGATCAGGATCCGGCCGGAAATCAGGCGGTACTGGCCTACGACTCCGACGATGTGCAAATCTATGCCAAGACTCTTGCCGACGGCACCAAGGGCGTAGCGATCCTCAATCGCACCTCCGCGCCGCTGGACGCCGTGCTCACCGCCGAACACCTCAAGTTCCTCGCGGACGCCCAGATCGAACTCACCGATCTTTGGACGGGCAGGACCGCGCAGTTCAAGGGCGAGCAGAAGTTCAGGCTGGCCCCGCGCGAGACGCTGGTATTCAAGGCGAAGGGCAAGCGCGTGCTGGCCGATGGCTACTATCTGTCGGAAATGCCGGGCAGCGTGAATCCGGCCGTGGATGGTGTTACCGTTCCGCAAGCAGAACCGATGACCCATCGCGCGATCCTGCCCTGGCAGTCAACCCACGGCAATGGAGAACATCCGCGCTATGGCGGTTGGGGCGGCGCCCAGGCGGATGCAACACCATATGGCGAGGAACTGGCCGTTTCCGGGCAACGTTACCAAAACGGGATCGGAGTTCTTGCAAATTCGCGACTGGAAATCCGCAATGCCGGATACAAGCACTTTTCCGCTGAGGTCGGTGTGGATGACAGCGCGCGGGACAGGAGCGAGCCTGTGACATTCTTGGTCTACGGCGATGGCAGGTTGCTTGCCCGGTCCGAACCCAAGCGCTTCGGCGAGGCTCCCTCCACGATCAAGGCTGACGTCTCAGGTGCAAAGCTTGTGGAGATCGTCGCCCGGACCGCGACGCCTGTGCGTTTTCCCGATCCCGTGACTTGGGGCAATGCTGCCCTGACCCACTGATCTGGAGGGACTTGGCGGCCCACCTCGGTCGGGTGGGCCGCTGCCATTTCCTTATTCGTCAAGCCGAAAGACCGCGACGGACTTGGCCGGAAGGTCCACGGTGACCTTGTTATTGCGCACCGTTCCGGAGATCGGTCTTGGCACGACCACATCGGGACCATCGAAGCTGTTTATCGAATTGACCTTTGGGCCGGTCAATACTTCGCCTGCCAGCGCCTTTATCGTCAATCCATCGAAGCTGGCGGAGATCGTCGCCTTTCGTGAGGGGTCGAGATTTGTCACGGACAGCCAGAGCTTGCCGTCCCTTCCGCGCGCGGCAATCGCATCGACGCGCGGCAGTTCAACGCTTCCTTCACGATAGGTGCCAGCGTCGAAACTCACCGGTACGAAGCGCGCATCCTGAAACGGCACATACATCTTGTAAATGTAATAGGTAGGCGTCAGCAGCATCTTTTCGTCCTGGGTCAGGATCATGGCCTGCAGGACGTTCACCATCTGGGCGATGTTCGTCATCCGCACGCGATCGGCATGACGGGCAAAGATGTTGAGGTTCAGGGCCGCGATGATCGCATCGCGCAGCGAGTTCTGCTGGATCAGGAACCCCGGGTTGGTGCCCGGTGCGGGTTCCAGCCAGACGCCCCACTCATCGACCACCAGCGGAACTTTCTTGTCCGGATCGTACTTGTCCATGATGGCGGAATGGCTGGCGATCATGGCGTCCATCCCCAGCGTTTCCTTGACGAGCGAGGCATAAGCATCCCGGCCGAAATCGGTGCTCGACATCGATGGCGGCCAACCGCCAGTCGTGTAGGAGTGTAGTGAAAGGCCCTCGATATTCCAGGCCCAGTCGTGCTGCGTCCAGGTCTTCATGACCTGCTCTGTATAGGCTGTATCCGGACCATTGGGCCCCACGGCTATACGCTGCATGGGAGCCGTGCCCTTTTCCATCTGCTCGGGCCGGTAGTTGCGGACAAAGCGGGCGTAGCGCTTCATCAGATCCGTATAGTATTCTGGGCGCATGGCGCCGCCGCATGACCAACTCTCGTTGCCGAGGCCGAGATAGCGAACCTTGTAGGGCTCCGGATGACCGTTCGCCGCCCGCTCCTTGCCCGCAGCGCTGCTGGCAGGCGCTGTCATGTAGGCGAGCCAGTCCGCGGCTTCCTGCACCGTGCCGGAACCGACATTCACCGAAATGTAGGCTTCGCTGTCTATCTGGCTGACAAAATCCATGAATTCGTCCGTTCCGAATGTATTCGGCTCGCCCGAGTCGCCCCAGTTCGCGTTGACCGTCGCACGGCGCGCACTTTGCGGTCCGATCCCGTCACGCCAGTGATACTCGTCGGCAAAGCAGCCACCCGGCCACCGGACATTGGGCACCTTTATAGCCTTCAGTGCGCTGACCACGTCCTTGCGAATACCCCGAACATTGGGGATCTCCGAATCCTTGCCTACCCAGACTCCGCCATAGATTCCGTAGCCGAGGTGCTCTGCAAATTGACCGAAGACATTCCGGTCAATCGTGGCACCGATCTTGTCAGCCTCGACCTCGACCGGAATGACATCATCATCGCTGGCGGCTGAGGCCGCCTGTGCAAGCGACATCAGGCCCAAGGTCGCGGCATACCGCCATCCTGTTCGGTACATTCTTTCCTCTCCGCAAAATGTGACATGCCCGGCAGCACATCGATGCTTCAATCAAATTGATCCTTGCATTTTCGCACCCTGCATTCACGGATACCGGGACTTTCCATGTTCACCGGTTGAATTAATCGATCTGCTTGCACAGACCTCTTGCGCAGTTGCTGGATTCTGTTTTAGGTAGCGCTAACAAAATGGCAAGTCCGCATGTTGGGCGGGTGAGAGGAAAACTGATGAACGATAGCGGGCAAGACAATGTCAGGATGTCGCTGGTCGGCGCAATCGTCGCGGTTGCGACTATCGGCGGATTGCTTTTCGGTTATGACAGTGGCGCAGTCAACGGAACCCAGGCAGGTCTTCGGGACGCTTTCGCGCTCGACGACGCCGGGCTTGGCTTCACCGTCGGCTCTCTGCTGATCGGCTGCGCCGCCGGCGCCTTCCTGGCCGGACGTCTGGCAGACGCCATGGGGCGCAAGCGGGTCATGATGATTTCGGCAGTCATCTTCCTGATCGGTGCCCTCATCCAGGGTCTGACGCCCGATCACACGATCTTCGTGATTGCACGCTTTGCCGGCGGCATGGCAGTGGGCGCGGCCAGCGTTCTTTCTCCGGCCTACATTTCGGAAGTCGCCCCCGCTCACATGCGCGGCCGCCTTACATCGGTTCAACAGGTCATGATCATCACCGGCCTGACGCTGGCTTTCGTGGTGAACTACTTCCTGGCTCAGGCAGCGGGCGATTCGCTGGGCATGATCGGCGGTCATCCTGCCTGGCGCTGGATGTACCTTGCACAATCGGTGCCAGCGGCGGTCTACCTGATCGCGCTATTCACCATTCCTGAAAGCCCGCGCTATCTTGTCAGCCGCAAGCGCGACACCGAAGCGGAAGCCATTCTCGCAAGGTTGTTCGGCGCCTTCTCGGCAAGCGCCAAGGTCAAGGAAATCCGGGCCAGCTTCTCGCACGATCACCGCCCGCGCCTGCGTGACGTCATGGCACCCGGCACAATCCTGCGGCCGATTGTGTGGGCCGGGCTCGTTCTGGCGGTTTTCCAGCAACTCGTCGGCATCAACGTGATCTTCTACTACGGCGAAACCCTGTGGAAGCTCGCCGGTGCGTCCGAGGAGACTGCCCTGCAACGCAACATCGTATCCGGTATCGTATCCATTGCGGCCTGTTTCGTGGCCATGGGCCTTGTCGATCGGATCGGACGCAAGCCGCTCCTGCTGATAGGCTCGGCCGGCATGACAGTGACGCTGGGCACAATGACCTGGGTCTTTACCAGCGGAACGCTCGATGCGGCGGGTAACCTGGTGCTGGATCAGTCGATCGGCCTGGTCGCGCTGGTCGCAGCCAATCTCTACGTTATCTTCTTCAACGTGAGCTGGGGCCCGGTCATGTGGGTCATGCTGGGTGAAATGTTCCCCAATCAGTTGCGCGGCTCGGCTCTCGCCGTGTGCGGTCTTGCCCAGTGGGCCGCGAACTACGCAGTGGTCCAGTCCTTCCCCGGTATGGCAAGTGGCTTGGGCCTTGGCCTCACTTACGCGTTCTACACCATCTGCGCCGCCATCAGCTTCTTCCTCGTGCGCTCTTTCATCAATGAAACGAGAGGCAAGGAACTGGAAGAAATGGAGGGCTGGGACGAACGCTGAACCTCTCCCCCCGAGGCCGGGGAACTCTCTCTCCTCCTCCCCGGCACAAAGAAGGGCGCGGTCTTACAGTGCGGAAAGGCCGCGCCCTTCCATTTCCAGGATACGAGAACGGAGGCTTCATGGTGCAGATGGATCGATCGTACGGCACGTCCCGGCAGCTATCGAATGCGCGAGTTGACGCTGATGAGCCCGTAGAAGGGCCAAACATTGCGGATAAGAGCCATTACGCGCCCATCATTTGCTTGCGGTATGCCGGAAACCGGTACTAGATCGCAACATGGCGAAGGATGACGCAACAAGCCGGAAAAAGAGGGGCAACCGCAAGCAATTAGGTCGGCCGACGATTGCCGACGTGGCGCGCTTGGCAGGTTGCTCGCCGATGACGGTCAGCCGCGTGATCAACCACGAAGCAAGCGTACGCGAAGACACCCGCAAGGTTGTGCAGGCGGCGATAGAACAGCTCAACTATTCGCCCAACCGCGCCGCCCGAAGCCTGGCCGGCGCGTCGCAATTACGCATTGCGCTGCTCTACACCAACCCGTCTGCTTCCTATCTCAGCGAATTCCTGATGGGCTGTCTGGAAGAAGCGAGCCACAGTGACGTTCACCTCGTAGTCGAACGCTGCGCGTTCGGCGAAGACGAAGACGAAGTCATCCGACGTCTCACGAAAAGCGGCATCGACGGTTTCCTTCTGCCCCCACCTCTGAGCGACGAAAAGCCGCTTCTGGAACTGCTTCGCCAGTTGGACAGTCGTGCCGTTCTGGTCGGACCGGGCACGGCGGAAGCGGACGACTGGGCGGTAATGATCGATGAGTATCAAGCCGCCTATGACATGACGAACCACATTATCGGGCTTGGCCACAAGCGCATCGGTTTCGTCATCGGCAACCCCCACCAGACGGCAAGCGGACAACGCCTGTCCGGCTATCTTGACGCGATGGCGGCGGCCGGGCTCGATGTGCCTGAAAGTCTCGTGCGGCAGGGTCTCTTCACATATCGCTCGGGCATCGATGCAGCCATGTACCTGCTCGACCAGCCAGATCCCCCTACCGCGATTTTCGCCTCCAACGACGACATGGCGGCAGCCGCAGTGGCGGTGGCGCAGCGCCGTCACCTCGACGTGCCGCTGGACCTTACGGTTTGCGGCTTTGACGATACGCCGATTGCCAGCACGATCTGGCCTGAGCTGACGACCATCCGCCAGCCCATCCATGAGATGGCAAGCAAGGCGCTCGAAATGCTGGCCACTGAACTGCGGGCAGAACGTAGCGGCAAACCCGGCGTTCCCGTGCATCTCAAGCTCGATTACTCGATCGTGCGGCGCCAGTCCGACAACGCGCCGGGCCTTGCCCGCAAGGCCATGAGGGGCAGCAGGCAGGAGGAATGATACCCCCCGTAACGGCATCCACAATGCGGGCCTGTTCAGCGCGAGGCGATATCGAGTTCGAAACCGGGTAAGGGCATGGCCTTGTCATCGTATGCGTTGACGACCGGGCTGTCGGCCCAGGCGTAGCGAACACGGGTCGCAGGCTTCCCATCGTCAGCCAGCAGCACGCTGGCGCCGTCCACCCGCGCCGCTGCATAGCGGCAGGTCGACTGGGTATCGCCGCACAGTTCGAATGCGAGCGGGCTGCTTGCGCTCCATGCGACGAGCTTCCCAGCAACACCGGCAAAGCGGACCCGCACATTTTCTCCGTCGCGCATGGCATTCACCGGCTCAGGCAAGGCAATGCCTTGCGCTGCAAGGGCAAGCCGATGGCCGAGCACCTGTTTGTTGGCAGGATGGATATCGGTGCGCTCACCTATGTCGATGGCAGTCACCAGTTCGGCGTTCTTGTCAGCCAAGACCGATTGACGCTGCTCTTCGCGCAAGTCTGCCCAACCGGAATTGGTCGGAGCCAGTTGCACCGGCCCATAGTTGGCAAGCTGAACCACGAGCATACGCATGTCTGATGAGAACTGTTTGCGCCAGCCTGCAAAGAGTTCGCGCATGCGGTCGCGATAACCGGGAAGGTCGACATCGCTCTCACCCTGATACCATGCCGCGCCCTTGAGCGCGACATGGCCTAGCGGCGCGACCATGGCATTATGGCGAACGCCGATACCGGCATTGGTATCCCAGGGACTGCGCGGGGGAAGCTCCTTCATCGGTGCCTTGCTGTAGCGCCAACCGTCAGCCAGCGGAACCGCGGCCCCACCGGCGGGCGTGAGGCTCAACTTGTCCGCAGGCGAAGTAAATCCGCCCGTGCTCCACGTATTGGTGGCGGCAACGATGATTTCATTCCTCCCCGGCTTGAGAAAGCGAGCGGGCACTTCATAATTACGCTCGACGTCCCAACCGAAGGTATTGCCGACCGGATGGCCGTTGACCCAGGTCATGTCGATTTCGTCGATGACGCCAAGCGACAGTTTGGCCCCACCTTTCGCCTGAGCCGGAGTCAGATCGACTTCCCTGCGCAGCCAGACGGTTCCGATCGGGCTTTCGACAAGGGGCGAGCCCTTCCATTCGTTCCATACGCTGATCTGCGGCACGGGCTGCCATTGCAGACTGTCCGGCTTGACCCAGGGCGCCATGCCGCCGGAATGCTGAAGATACCAGTTCTCCCAGGTGGGAGCGAAACGCGCGACTGTACCCAGTTCATCCGAACCGAACGATTGCAGCATGTCCATCTGCTCGGCGCCGTAAAGAGCCTTGCCGCTTTCGGGAGTGAGCCAGACGCGGATTTGCGAACCGCCATAACTGGAATTGATCACGCCCACGGGCACGCCAAGGGTGGCGCGCAGCTCGCGCGCCATGAAATAGCAGGCGGCGGAAAAATCGCGAACTGTATCGGGAGCGGCTGCCGCCCACTGTGCAGGCGTGCTGAAACGCGCTTGCGGACTTACCGCTGATCCGTCGGGTACGCGCAGCAAGCGCAAGCCATCGTCCGCAGATGATGCGATTTCCGTGGCGGCATTGAGGCCCTGTTGCACCATGAAGGCCATGTTGGACTGCCCCGAGCACAGCCAGACATCGCCCACCAGCAGATCGCGGACCTGACGGTTGCCGACCGTGAGGGTGAGAGGAGACCGGCTTGCTTCATGGGCCTTGAACTTCAGCGTGAAATACCCGTCGCTGCCTGCCACGGCTTCGCTGCTCTCATCGCCGAGCGAGCCGCTTACGCGCTCACCGGGATCGGCGCGCCCTTCAACTGCAATCGGCTTGCCGCGCTGGATCACTGCATGATCGGTCCAGTACGGTGAAAGAGCGGGAGCCGCGAGGGCCGGCATTGAGGTACCGAGAAGGGCAAGCGCCAGGGGAATGCGATAGGTCATTTCATCTCCACCGGTGTCGTGGCCAATCCGGCCACTTCGCTGCGGAAGGTAAAGAGCCCGCCTGCCTGCGGCTGGGCTTCCAACGCGGCCCCATCGAGGCCCTTTCGCGCGGTCGTGACGAAGGCAGTCCGCAGATCCGCTCCGCCAAAGGCAAGTTTGGTGACGTTTGCGACCGGCAAGGGCACGGTTTCCAATAGCCGCCCCTCAGGTGAATAGCGGGCCACTGCCCAGCCATTCCAAAGGCCGGTCCACACGCATCCTTCGGCATCGACGACAGGACCGTCCGGATAGGCCTCGGCAAAATCCTGCGCGATGTCCGCGAAGAGGCGGGGTGCGCCAGGCAAGCCGTCTTCGCCCAGCTCCGCTACGTATATCTTTCTGCCAAGGGTATCGGCGAAGTAGACGAGGTCTGCGTTTCCGTTCACCGCCGGACCGTTGGTAATGGTGACGCCCGTAGGACCGACCGCGACGATGGAGCCGCGTTCATAGCGATAGAAGCGCCCTGTTTCCTGCTGCTCGCCATCATCCATCGATCCGAACCACACGCGCCCTGCCCGGTCGGTGCAGGCATCGTTGAGGCGATTGTCCGCCGGTTCGCCGGGAACCGTCGCCGTCTTCTCAAAATGCCCCAGATGCGGATCGATCAGGTGCAGGCCGCTCTTCAGTCCGGCAAGCAACCGACCAGCACTGGTCGGAAGGACCCAACCCACCTGGTCGGGTGCATCGATCCGGCGCGATGTGCCGCCTTCAGGATCGAAGCGCCATACCGCGTGCCCCTTGATGTCGACGAACC
>Ga0098035_1001136_pt1 | contig 13015 bp, 10 predicted proteins | sample 3_EtaG_FD_75046 | JGI IMG/M metagenome (GOLD analysis project Ga0098035, IMG submission 75046) | Marine viral communities from the Subarctic Pacific Ocean - 3_ETSP_OMZ_AT15126 metaG | ecosystem: Environmental > Aquatic > Marine > Oceanic | place: Pacific Ocean | collected 2015-01-07
CCCGGGACCATGAAAAATATTCCTGCGGTTGCAACGCTTCTCTCCGCCCTTTGCCTTTCCACCTCGGTCCCGGCCATCAGCGCCGAGCCGACGCGTATCGAGATGGCCAGCCCGACGGTGCCCGATGCGGTCGACAGTCCCTGGCCGGGGGGAACGATCCAGCTCGACATCGATGCGAGCGACGTGACTCGCGCGACCTACAAGGTGACCGAGACGATTCCGGTTGCGTCCGGAACCGAGCGGCTGACGCTGCTCTTTCCGCAGTGGCTGCCCGGCAACCACGGGCCGCGCGGGCCGCTGGCGGAACTGGTCGACTTGCGCTTCACCGTCGACGGCAAGCCGGTGAAATGGGAGCGTGACCCGATCGAGGTCTATGCTTTCCACGTCGAGCTGCCCGCGAATGCGCGCAAGGTCGTGGCCCGCTTCATCCATACCTCGCCGCTGCAGCCTTCCGAGGGCCGCGTGACCGTGACGCCCGACATGCTCAACCTGCAATGGGAGAAGATGAGCCTCTATCCGGCCGGGCACTACGTCAGCCGGATCAAGGTGCGCCCAAGCGTGACCTTCCCCAAGGGCTGGACCCCGGCAACCGCGCTCGACGGCGAGACTTACGCCGGCGATCGCTACGCCTGGGCCGAGACCAATTACGAGGAACTCGTCGATTCCCCGATCTTTGCCGGCGCCAATTATCGCCGCTTCGATCTGGGCAACGATGTCTCGCTCGATGCCGTGGCGGATTCGCCCGAACTGCTGGAACTCGCCCCGGAAAACCTCGCCAAGCTGCGCGCGCTTTCCGATCAGGCGCTCTACCTGTTCGGCAAGCCGGCCTTCGATCACTACGAATTCCTTGTCGCGCTTTCCGGCAAGATCGGCGGGATCGGCCTTGAGCACCTGCGCTCGAGCGAGAACCAGCTCGAGCCGGGTGCCTTCGTCGACTGGAAGGGCATGGACTGGGACCGCAATGTCCTGCCGCACGAGTTCACGCACAGCTGGAACGGCAAGTATCGCCGCCCCGCGAAACTGTGGACGCCGGACTACCGCACGCCGATGCAGGACAACCTGCTCTGGGTCTACGAAGGCCAGACCCAGTTCTGGGGGCAGGTGCTTGCCGTGCGTTCCGGCGTGCAGGAAAAGGACACTGTGCTGGGTGCGATCGCACGCGCGGCCGCTGCGCTTGCCGCCAATCCCGGGCGCGGCTGGCGCTCGGTGGAAGATACCACTTTCGATCCGGTCTTCGCCGCCCGCAAACCCAAGCCCTATGCCTCGATGGCCCGCACCGAGGATTACTACTGGGAAGGCGCGATGGTCTGGCTTGAGGCCGACCAGGTGATTCGCGAGGGCACCAACGGGCGCAAGGGCCTGGACGACTTCGCCAAGGCGTTCTTCTCCTACCGCGATGGCACGGCCCCGACGCTGCGCTACGGTTTCGACGACGTGGTGGCGACGCTCAACGAGATCTATCCGTACGACTGGGCGCGCTTCCTCAAGGACCGCATCTACCAGCCGGGCCGCGGCGCACCTTACGCGGGGATCGAGAAGGCCGGCTACCAGATCGTCTTCAAGGACGAGCCCAACCCCTACGACAAGGCCCTCGTCGACAAGTACGGCAGCCTCTACCTTACGCACTCGCTGGGCATGACGGTCGACAAGGACGGCGACGTCAGCGGCGTGGTCTGGGACAGTCCGGCCTTCAACGCAGGGATCGTGTCGGGCGCGAAGATCATCGCGGTCGACGGCACGGTCTATTCCGCCGATGCGATGACCAAGGCAATCACCGCGGCCAAGTCGCGCAAGGAGCCCTTGCAGATCGTTGTGCGGCGCGGCGACAAGGTCATGACCGTTTCCGTCGACTATCATGACGGCATGCGCTGGCCATGGCTGGTATCGACGACACCCGGCAGGGAAAACGGCCTGGACCGCCTTCTTGCGGCCCGTCGCAACTAAATCAGTCTACGACCATTAGCCTGTTGCGACGCAACAGGGGCGAGGCTAAGCCGCGCACCGTAATCGTACCGCGGTCAGCGGACTCACGTCTGCACAAGTAAGGAATAGTATGCGCATCGACATGATTCCCGTCGGCGACAATCCGCCGGAAAGCCTCAACGTCATCATCGAAGTTCCGACTGGCGGCGAACCCGTCAAGTACGAATTCGACAAGGCCTCCGGTGCCCTGTTCGTCGATCGTATTCTGCATACGCCGATGCGCTACCCGGCCAACTACGGCTTCGTGCCGCACACCCTGTCGCCCGACGGCGACCCGCTCGATGCGCTGGTCGTTGCCCGCTCGCCCTTCATTCCGGGCTGCGTCGTGCGCGCCCGTCCGATCGCCGTCCTCAATCTCGAGGACGAACATGGCGGCGACGAGAAGCTGGTCTGCGTGCCGGTGGACTCGACTTTCCCGTACTACTCGGACGTGAAGGAAAAGACCGACCTTCCCGAGATCGTGTTCAGCCAGATTGAGCACTTCTTTACCCACTACAAGGACCTCGAGAAGGAAAAGTGGGTACGCGTCGGGACCTGGGGCGATGCCAACGAAGCGCGGAAAATCGTCGTTGAGGCGATTGAGCGCTATAAGGAATCCACGCGCTAAGCGGCTCTTCTGAGTCGCGCGGACAGCACGAGTTCCACTCCCCCATGTGGAACGGGGGCCGACGGTGCAAATCGTCGGCCCTTTGTCATTCTGGAATCGTGGTTTTTTGCTTTTGAGCTGCCGCGGGAGCTTCCCGGCGCGGCCTTTCTGCCCTCGTTGAGGCGGGCTGGCGCAGGCCAGAAATCGTCCCAATTGCCGATGGCCGAGTCGCCGCAGGAAGCCCCGCTCGCGGGCCGCGTGATGGTGATTGCGCCCCGAATTTTCATGAAAATGCCGGCCTTGGGGCGGGTTCTGTCGGATTACCTCGGTCGGGACTGCAAATAGCGTCCGAAGCGGGGCAAATCGTGCTAGAACAGGTTTCCCAAGCGCGCCGATCAGCGCGTCTGCATTGCTCACGGGAGATGAAGCAATGGCATACTGGAAACTCAAGGGACGCGAACTCGCCAACTGCAATTGCGAGTATGGCTGCAACTGCCAGTTCGGCGGCCTGCCGGACAAGGGCAACTGCCAGGCCGTCTTCGCCATGGCGATAGATCAGGGCATCCACGGCGACACCGACCTTTCCGGGCTCAACATCGCGGCGGTCTTTTCCTGGCCCGGCCCAATTCACGAAGGCCACGGCGAATGCGCTGCCTTCGTCGACGAACGGGCCACAGATGCGCAGCGCAATGCCCTCCTGACGATCATGACCGGGGGCGACACCGATCCCTTCGCTACCGTCTTCGCCGTCTTTGCCTCGACGATCGAGACAATGCACCCGCCGGGCTTCGTGCCGATCGAGTTCGATGTCGACGTCGACGGACGCACGGGGCGGCTGCGCATCGAAGGGCATGTCGAAATGGACGGCGAGCCGATCCGCAGTCCGGTCAACGGCGCCGAAGTGCGCGCCCGCATCAATCTGCCAGATGGCTTCGAATATGAGATCGCCGAAATCGGCTCGGGCTCCAGCAAGTCCTTTGCCCCGATGAAGCTGGAACATTCGCACAGCTACGGCCAGTTCGCGAACCTGCATCTCGATAGCCACGGGGTCGTGCGCGCCTGATGGCGACCGCCCTTGAGGCCATGCTGGCACGGCATCGCGCCATCACCGTCGCCATGCTTTTCCTTCTGACGGTCCTTGCGTGGATATGGCTGGCGACCGGGGCGGGTTCGGGCATGGTCCCGGGCCTGTCGTTCCCTGCGATGATGCCGGCCAGTAGCCCGTCGCCGGAGATGATGGGGGGCCTCGACAATGCCATGGGCGACCGCACGGGCGCATCGATGGGGGCGATGCCGGGGATGGCCGCAGCCGCTGCGCCTTGGGCCCTGCCGCGCTTCCTGCTCACCTTTGCGATGTGGTGGGTGATGATGGTGGCCATGATGCTGCCGTCCGCGGCCCCCACCATCCTGCTCCATGCCCGCGCCGGAAACGCCTCGGCAACCGGATCGCCGCCAGCGACCGGCACCTTTCTCGCCGGCTACCTGCTTGTCTGGGGTCTGTTCTCGCTCGCCGCAACGGTCCTGCAGATGGCGCTGGAACGGGCCGGGATCATGGCCGGGATGGACATGGTCTCGGTCAGCCGACCGTTTTCGGCCGCCGTGCTCGTCCTTGCCGGGCTCTACCAGCTATCGCCGTTGAAGGAGGCATGCCTGCGCCGTTGCCGCAATCCTGCCCGGTTCCTGGCCCGGCACTATCGCCCCGGGCAGACGGGCGCATTGCGCATGGGGCTGCTGCACGGGGCCTGGTGTGCCGGATGCTGCTGGCTGCTGATGGCGCTGCTGTTCGTCGGCGGGGTTATGAACCTCGTCTGGATCGCGTTCCTGACGCTTGTCGTGGCTGCCGAAAAGCTGCTCCCCGGCGGCCGCGGAATCGCGATCGCCGGAGGGCTGGCCTGCATCGCCTGGGGCGCGTGGATCGTCTTCGCGTGACCTGAGGCGTAATCTCGACCTTGGGTCAGGCGCTGGGCTGGATGCCCATGCACAGGTACTTCACTTCCATGAAGTCATCGAGGCCGTAGTGCGATCCCTCGCGGCCCAGTCCCGATTGCTTGACCCCTCCAAAGGGGGCGACTTCAGTGGAGATCAGGCCGGTGTTGATCCCGACCATGCCCGCCTCCAGCGCTTCGGCGACGCGCCACACGCGGCTGAGGTCGCGTGCATAGAAATAGCTGGCGAGGCCGAATTCGGTGTCGTTGGCCATGGCGATGGCGTCCGCCTCGTCCTTGAAGCGGATCACGCCGGCGAGCGGGCCGAAAGTCTCTTCGCGCGCGATCTTCATGTCGGGCTTCACCCCTGCGATCACCGTCGGGTTGAAGAAAGTGCCGCCCAGCGCATTGCGCTGGCCGCCGGCCAGAACGGTGGCGCCGCCGGCCTTGGCGTCTTCGAGGTGTTCCTCGACCTTCTCAACCGCCTTTTCATCGATCATCGGACCGATGTCGGTGCCGGAGTCCATGCCGTAGCCGACCTTCATCGCCGAAACCCGCCTGGCCAGCTTGTCGACGAACTCGTCATAGACGCCGTCCTGCACGTAGAAGCGGTTGGTGCACACGCAGGTCTGGCCGCCGTTGCGGAACTTGGAAATCATCGCGCCGTCGATCGCGGCATCGACATCGGCATCGTCGAAGACCAGGAACGGCGCATTGCCGCCCAGTTCCATCGAGCACTTCTTGATCGTCTCGGCGCTCTCTCGCAGCAGGTCGCGGCCGATCTCGGTCGATCCGGTGAAGGTGATCTTGGCGACCTTGGGATTGCCGGTCAGTTCCGAACCGATCTGGCCCGCGCTGCCGGTGACGACATTGACGACGCCGGCCGGAATGCCCGCCATCTCGCACAGCGCGGCAATGGCGAGCGCGGAGTATGGCGTGGCCGACGCCGGCTTGATGACGATGGTGCAGCCCGCCGCCAGCGCCGGGCCGAGCTTGCGGGTGATCATCGCATTGGGAAAGTTCCAGGGCGTGATCGCGCCGACGACGCCGACGCCCTGCTTGATCACGACGATGCGGCGATCCGCGGCATGGCTGGGGATGACGTCGCCATAGGCACGTTTGCCCTCTTCGCCGAACCATTCGATGAACCCTGCGCCATAGGCGATTTCGCCCTTGCCTTCGGCGAAGGGCTTGCCCTGTTCGCGGCTGAGCAGTTCGCCCAGGTCGTCCTGATGCTCCATCATCAGTTCGTAGAGCTTGCGCAGGAGCTTGGCGCGCTCACCGGCGGTCTTGGCGCGCCAACCGGGCAGGGCGGCTTCCGCGGCATCGATGGCGCGCGCGGTCTCGTCCTTGCCCATCTTAGGCACGGTGCCCAGCACCTTGCCGCTGCCGGGATCGGTCACTTCGAAGGTGGCCCCTGAATCGGCATCGCACCACTTGCCGTCGATGTAGCACTGCTGCTTGAGGAAGTCGGTGTAGGCCATGCTTTCAGGTTCCCTGTTCTTCGTCGGCCCCGACAGGCAGGGCTGGTTATTTTCAAGATCGATAGGGTGGCGAATACCTCGTGGCAACCGCTCAGTGCTGCTAGGTCGCAGCGCCGGCCCGGCGATTATAGGACCTGCTTTCCTTCCTGGAAGTTACCGGTACGACAATTTCCGATCCGGCGGGGCGGGCTTGATCGAACCGGGAAAGCAGGACACGGGGGACAGCATGACCGTTAACCGTTTGCCCCCGCCTCCGCGCACCACTGCCAATCCTGCCCCGATCAGACCTGCGGATTCGGTGCGCCGCACGAGCAGCATCGATGTTTGCTGGCCCGATGGGCTGGACGGCGAACGCCTGTTCGTTGGACGCGCGCGCGATCTTGTCACGCCGGCGTCGGGGGATGCAGGACAGGTCTGCGCCGAAGGTTTCTTCGAAGCGCGCATCGGCGATGACAAGACGATCCGGTCGATCGTTGCCGATGCGGGCTATCCCAAGATCGGTCAACTGGTCGGGGAACGCGGCGGAGGCCATCTGCGCATGGTGCTGGCAGAGCGCATGCCCGAGCTGATCGCCGGGTACGATCCGCTCTACCTGACGCTCGACGACATATCTGGTACTGCGCTGGTCTCTGCCTTCGCGCGATTGCAGTGGGCGCCGGAACTGGTCGCACGGCACCGCGAACAGCTGGGCGAGGATGCCTATCGCAAGCAGCTGGAGCAGCGCATCGATATCTGCTGGGGGCTCAAGGAAGGGCACAGCGGCGTCTCGCCCGAGGGTTCGCCCTATGCGGTTGCCGATGCCGACGCAGGCCACTTGCGCAACCCCGCCGATCCCGAAGGCTGGCACGCGTTCCCCGAAACGGAGGGCGCCGGGTTTCGCCGGGCGCGTCGCATCGATGTCATGCGCGACCGCACAGCCGGGGTCATCCGGGTGGACACCGCGTTTCAGGACAGTGCCAGGCTGAAGCAGGGCGGCCGCGTCGCCATTCACGAGTACAACCTGCGCGCCACGGTGGATATCGGGACGCTGGAGATCCTCTCCATCGAACCCGAAGCGCGTATTCTTCCCTTCTCGGAATGCCCCGGTGCGATCGCCAATGCCCAGAGGCTGGTCGGCAAGCGCATCGGCGACCTGCGCGACGAAGTGCTGTCCCTGCTGCGCGGCCCTGCCGGCTGCACCCACCTCAACGACGCCTTGCGCGCCCTTGCTGACATTCCGGGGCTGGTGGCGCACCTGCCGGGATGAGACTGAGCGTCGCTCGCATTCCCCTCATTCCCTATGACGGCGACGATCATTCATAGACACTGTCTATAAAGTACCCCGGAAACTTTCAATTTCCCCACCGGTTTCGCCCTTGGTACATAGATGCCGCAAATCAGAACGAACCGGTGAAGAGGGTTATGCTCCCAGCAGCGACAAGGACGATCCGGGCATGAGTGCGCCTGTCCTCCAGACCAGCATCAATCTCGAAAGCCCCGAGGCCCGGGCCCGCGCCGCGCACAATCGCGCCTTGGCCGCCGAACTGCGTGACAAGGTCGCCCAGGCGGCACTTGGCGGCAGCGAGAAATCGCGCCAGCGTCACGTCAGCCGCGGCAAGCTGCTCCCGCGCGAGCGGGTGGAGCGCCTGCTCGATCCGGGTTCGCCGCTGCTTGAACTCGGGCAGCTCGCGGCCAACGGCCTGTATGGAGAGGACATCCCGGGCGCGGGCCTCATCACCGCGATCGGCCGGGTTTCAGGCCGCCAGTGCATGATCGTGTGCAACGATGCGACCGTCAAAGGCGGGACTTACTACCCGATGACGGTCAAGAAGCACCTGCGGGCGCAGGAGATCGCGCTCGAGAACAACCTGCCGTGCATCTACCTCGTCGATTCCGGCGGAGCCAACCTGCCGCACCAGTCAGAGGTCTTTCCGGACAAGGACCACTTCGGCCGGATCTTCTTCAACCAGGCCAACATGAGTGCCAGGCGCATTGCCCAGATCGCCTGCGTCATGGGATCATGCACCGCAGGCGGCGCCTACGTCCCGGCGATGTCTGACGAGACGGTGATCGTGAAGGAGCAGGGCACCATCTTCCTCGCCGGTCCGCCGCTGGTAAAGGCGGCGACGGGTGAAGTCATCTCGGCCGAGGACCTGGGCGGCGGCGATCTCCATTCGCGCAAGTCGGGCGTGACCGACCACCTGGCCGACAACGACGAACATGCGCTGACGATCGTGCGAGACATAGTCAGCCATCTCGGCCCCGAGCACCTGCACGATCTGCGCCTGCAGGAGCCGCGCCCGCCCAGGTACGATCCGGAAGAACTCTACGGGGTGATCCCGGAGGACGTGCGCGCACCCTATGACGTGCACGAGGTGATCGCCCGCGTCGTCGACGGCAGCGAGTTTCACGAGTTCAAGGCGCTCTACGGCAGCACGCTGGTCTGCGGCTTCGCGCATATCCACGGGATGCCGGTGGCGATCCTTGCCAACAACGGCGTGCTGTTCTCCGAAAGCGCGCAGAAGGGCGCGCACTTCATCGAGCTGGCCTGCCAGCGCAAGATCCCGCTGCTGTTCCTCCAGAACATCTCGGGCTTCATGGTCGGCGGCAAGTACGAGGCAGAGGGCATCGCCAAGCACGGCGCCAAGCTGGTGACGGCAGTGGCAACCGCCAGCGTGCCCAAGATCACCGTGCTCATCGGCGGGTCCTTCGGCGCGGGGAACTACGGAATGTGCGGCAGGGCCTATGCTCCGCGCTTCCTGTTCACCTGGCCCAATGCGCGCATCTCGGTGATGGGCGGAGAGCAGGCGGCAAGCGTGCTCGCGACCGTCCACCGCGATGCCGACCAGTGGGACGAACGCGAGGCCGAGGCCTTCAAGGCGCCGATCCGCCAGAAGTACGAGGATGAGGGCAATCCCTACTACGCCACCGCGCGGCTGTGGGACGACGGCGTGATCGACCCGGCGCAGACCCGTGACGTGCTGGGCCTTGCCCTGGCCGCGGCGCTCGAGGCGCCCATGCCCGAAGGTCCGCAATTCGGCGTGTTCAGGATGTAATGGCCATGATCCAGTCTCTCCTTATCGCCAATCGCGGCGAAATCGCCTGCCGGGTCATTCGCACCGCGCGCGCGCTCGGTATCCGCACGGTGGCGGTCTACTCCGACGCCGATGCCGACGCACTGCACGTTCGCGAGGCGGACGAAGCGGTCCACATCGGTCCGGCGCCCACGCGCGAATCCTATCTTGTGGGCGAGAAGATCATCGCAGCTGCCCGGCAGACCGGGGCCGAGGCGATCCATCCCGGCTACGGCTTCCTGTCCGAAAACGCCGCCTTCGCGCAGGCGGTGATCGATGCCGGGCTCGTCTGGGTCGGGCCCAAGCCCTCCTCGATCACGGCGATGGGCCTCAAGGATGCCGCCAAGAAGCTGATGGCCGAGGCCGGGGTGCCGGTGACGCCGGGCTACATGGGCGAGGACCAGTCCACTTCCTTCCTCGCCGAGGAGGCCGCCAAGGTCGGCTATCCGGTGCTCATCAAGGCCGTCGCGGGCGGCGGCGGCAAGGGCATGCGGCTGGTCGAGAGCGAGGAGGACTTCGCCGACGCGCTGGTTTCCTGCAAGCGCGAAGCGGCGGCGAGCTTCGGCAACGACCACGTCCTGATCGAGAAGTACATCGCCAGCCCGCGCCATATCGAAGTGCAGGTCTTCGGCGACAGCCACGGCAACGTCGTCCACCTGTTCGAGCGCGACTGCTCCCTGCAGCGCCGTCACCAGAAAGTGATCGAGGAAGCGCCCGCGCCGGGCATGGATGCTGCGACCCGCGAGGCGCTTTGTGCTGCAGCGGTGCGTGCAGCAAAAGCCGTCGACTATGTCGGTGCGGGAACCATCGAATTCATCGCCGACGGATCGGGCAGGCTTTCCGCGGACCGGATCTGGTTCATGGAAATGAACACCCGCCTGCAGGTCGAACATCCGGTGACCGAGGCGATTACCGGCGTCGATCTGGTCGAGTGGCAGCTGCGCGTCGCCAGCGGCGAACCGATCCCGATGCACCAGGAAGACCTCACCATAGACGGGTGGGCGATGGAAGCGCGCCTCTATGCGGAAGATCCCGCGCGCGGCTTCCTGCCGAGCATCGGCACGCTCGAATTGCTGCAGTTCGGCGAGGCGGAAGGCGCCGAGGGCTGGGGCCGTATCGATACCGGCGTCTATGAGGGCGCGGAAGTATCGCCGCATTACGATCCGATGATCGCCAAGGTCATCGCCTGGGGCGAGGATCGCGACGAGGCGCGCGAGCGGCTGGGCGAGATGCTCGCCGATACCGCGGTCTGGCCGGTCAGGACCAATGCCTCCTTCCTGGTCCGCGCGCTGCAGCATCCGCAGTTCGTGTCCGGCGATGTCGACACCGGGTTGATTGGGCGCGACGGCGAGGCCTTGGCGCAGTCCCCGGTGCCTTCGGACGAAGTGCTGCAGGCGGCGGCCAATGCCATGCTGCCGGTCACCGACATGGCCGGCTTCCGGCTCAATGCTGCACCCGCGCGTGCAGCATGGTTCCTGCTCGACGGCGAGAAGGTCGAGATCCCGCTGACCGGAGATGGCAGCGATGAGCCGGTGCCCAGCGTACTGGTGACGGAGCAGGGCCAGGCCTGGTTGCTCTCGCCCTGGCGTCACGATGCAGCGCATGGCGCGGCCGACAGTTCCGGTGCGATCCACGCGCCGATGCCGGGCAAGGTGATCGCGGTCGACGTTGCGCAGGGCGACGTCGTCAAGCGGGGGCAGAAGCTGTTGACCCTCGAGGCAATGAAGATGGAGCATGCCCTGACCGCGCCCTTCGACGGGCTTGTCGCGAAGATCGACGTCGAGGAAGGCGCGTTGGTGCAGGTCGATGCGCTGCTGGTGCAGATCGAGGAGACTGAGTAATGCCGGGCCGCTATTTCGACGAATGGCACGTCGGTGACAAGTTGACCCACCAGCCGAGCCGCACCGTTACCGAGACCGACAACCTGATGTTCTCGGCCATGACCCACAACATGCAGCCGCTGCATCTCGACGCGGAACTGGCGAGGAAGAGCGAATTCGGCCGCATCCTCGTCAATTCGACTTTCACCTTCAGCCTCGCCATCGGCCTGTCGGTCGCCGATACGACGGTGGGCACGCTCGTTGCCAACCTCGGCTTCGACAAGGTGGTGACGCCCAAGCCGACCTTCATCGGCGATACGCTCACCTGCACCAGCGAAGTGATCGAGTTGCGCGAAAGCAAGTCGCGGCCCGGGCAGGGCATCGTGGTCTTCCGCCATGAACTGACCAATCAGAAGGGTGAAGTCGTCTTGTCCTGCCAACGCAGCACCCTGCTGAACAGCAAACCGAAGTAGCCCCCGGACTTGACACCGGCCGGCCTGTGACCAAGGCGGGTGACATCAGGTGCAAGCGAGGGTGCGCGGACAATGCCGATCATGGTCGACAGGGAAGAGCGTCGGACCGCAGTGGTATCGATCGCCTTCGATCTCGTCGCTGAAAAGGGCATAGAGGCCCTGACCTTTCGCGAGATTGCCGCGGCCAACGGGTGCAGCACCTCGATCGTCTCGCACTATTTCCGCAACAAGAACGAGCTGCTGTTCAAGGTCTACCAGGTCGCCAACTCCCACGCGAGCCAGCGACTCCAGGAGGCTCATGCCGCGGGACGTCCGCTGCTCGAATGTTTCGATGCGATCCTGCCCGTCTGCGAGGAATCACGGCGCAACTGGCGGGTATGGCTTGCCTTCTGGTCGCGCGCGCACCTCGAACCGGCCTACCTCGAAGAACGTCGCCGCGCTGCGGAAGACAGCCTGGCGCTTTACCGGACGATGCTGGCTGAGCGCCTCGGCAGGCCGGAGTGCGATCCGCAGATGCAGGCCGCCGCCCGCCGGCTGATCGCCGCAATCGCCGGGATCGGGCTGGAAGCCTGCTTTGCGCCCGATGACTGGACGGTCGAGCAGATGCACGCAGTGCTGGCCGCCGTGCTCAGGGATCTCGGTCTCGCCGAGCGCGGCTGAAATCGGTGCGACCTGTTTAATCTGACAGGCGTCAGATGAAACGATCCGGGTTAGTCTCTTCGCCAACAGCAAGGCCGGCCCCTGCCGCGAAAGGCAGGACTCAAAGGCGCGGCCGCAGCGATGGAGAGAGACGTGATCCGGCATGTCGTGATGATCAAGTTCAAGAAGGACGCCCCGCAGGAGAAGATCGACGTCTTCCTCGAAGAGGTGAAGAAGCTCTCGCATCTTAACCGCGAAGTGCGCGACTACAGCCACGGCCTTTGCGTCAAGACACGCTACCACTCGGGCGACTTCGACTTCGCCAATTGCTGCGACATCGACAGCTACGAGGCGATGGATCGCTACATGTCGCACTGGGCGCACCTGCGCATGACGCCCTTCCTTCCCGACATCCTGGAGAACATGATCTCCTTCGACTGGGAGATCGACTACCGAGGCCCCGACTTCGACGAGAAGCTCGCCGCCGAAGAAGCAGAGCGAGAGAAGGCCCGTGTGCTCAAGCTGCATGACGATGCCGACAAGGCCTACGTCCCCGAGATCCGCGGCCAGACCCGCGAGCGGGCAAAGGAAATGCTCGAGATGGTCGGCCTCTCGCTTGCAAGCGAAGAGGACGAGATCATCGGGTCGGTCTGGGCGCCCAACCGCATCATGTTCCAGACTCCCGATCCCGACACCGAAGTGGTCCGCGTCAGCGAGGTGAAAATCGGCATTACCGGCAATTGGCTCACCGGCCCCGCTACGCCTGAAGGTGACGGCCCCGCCTGGTAACGATTGCCGGGGCGGCCCGGCGCGCGATGGGAGAAGGCGCGATGACCGAAATGCGCAAGGCTTACGGCGATGCGGCGGAAAAACTGCTCCACTTCGTCGAGTCGAAGACGACCGACCAGACCGGCTCTACCATGCAGGTCGCGGTCGAAAGCTACCTCGACCCGGATCAGTGGCAGCGCGAGATCGACCTGATCTTCAAGCGCCTGCCGCTGATGCTGGCGCTGACCGTCGAGATGCCCGCAAAGGGTGACTACAAGGCGATC
>Ga0098035_1001139_pt1 | contig 12990 bp, 12 predicted proteins | sample 3_EtaG_FD_75046 | JGI IMG/M metagenome (GOLD analysis project Ga0098035, IMG submission 75046) | Marine viral communities from the Subarctic Pacific Ocean - 3_ETSP_OMZ_AT15126 metaG | ecosystem: Environmental > Aquatic > Marine > Oceanic | place: Pacific Ocean | collected 2015-01-07
ATACGCACGCACCACCGCGGCCCCGGTCCGTAGTGACGCGCGTTCGTTAGGCTCTACGGGAAGATCAGCGTCATGCTTGCCCTCGCCGGGGTGACGAGATCGGCCTGACGGCGGTACCTCTCAGACCCGGCCCGTATCAGCCCCTGCTCGAAACCATTTCCTTGCGCGCCCGCTCGATTTCCCGGTCGAGGTCGAGCAGGATTTCGGTGCGCACATCTTCCTTGATCCTGCGGTCGGTGGCGACTGCCGCGCGGGCCGACTGGAGCGACGTTATGACGACCTTGTGGATCCCCTTGGGTTCACCCGCGCAGATCCGAACGGACCTGCTGCGGTCACTCACTTCGTCATGTCCGGAACTGTCGGCCGGACAGGTTTCATTGATGACCATTTCCCTGGTCACGACGTTCCGCCCATTCTCGTCTTTGGTAACGATGTGGATATGGCGGACCTTGCCATCGGCGGAGACGCTTTCACTCACTTGCGGCGCACGGGCTGCCGCCCGGGCTGCACTGCGCTCAACTTCGGCTGCGCGACGTTCCGCCTGCGCGGCCCGACGTTCGGCATCGGCGGCTTGGCGTTCCACTTCGGCTTCAGCGCGTTGTAGTTCCGCTTCCTGCCGAGCCTCGACGACGGCTGACGGCGGGGCCGGAGGAGCCGGGGGTGCAGGCAGCGCCAGGTCCCTGCCCGGCATTTCTGCATCGGGAACCGAAGGCGGTTCGGGCGCCTGAGGCGGTTCAGGCGGAGTGCGGGGCGACGGCGGTTCCGGTGCTTCGGGAATTTCCGGCACTTCCATCGCCGCGTAGCTGACCGTGGCCGTCATCGGGACTGCCACGAGCGATGCCGCGAAGAGACTGCGGGCAAGCACGCGGCGAGCCGGCGAAACGTCGGTGCAGGCCAATGCCTTGAGACGATGAATGATCGGTTTTTCACCGCCCAGCGGTCCGGCAATCGGAGCCGCAAGCGCGAGCCGCGAGCCGGCCGCATACGAGGCGATGAGCCGGCCGTAGCGCGCCCGCGTCTTGCGATCGCAACCCGCCATGACCCGGGCATCGCACGCAGCCTCCTGGTCCCCGCGAAGCGCGCGCCAGGCCGCCCACGCCAGCGGATTGAACCAATGAAGCGCGAAGAGCGGCTGAACTGCGATAATCGCGATCAGGTCATTGCCCGCGTGGTGCTCCAGCTCATGGGCAATCGCGAAGTCGGAACTTTCGCTATCCGTCTCAGCCAGAAACCCGGACGGCAAAGCCACGACCTTGTCGAAGATACCGAAGGCAAGCGGCGCGGCAGCGGCCGGAGTCTCGACGATGCGCACGCCCTCGGCTTGCGCAACCTGCCGCGCTCCCGCCAGCAGTTCGCGCCGCATGGAGGCGTAATTCCAGACACGCCAGCCCAGGAACACGGCGGCGCCGCCAAGCCAGAGAGCGATCAGCAGGCCGGTCCAGGGCACTTGCGCCAAGAACCCCGGATCGGTCGCAGCAGCGATGGGTACGGCCGTGACGGAAACCCCCTGCCCCAACGAATGCGCCGCAAGCTCTGCCGAGCCAGGAGCCATGGTCCTCGCGCTCGCCACGATCGGCTCAATCGCCACTTCTGGCCGCGGCAGGAGGCCCTGCGGCAACGCAAGCGGTGGCAAAATAAAGCGCACCATCGGCAGCGCCCAAAGCGCGTAGGCAGCAGCCGGGCCGAACCAGCGCCCGACCGGGCGGCGGACCACGAGTACCAGCGCCATCAGCACGCCGGTCATCACAAGCGTATCGGTAAGCCACGCGATCATGACTTGAGCTCCTTCAGCAGGGCCTCGATCTCGGCGATGTCATTTTCCGTCAACGCCTCGTTCTGCGCGAGGTGAGCGAAGAGCGGGGCCGCGCGCCCGCCGAAGAGGCGGTCGACAAGGCGGCGGCTTTCCGTTCCGACATAGGCGTCGCGTGCCATTTTCGGCGAGTAGAGGAAGCGCTTGCCGTCTGGCTCGGTGGTCACAGCCTGCTTGGCGACAAGACGCGAGAGAAGCGTCTTCACCGTCGCAAGGCTCCAGCCGCGCGGACCGCAGACTTCCTCGCAGACTTCCTGGGCGGTAAGCGGGCTGCGTTCCCACAGCGCCTCCATCACCGCATGCTCGGCTTCCGAGATGCGCTCAGGCTGCACGGCTTCGTCGGACACCTTCGTCTCCATCGTTTACAGACGTAATCGATTACGTTTGTAAACATGAACGCGGGATGAATGAAGAGAACGCCTACGGAGAAACCTTGCGGAATGCTATTTGGCGTCCGTAGCGCTCGAGCAGGAACATTCCGTCGCTCTCGAACAGGCCCGCGTGGTCGAATGCCTTGAAACCAAGGTCATTGGCATGGAACGCGAAATAGAGCGACTTGCCCGAGGGTTCCGGCACAGAAATCGGTTCCCCCCTCACTTCCAGGATCGGCAGGGAGAGAGCTATCGAGAGAAGCTGGTCACTTTCCGAGAGCGGGATCTGCAGTGATCCGTCAGAGAAGTCGGCGATCGTGCTCGTCCCGTCGCCGCGCTCGACGACAGCGCTGAACAAAGAGATCGGCAGGTTGCCGGTCCCTTCGAGGTGGAGCGTCACGGCATCGGGTGCGCCCGTCCCCTGCTCGATCCCCAGCAGTTCGAATTGCGGCGGCGTGGACGGATCGCTGTTGAGTACGATGCCGCCATCCTGGCGGGTCCAGGTTCCCGACGAATATTCGTCGATAGCGCCGTAGCTCAGCGCATAGCGGTACCGGCCATCATCGCCCAGTTCCAGCCAGGCGGCCATTTCCATCTGGGAACCGTCGTAAGTGCCGGCAATCGATGCCGGATCTACTGCCTCCCGGGCGGGAGGCTCCTGCTTCGCGGCGACGGGGGCCGAGTGAAGCAGGGCAAGCAGGGGCGCGGCGGCGACCCAGGATTTCAGGATCGCCGCGCGCCCCGCCATGATCTTAGTAAACGCGCGCCTTGGGCTTGATGTACTCGACATCGTCGGTGAGCGTATATTCGTGGACCGGACGGTAGTCGAGACGGACTTCGCCGCCGTTGCCGCCCCAGCCGTTGAACCAGCCGACAGTGTGCTTCATCCAGTTCGCGTCGTCGCGGTTCGGGAAGTCCTCGTGCGCGTGGGCGCCGCGGCTTTCCTTGCGCGCCTGCGCGCCGTGCAGCGTTACCGAAGCCTGCGAGATCAGGTTGTCGAGTTCCAGCGTTTCCACCAGGTCCGAGTTCCAGATCAGGCCGCGGTCGGTGACCTTGATGTCCTGCATGCGCTCATAGGTGTCGGCGAGCTTCTGCTTGCCTTCGACCATGAGTTCGTCGGTGCGGAACACTGCGGCGTGAGCCGACATCGTACGCTGCATCTCGGTGCGGACTTCCGCGGTCGGCGAACCGCCGTTGGCATTGCGGAAGTGGTCGAGGCGGGTGAGAGCCATGTCTGCCGAGTCCTTCGGCAGTTCGGGCTGCGCTGCGCCGGCCTTGACGATTTCCTTGAGGCGGTGGCCGGTCGCACGGCCGAAGACCACGAGGTCGATCAGCGAGTTCGACCCCAGGCGATTGGCGCCATGGACCGAAACGCATGCGGCTTCGCCCACAGCGAACAGGCCCGGGACCACGGTGTCCGGATTGCCGTCCGGGCCGATGGTCACGACTTCGCCGTGATAGTTACAGGGGATGCCGCCCATGTTGTAGTGCACGGTCGGGACGACCGGCAGCGGCTGGCGAGTCAGGTCGACGCCCGCGAAGATCTTGCCGCTCTCGGTGATGCCCGGCAGACGCTCTGCCAGCACCTTGGGATCGATGTGATCGAGGTGCAGGTAGATGTGGTCCTTGTGCGGACCGACGCCGCGGCCTTCGCGGATTTCCAGCGCCATCGAGCGCGAGACGACATCGCGCGAGGCGAGGTCCTTCGCGGAAGGCGCATAGCGCTCCATGAAGCGCTCGCCTTCGGAGTTGGTGAGGTAGCCGCCCTCGCCGCGCGCGCCTTCGGTGATGAGCACGCCCGCGCCGTAGATGCCGGTCGGGTGGAACTGCACGAATTCCATGTCCTGCAGGGGCAGGCCGGCGCGCAGGACCATGCCGCCACCGTCGCCGGTGCAGGTATGGGCCGAAGTGGCGGTGTAGTAGCTGCGACCGTAACCACCGGTCGCGAGCACGACGGCCTGCGAGCGGAAGCGGTGGATCGAGCCGTCATCGAGGCACAGCGCAATCACGCCGACGCACTTGCCGCCGTCCATGATCAGGTCGATCGCGAAGTATTCGATGAAGAAGTCCGCGTCGTACTTCAGCGACTGCTGGTACAGCGCGTGCAGCATGGCGTGACCGGTACGGTCGGCGGCGGCGCAAGTGCGCTGCACCGGCGGGCCTTCGCCCATGTTCTGCATGTGGCCGCCGAACGGGCGCTGGTAGATCGTGCCGTCGGCGTTGCGGCTGAAGGGCACACCGGCGTGCTCCAGCTCGTAGACCGCCTGCGGAGCTTCGCGCACCATGTATTCGATGGCGTCCTGGTCGCCCAGCCAGTCCGACCCCTTGACGGTGTCGTACATGTGCCAGGTCCAGTGGTCCGGCGTGTTGTTCTGCAGCGAGGCGGCGATGCCGCCCTGCGCCGCAACGGTGTGCGAACGGGTCGGGAAGACCTTGGTGATGCACGCGGTCTTCAGGCCGGCTTCGGCCGAGCCCATCGTGGCACGCAGACCCGAACCACCGGCGCCGACGACGACGGTGTCATAGATGTGGTCGATGATCTTGTAAGCAGGGGCGGACATCAGGCGTGGGCTCCCAGCGCGAGGCGGACGACGCAGAAGACGCCGAAGGCGGCGCCAGCGAATGCGGCAAGGTTCAGGGCGGCGATGCAGGCGAACTTGTTGGCGTGCTCATGGACATAGTCCTCGACCACGACCTGCAGGCCGATGCGTGCATGCCAGAAGGTCGACACGACCAGCAGCGCCATTGCCGTCGCCGGAACCGGCGTGGAGAGCCACTCGGAAACCGAGGCGTAAGTCATGTCCGGCAGCAGCAGGATCGAGACGGCGAGCCAGAGCACCAGCAGCAGGTTGCCGATGGCGGTGAAGCGCTGCACCAGCCAGTGGTGCGCACCGGTCTTGGCCGAGCCGAGGCCGCGAACGCGGCCGATGGATGTTCCGTTACCCATTGTTTTCGTTCCTCAGCGAAGCAGCAGGATCGCCCAGAAGGCGACGGTGAAAACCACGCCCAGGACCGGCGAAAGGATCGACCAGGTGCGATTCGTCTTGAGTTCGAAGCCGGCGCCGATGTCGAGCACGAAGTGGCGCAGGCCGCTCATCATGTGGGTGAAGAAAGCCCAGGAGATGCCGACCAGCACGATGTAACCGATCGGAGTGGTCATGGCCCATGCAAAAGTCGCATAGGCGGCAGGCCCGCTTGCGAGTGCGCCAAGCCACCACAACAGCACGCCCAGTCCAGCGAAAGCCATTCCGTTTCCGGTCACGCGGTGCATGATCGAAACGAACATGTGCGGACCCCAGCGCCAGATCTGGAGGTGCGGCGACAGCGGACGGTTCTTGGTACCGGCGTTTGCCATGCTCTTGCGAATCCCCTTGCCTGCGGCAGCCAGTGACACTGCCTTCGTCGAAGTCCCCTTAGCCAAATCGCGGCAGCGTGCAAGTTCCGCAAGGCAACTTATCGCGCGCCTACTGGCCTATGTAACGGGTGGGGACTAAAGCGGCCCACATGAGTCGCATCGTCAAGAACATGGTCCTGGCGGCGCTGATCGCCGCTACTCCCCCCTCGATCGCACAGGCCCGCGACAGCGCGGCCAAAGCGCCCCCAACCACTCTAGCGACGGCCTGCAAGGGCCTCGACGGCCGCGAAGGCTGGTCACACCCCGCACCGCCTGCGCATATATACGGCAACACCTGGTACGTCGGCACCTGCGGCATCGCCTCGATCCTCGTCACCTCCGACGATGGGCATGTCCTGATTGACAGCGGCCCGGTCGACGCCGCGCCGCTGGTCCTCGCCAACATCCGCAGGCTTGGCTTCGATCCCGCGGACGTGCGCTGGGTTCTCACCAGCCACGAACATCATGACCATGCCGGCAGCATTGCCGAGCTGCAGAAGGCCACCGGCGCGCAGATCGCCGCTGTGGCCTCGGCTCGGCAGGTGCTGGAAAGCGGCAAGCCTTCTACCGATGACCCCCAGTCCGGCCTGATCGAGGGCTTTCCCCCTGTCCATGTCGCGCGCGTCCTTGTCGACGGGGACTCGGTCACGCTTGGCCGGCTTGCCCTGACCGTACATGAAACTCCCGCCCACTCGCCCGGATCGGCAAGCTGGACCTGGCAGGCCTGCGACGAAGCCTTCACCTGCAGGATGATCGCCTATGCGGACAGTGCCACGACGATCTCGGCCGACGACTATCGCTTCTCCGATCATCCCGATCGCATCGCGAGGATCCGCACCGGCCTGTCGCGAATCGCCCAGCTGCCCTGCGACATTCTCGTCACCCCCCACCCCTCGGCCAGCAACCTGTTCGACCGCCTTTCAGGCAAGGCCCCACTGGTGAACGCACAGGCCTGCGCCGCCTATTCGCAGGCTGCAGGAAGCTATTTCGCCAAGCGCCTCGCCGAGGAAGCCGGGGAGGCCGCGCAGTGAGCTGGAAGATCACCGCCTTTGCCCCGCGCAGCATCATCGAGGGTGCCCTCCTCGCCCATGAGGACGCCTTCGACTGGGATCCGCAGATCGTCCTGTCCGGAAGCGAGATCGCCGAGGACAAGCCGGACGACTGGCAACTCGAAGCCTGGCTCGCGGACGAGCCGGGCGAAGCCGAGAAAGGCGCGATTGCCGCGCTCTTTGCCGGCGAGGTTCCGGAACTGATCGTCGAGCAGCTGCCAGACACCGACTGGCTCGTTACAAGCCAGCAGGGTCTCGAGCCGATCCGCGCCGGTCGCTTTCACGTCCACACGCCCGAACACCCGGCTGTGAACGAACCGGGCGTGACCGACTTCACCATTCCCGCCAGCCAGGCTTTCGGAACGGGCCAGCACGCGACGACCGCGGGTTGCCTTTCGATGCTGACGCACATGCGCAAGCAGGGCGTGGTCGTGCGCAACTGCGCGGATATCGGCACCGGCACCGGTCTTCTCGCCTTCGCCGCGCTGACGCTCTGGCCATCGGCGCTCGCGACGGCCAGCGACATCGATCAGGTCTGCGTCGACGTCGTGCGCGACAATGCCGCCGCGAACGGCATCGCCATGGGGCCGCGCGGCGGCCAACTCGTGATGACGGTGGCGGATGGCATGAACCATCCCCTGCTCGCGGCGCGCGGGCCCTACGACCTGATCATGGCGAACATCCTGGCCGGCCCGCTGGTGAGCCTGGCCCCGGACTTCGCGACCTCGCTGGTTCCGGGCGGGCAGCTGCTCCTGGCGGGTCTGCTCGAGACTCAGGAAGCCGCCGTGCGCTCTGCCTGCCGCAAGGCGGGAATGCGACTCGCAGCCCGGCTCGTAAACGGCGACTGGTCGATTTTGTGGTTGCGCAAGCGCCGCTAGGACCCTGCGCATAGATCCCGATGCGCGGCTTAATACTGTGCCGCGCATCGGGCCTCATCCCCCACCGATTCCTGATCTGGCGAAGGACCGCTGTGGCAACGGCAGCGCGCCTTGGCAATTCTGCGCGAGAGGTTTCGGGCGTCCAACGGAAAGCCCCTGGCAACGGCCCATCGCACTCTTCGCGCAGGTCGTCCCGATAACCGCGCCAAAAAGTCATTCCAAGCCCTTCGAAGCCGCGTTTTCAGCGTCTGCGGCGGCCGGGCAGTAGCCCCGGCGAGGAACGCGCCCGCTTCCTTTGGCCCTCGCCTCCTGGGAGCAATCCGCACGAATTCAGAGGTTTGCACATCCATTCGGCACCGGGACCGAGAGGTTAAGAAACGTGAAGCAAAAGTAAACGATCAGCCGCTCACACTCTGGAAGATTACCCAAGTTACTCAAACTCTTGGAGTTCGTTCCCTAAGATGAAATTAACCATTTCAAGTGAGCGGTCGTTAACACTTTGAGCCAAGAATCTTAGGCCAAGGGGGGCTGGTACTAACTAGCTCGAAAGGCATCACATGCTGCAATCTGAACGGACCCGTCCTGAGACGGTCGTCGGGCCCCTGGGTGAAGCTCTCAAGCGAGAGAATCTGCCTCCAGCGAATACGTCGCGCTGGGTCGTGAGGCGCAAGGCGGAAGTCGTCGCAGCCGTCAATGGCGGGCTGCTGTCGGCAACCGAGGCTTGCGAACGCTACGGCCTGACCCTCGAGGAATTGGCCTCGTGGCAACGTGCGATAGAACGCGAAGGCATGCCCGGACTCCGTGCGACGCGTGTTCAGCACTATCGCCAGATTCACGAAAGGCAGAGCCGCCGCTCCTGACCCGACCCAGTCATGGAGCGGCCGATGGGCGGAAATCACCGGGGCACGGGCGGCTGATGCGTGTTCAGCCGGCAGCCTTCACGATTTCCGCCCATTGCGCCTCGTCGATCACCTCAATCCCCAGGTCCGCTGCCTTCTTCAGCTTGGACCCGGCTCCCGGCCCGGCCACGACCAGATCGGTCTTCGGCGAAACCGATCCTGATGCCTTGGCTCCCAGACGCTCGGCCTGGGCCTTGGCCTCATCGCGGCTCATCGTTTCCAGCTTGCCGGTGAAAACCACCGTCTTGCCTGCAACCGCGCTGTCCCTCGTCTCCACGACGTAGGGCGGCGGCGACACCAGCGAGAGCAGGTCGTCCCAGACCTCGCGGTTGTGCTCCTCGTGGAAGAAGTCGCCCAGCGCCTCGACCACGGCCGGTCCGATCCCGTCGATGGACGTGAGTTCGGCATAGGCTTCCGAAGCTTGGGTAGCCTGTTCCTCACCGTCCTTCACATGCGCGTTCTCGGCAATGGCGCGCAGGGCCGGCAGGGTCTCGAACCGCTTCATCAGGTCGCGCGCAGTGACTGCGCCGACATGGCGTATGCCGAGCCCGAAAAGCAGCCGCGCGGCATCGGGCGCGCGTTTGCTTTCCACAGCACTCAACAGGTTTTCCACAGACTTGTCCTTCCATCCCTCAAGCGCGAGGATCTCGTCCCTGCGGTCCTTGAGACGGAAGATGTCCGCAGGGCTTTCCAACCAGCCCTTGGCGAAGAATTCGTCGATGGTCTTTTCGCCCAGCCCCTCGATGTCGAGCGCGGCGCGGCTCACGAAATGCTTGAGGCGCTCGGTGCGCTGGGCCGGACAGATCAGGCCGCCGGTGCACCGCACATCGACTTCGCCTTCCTCTGCCACGGCTTCCGAGCCGCATTCGGGGCAATGATCGGGGAACTCGAAAGGCGCGCGCTCGGCCTCGCGGGTGAGGTTCTCGACAACCTGCGGGATGACGTCCCCTGCCCGCTGCAGCACCACCGTATCACCCGGCCGCACGCCAAGGCGCGCGATCTCGTCGCGGTTGTGCAGCGTGACGTTGGTGACGGTGACGCCGCCGACCAGCACGGGCTTCAACCGCCCGACCGGCGTCAGCTTGCCGGTGCGGCCGACCTGAATGTCGATCGATTCCAGCGTCGTTTCGGCCCGCTCGGCAGGAAACTTGTGCGCCATGGCCCAGCGCGGCGCCTTCGCCACGAAACCAAGGCGCTGCTGCCAATCGAGCCGATCGACCTTGTAGACGACGCCGTCGATCTCGAACGGCAGGTCGGGGCGACCGTCACGGATCTCGCGGTAGGCAGCCAGCATTTCGTCGAGCGAGCGGCACTGACGGAACTGGGGAGAGACCGGCAGGCCCCAGGCCTCGATCCTGCGCACGACCTCATGCTGGCTTTCGCCCGGCACTTCGCTGGCAGCACCCCAGCCATGCGCCCAGAAGCGCAAGTGACGCCGGGCTGTGACGCTGGCGTCCTTCTGGCGCAATGAACCGGCGGCGGCATTGCGCGGGTTCGCGAACTGGCGAACCTTGCTTTCGTCGAGCGTCTCGCCCCTGGCTTCGGCAGCCTTGCGCGCATCCTCCATCAGAGCCTGGTTGAGTGCGAGGAAGGCGGCCTTTTCCATGTAGACTTCGCCGCGCACCTCGAAGACCTCGGGTACGCCTTCGCCCTGCAACTCCTGCACGATGTCCGGGATGTGGGCGACATTGGCGGTGACGTCTTCGCCCACCTGTCCGTCGCCGCGCGTCGCCGCGCGCACCAGCTTGCCGTTCTCGTAACGCAGCGAGCAGGACAGGCCGTCGATCTTGTCCTCGGCGGTCATGACCACCGGCTCATCCGCCGAGAGCGAGAGAAAACGTCGCACGCGCGTGACGAATTCGCCCACTTCCTCGTCGGTGAAGGCGTTGTCGAGGCTCATCATGCGAACCTCATGACGAACTTTGGACAGGGGCGAGGCCGCGACTTCGTGACCGACCTGGTTCGACGGACTGTCCGCTCTCACAAGATCGGGAAAGGCCGCTTCCAGTTCCGCATTGCGGCGCACGAGGGCGTCGTACTCGGCGTCGGGAATCTCCGGTGCATCCTCGGCATGATAGAGGCGGTTGGCGCGATTGATCTGGCGCGCAAGGCGCATCAGTTCGTTGGCGGCTTCGGCTTCGGTGATCGATTCGCTGTCAGATGCCACTTGGCGGTCCGTTTCCTTATTCGTCCCTGCCCATGTTAACCTGCGGGCGGGCAACAGGGAGATAGCCATGATCGACAGGCTCCTCAAAGCGCTTTTCGCGCTCATTCTCGGTGCCATGGCACTGCTCTATGTCGTGCACAACATTGCCAATATCGAAGCTGCACAGGCCTTCTTCACTTACGTGACCAGCCATGCCGACCAGAAGGCCTATCCGGTGACATTGCTGCCGGTACCGCCTCCCGCGCTGGTGGCGGTTGCCATGATCGTCGTTTTCGCGCTGGAGGCCGCGGCAGGCGTGCTCCTGCTATGGGCCGGTGCGAAGATGCTGGCGGGACGCAATGACGCTACGGCCTTTGCCGGCGGCGTGCGCATAGCCAAGATCGGCATTGCCTGCGCGGTCGCCAACTGGTGGGGACTGTTCCAGGCGCTGGCCGGGGCCGGGTACCAGATGTGGCAGATCGAAGCCGGGCGCGATCCGTTCTACAGCTCGTGGATCTTCGGCGCGTCCTACGTCCTGCTGCTGATCGTGCTCAACCAGCGGGGCGAAGAGGCTACATCCGCTCCTTGATCCCGGCGCGCACCAGCCACCAGTTCACCGGGTAGGCCGTCACGAAACCGCCAAGCATGGCGATCTGCATGAGGAACCAGAATTCGGGCGAGGCGACTTCGGCGATGTCGCCATAGGCGGGCCGGAACCAGAGGAACTGTCCGGCGGCCATCAGGCCGTACATGCCCACCTGCCACGCGCCGATCGAGAGGAAGTCCGCCTTGACCGCCTCCGTCACGCCCTTGCCAAAGGACAGGTCCCGCATAGGCACGATGGCCCAGTACTGGAAGGCTATGCCGATGCCGAAAGCCAGAACGTAATCGAGGATCCAGACCGCGAACGTCTTCTCGGGGAAGACCGTGTGCCAGCCCAGCCACACGGCAATCGCCGGGAAAGCGAAGGCCAGCCATTCAGCGATAATGTCGCCCAGTGTGCAACCCGCACCGCAGTGGCTTGCCCCCTTGGCAACCGACAACCACATCGGCACGTCTTCGTCTGCCCGCTGTGCCCGGAAATGGAGCGCCAGCCAGATCACGCTGCCGAAAAGCGCGGCCAGCGGCCAGACCCACTGCATGACCGCCATTTTCGGCGGATGGCTTCGCTGATGGATCGCGATGACGATGGCACAGGCAAGGCCAAGGATCAGCGAGACAATGGACAGCGCGTGGAGCCAGTAGGGAAATTGCGGCGTAGCCATGCCCTTTGCAACGGCTCGCAAGGCAATTGGCTCCGAACGCATTGCAGGAAGCCGTTCAGACGCCTTCGAGCAGCCTATCGGCCTGGGCCCGTGCCTCGTCCGTCACTTCCGCGCCGGAAAGCATGCGGGCGATCTCTTCCTTGCGGTCGCCATCGCCCAGCAGGGTGACAGAGGTGCGCGTGACCGTGCCTTCGCTGGACTTGGCGATCATGTAGTGCCGCCGCCCGCGTGCCGCGACCTGCGGGCTGTGCGTGACCGCCAGCAGCTGCCCGTCGCTGGCGAGCCGCGCCAGGCGATCGCCGATCGCCGAAGCGACCGCGCCGCCCACGCCCCGGTCGATCTCGTCGAAGATCACCGTCGATGCCCCGCCCTCTTCGGCCAGCGCGACCTTCAGCGCGAGGATGAAGCGCGAAAGCTCGCCGCCCGAGGCAATCTTGGCGAGCGGCGCGAAATCGGCGCCGGGGTTGGTGCTGATCAGGAACTCGACCGCGTCCATGCCCTGCGGCCCCCAGCGCTCCTCGGGCAGTTTCGCCACGGAGGTCTGGAAGCGCGCCGCATCGAGCTTGAGCGGGGCCAGTTCCGACGCCACGGCCGTATCGAGCCGCTTGGCCGCCACCCGGCGCAGGTCGTGCAGGGCGCTCGCCGCCTGATGGTAGGCAAGCGCGGCCTTGCCCGCTGCCCTTTCAAGCCCCGCAACCTGCTCCTCGCCGCCCTCGATGGCCGCCAGATCCTCGCGCATTTGCGCCATGCGACCGGGCAGGTCATCGACCTGGCAACCGTGCTTGCGGGCCGCGGCACGCAGATCGAACAGGCGCGTCTCGATCCTGTCCAGCTCGGCCGGATCGAAGGCCAGCGCCTCGGCAGCGCGCTCGAGCTTTTCTTCCGCCTCGCTCGCCTCGATCACCGCGCGGTCCAGCGCGGCCAGAGCCTCGGCCAGCAATTCGTGCTCACCAGCGATGCGGTCGAGCCGCCGCGCCGCGCCGCGCATGCTGGCGAGCGCCGAATCGGATCCTTCCCACAAGTGCTGCAGTGCCGAGAGGTCCTCGGAGAGCTTCTCGCCTTTCTGCATGTCGGCGCGCGCGTGGGCGAGTTGTTCCTCTTCGCCCTCTTCCGGCGCAAGCCCGTCGAGTTCGGCAAGGTGCGCGACCAGCAGGTCCTGGTCCTCCGCCGCCTTGGCG